>SDBS01005295.1_pt1 | contig 12495 bp, 13 predicted proteins | sample 2277091 | NCBI WGS metagenome assembly SDBS01 (sample SAMN10404972, study PRJNA504765) | marine sediment metagenome | isolation source: marine sediment core GS10_PC15, 163 cmbsf | place: Arctic Ocean: Southern Knipovich Ridge | collected 2010 | reverse complement strand
AATTGAAAGACTCGGCTCATATCAACGATGCCGCTCGGCGCGCCGGCGATTCTCCCGATTTCTCCCGCCTGATATGCGCTGGCGACCATTCTGACTCTGGCTTGGGGGTTGGCCTGAAAGAGCGCCCGCAGGGCACTGCGCAACGCGCTCGACTCGTCAGGGTACAGGCCGCTTCTGACCAGTTGCTTTAGTTCCCAGCCAATGATGGACTGTTCTTGCACCAGGTTATCGGAGGTACTCATCGACTGCCTCCCTCTCGGCTGCGTCAAGCCGTGTGTTCGACGACCGGTGCTTTGATTATAGTATCTACAGCGTTGAAAGGCAAGAAGCCTGTCGCCTCTCCGGCAGGTCTGTTGTCAACATGTCAGAAGTGCACTACAGGCGATTGCCCTGTGAAGGTGACAGTGTGTTCACCCCTTGGAGGGTTGCTTCGGATCTTACTAGAAATCAGATTAGTAGCAACCAAACCCACATTTGGCGCAACTACTTGGCTGTGGTCACCTGACACAGGGGGCAACCCCCGCAACCTGAGCGACAATCCCTACAATGACTGGGATCCGGTGTGGTTTAAGTGACCCCGCGAGGGTCAGCGGGGCAGGTGGCAAACCCCGCGAGGGACAGCGGGGCAGGTATCAAACCCCGCGAGAAGATGCGGGGCAGGTGGCAAATCCCGCGAAACCGGCAGGACCGGTGACAAGCAATAGGTGGCAAGCCCCGCGATGCGGGATGATGCGGGGCAGGTGGCAAATAAGGAATGGCAGACCCCGCGTAAAGATGCGGGGCAGGTGACAAAGGATAGATAACCAATGGCCAACGATTGGCCACGTAGTCACAAGTTCTGGAAGAGCCAGCGTGTTGTGGTGACAAGCGAGTGGGCAAGAACTACGAGTTGAGCCTGCGCCGGCTGGCGGACGGCTATGAGTGGTACATCGCCGGCGGTGCCAAGGGGGCCGACTACAGCCCGGCCTACTGCCAGGCCGATCCCCGCTACATTGCGTACACGTCGCAGGAGACGGCCGACGACGACATCTTCGTGGTTGATCTGCTAAGTGCTGCCACCGCCGACGAGCCGCTGCGCACCACCCGGCTGACCGACAACAAGTGGCCCTGGGACAAACACCCCAGCTGGTCGCCCGACTGCCAGCATATCGTCTTCTTCTCCAACCGGGACGGCCGGGACCAGATCTACGTGATGGACTTCCAGGGGATGGGCTATACGGGCACCAACCCCCGTAACCTGAGCGACAACCCCTACAACGACTTGGATCCGGTGTGGTTCAAATAGGAAATGACAAATAGCAAATGACAAATGGCAGATGGCAAGTGACAAATGACAAATACCAAATGGCAAATCCCGCGAAACCCGGGAGGACTGGTGACAAGCAATAGGTGGCAAACCCCGACCAATCTTGACACACAGATCGAGGCCGGTGATGGCGTGGTTGACGTGCGAGTATGCCAGCCCGCCCCGGACAAGCCGAAACCGAACGGTGTGAAATGACAAAGGATAGATAACCAATGGCCAATGATTGGCCACGTAGTCAACAGTTTTGGAAGAGCCAGCGTGTTGTGGTGACAGGCGGTGCTGGATTCCTGGGTCGCTGCGTGGTAGAGAAGCTGCGGGAACGTGGCTGCCAGCACGCCCTTATACCCCGTAGCGCAACCTGTGACCTGCGCCGGGAGGCCGACATCGCGCGGCTGTTCAGGCAATCCCGCGGCCGGGTATCATCATCCACTTGGGGAATGGGTTAAGAACTGCTGTTTCTTGGCAAGAAGTAGAATGACCTTACCGAATTTTCTCATCATCGGAGCGCAAAAGTCGGGGACAACCTGGCTGAACTGGAAACTTCGCCAACATCCTGAAGTCTATATGCCTGTTGACGAAGTCCATTATTTCGACCGTGAAGAGAATTATGCCAGGGGCGTGGAATGGTACGAGGCGCACTTTTCAGCAGCCACTACTGAAAGAGCAATCGGAGACAAGACCCCGGATTATCTGGCAGTGAACGTGCACGGTGTGGACAATCACTCGCCCAATATCCACAAACGCATCCACCAATTGTTGTCCAGTGCAAGACTGATGATCGTTCTTCGAAACCCTGTCGAGCGGGCAGTTTCGGCGGCCTATCATATGATTAGAATGGGGTACGTTTCGCCTTTTTGCAGCATCGACGATTTATTAGTTGGTCCCAAGAAACATTTGGCTCATAGATTCGGCGTACTTGATTACGGTCGATATTATGATCAAATCAGTTCCTATCTCGATTGTTTTGACCGCCGCCAAGTATTCATCCTTTTGCTTGAGGAAGATATTATACAGAATCCAGCAGCCAGCTTGCAGAGGGTTTGCAGTTTTCTTTACCTCGATCCAACCTTTCGATTCTCGGATTTGAGGGGGAGAGACAATGCCTATCGCCATTCAAGGCTCCGCCTTGTGCTCGACTATTATCTGCCTTCTCTGAAGCCAATTGCGTGTCGCATCAACCGGTTCTTGCCGGTGCATAAACCTGAACCCACTGAAGCGACTGTGCGCGAATTGTACACACTCTATGCGCAAGACAATGAAGAACTATTTGACTTTCTAGGTCGCAGGCCAGCATCGTGGTTGACGGACAATTAGTCGCCATTGCTCGCAGTTTACTGGTTCAATCCTGATTCCTTCGACACCACCTTCTGTTGGTTGTTGGCGGCCTTGAGGAGACTCACTTATGACTCAGCCCATCCGAGATCACTTTCTTGTATTTGGCGCTCCCCTTATCGAGGAGCCCGAGATCGAAGAGGTGGTTGACTCACTCCGTTCCGGTTGGCTGGGCACCGGCCCCAAGGTAGCCCGATTCGAGGAGATTTTCCGTGAGTACATTAGCAGCCGGTACGCCATAGCGGTTAACTCCTGCACTGCCGCGCTTCATCTGTCAATTCTGGCGGCTGGTCTGGGACCGGGCGATGAAGTGATCACCACAGCCATGACGTTTGTGGCTACGGTCAACGCCATCATCCACAGTGGGGCCACGCCGGTGCTGGTGGACTGTGACTGCGAGACCGGGTTGATCGATCCGGAGCAAATTGAGGCAGCGGTCACGCCGCGCACGCGGGCGATTGTGCCGGTGCACCTGTATGGCCGGCCATGCAACATGGATGCCATCATGGGTATTGCCGAGCGGCACGGCCTGATCGTCATTGAGGATGCAGCCCACGCGATTGAGGCAGTCTACAAAGGACAAAAGGTGGGCAACATGGGTCACCTGACATGTTTCAGCTTCTACGTGACCAAGAACATCGTCACCGGCGAGGGGGGGATGGTCACCACGGACAACCCTGAGTACGCCGAGAAGATCAAGATCTATGCGCTACACGGACTGAGCCAGGACGCCTGGAAGCGCTTCTCCGACGAGGGGTATAAGCATTATCAGGTGGTATATCCCGGCTTCAAGTACAACATGATGGATATCCAGGCGGCCATTGGCATCCACCAGCTGCCCAGAGTTGAACGGTGGCTGCAGCGGCGCAATGAAATCTGGCAGCGCTACAACCAAGCATTTGCTGAACTGCCGGTTGGCCTGCCCGCTCCAGACGAGCCGGACACAGTGCCCGCCCGCCACCTGTATACCTTGTTGATTGACAGGCAACGGTGTGGCCTGGATCGGGACACGTTTATGCAGAGGCTGTTCGAGCAAAACATCGGCACCGGGGTGCATTATGTGGGTGTGCATTTGCACCCATATTGCCATGGGCGATTTGGCTACCGGCCCGAGGACTTTCCCAATGCCACATGGATCAGCGAACGCACGGTGTCAATCCCGCTGTCAGCCAAGCTGTCTGATGGGGATGCCACAGATGTTATCAAAGCCACAGTGGAATCTTTCAGGCGTACGTAGATGAGAGTCTTCCGAGGTGTTGACGAGCTGTATTGGCTGGAGGTCGCGAGGAAATGTGAATATGCGACATTCTTTCATACGCCCTTCTGGCCGCAGTTGATTGCAGAGACCTACCCCGATTTCGGACAGGCTACCATCGGCGTAGAGCTCGGAAGCGGGGTTCGTGTGGTTCTGCCCCTTCTTGAGGTGGGGCGGACAAAACGGGTCTTTCGAAGCCTGGTTTCGACATTTGCAGGTTGCTATGGTGACCTGATTGCTGATGGGGTAGTTAGCGACGAAGAGAGACACGATATATATCGAGCAGCTTGTTCCTGGAACACAGAAAGACTACAGATCACCGGAAATCCCTTTGCACCGGTGCGGGAGAAGGGCGAGGATTTTCGCCAAGATGAGGACTTCACTCAATTCATAGATCTGCGAGGGGGCTATGAGCAAGTCTGGACCGGGTACCGCTACAGTTGTCAGAAACAGATAAGGAAAGGTGCCGGCAAGCGGTTTAGGATCCATCCAGCTAGTTCCAGCGACGATATCGATGTGTATTATGATATCTATCGGGAGAATCTTGAGTATTGGGGAAAGCCGGAACAGGGCTATCCAAAGCGACTTTTTGAAGTGATGTTTGAAAATGAGCTGCCAGAACCAGCAGAAGTCACACTGTGGCTCATAAGAACTCAAGCCAATCAAATCGTCGGTGGCACTTTGGTCTTCTACTGGAATTGGCATGCCGTCGAATGGCATGCGGTGTTTCGAAGAAACTTCTTTAGGCTCGGCGTACGGGATTATCTTGTGGATCACATCATTGCAGATGCCTGCAAGAGAGGGCTGCGGGTCTATGACTTCAACCCCAGTGGGGGCTACGAAGGAGTTGCGCGCTTCAAGAGCAGTCTTGGTGCGGCCAGAGGACCGGTGCTGAGGTGGGAGTGGGACAGAAACAGGTTGTACGACTATTCCAGGCGGGTATGGAGAGGTGTCCGGCATGTGTTCCCACATGGCTAGTCCACTAGTAGCAAGAATGCGTGCACGCCTAAGTGAGTGGAGAAACCCCAACAAACGTATGCTATGGGCGTGGAGGCATCTGGGATTACCCTTCCGGCCAGTCCTGCTGCATGACGTTCCGAGAATGCTGCTCGTAGAGACCACAAACTTGTGCAACTTGTCGTGTGCCCACTGTGCCCGTCGCGTCGTGTATGGTGCAAGGAACCGTAAAGCCTGTGGTTGTATGGAATGGCAGCTATGGAAGAGAATTGTGGACGAGATAGCACGGTATCCGGGCGTAACGCTGCGGCCATTTGGGGAAGGGGAACCGCTTCTGCACCCGCAACTTCCTGCGCTGATAGAATATGCGAAAGCCCAGGGTGTCTCAAACATATGGTTGAACACCAATGGGACGCTCCTGACTGAGGAAAGGAGCAAATCTCTTCTTGAAGCCGGTTTGGATCAGCTAGAGGTTAGTATCGACGCGTACAGTGTGGAGACCTACGAGAAGATCAAAGGGCGACCACTTTTGGCAGAGGTTACGTCCAATGCTCTTCGCTACATCGAGCTGAAGGAACGTATCTTGCCCCACGGCAAGGTCGTGGCCAGTTTTGTCGAATCGGATCTCAATGCGCATGAGACGCACGAATTCGCGGAGTTCTGGGAACACCACGCAGATGCTGTGCACATTCGCCCAGTCCACCAACACGGGTCGCACGTTGGAGATGATGCGGGACCTGGTGGCAGCAGTGCCATCAATAGACTGCCTTGCCCACTGCTGTGGGGATGGGCTGAAATTGACTTTCAAGGTAATCTTCGTTTCTGCATTTGGGATTGGGAGGGAGAGGGGATCGTGGCCAATGTGAAGAAGGCGGGGATTGCGGAAACGTGGACGGGAAGCGAATACCGGGCGTTGCGCGGACTACACACACAAGGAAGATTCGATGAGATCCCAATTTGCGGACGCTGCAAAGACCACAAACACTGGCGGTGGTGATGTCCTACGGCAGACATAGCATTGAAGGGTAACTCTATCTGGTGCGACCACTTTGGCAATCGCGGTGGTTACACTCAGCGGAGTTGGACAGGCCTAGCACGTGCGGTTAGAAAGACGTCTCATATTTTGTGAAGAGGCGAGGTAAGAAAAGACAGGTTAGGCGCCAATGAATCACATGCCAGCTTCCTCACTAATCACGCGTTATCTGGTAAGGCTACGACGCTGCTCATCTTTTCTGCTTGAGCGACGTTCCAAGATATTTGTGTTCGAAACAGAGAGTGGAGTGAAATACGAATTGGGTGGGTTTGATTCTGACCACTTTGGTGATTACGCCATAGGAGAAGTTACATTCGCGTCTACTGGTTACCCTTGGTCCGCTCTTGTCATGACGCCTGATCTCCTCCGAGACCGTTACACGCTGTGCGGACGAGGTCTGCCCCAGTCACCACATTTTCGGCTAGTGGAAGAAATCGAATCTGGAACGCTAGGACCCGATTCTGAATATGTCTCCAGGTGCAGGACAGGCACGCTTGATGGTCGTTTGCCTTTTGAGCCTAATCTGGACCACCTGATCCAAACGTGTCGGTATCGGAAAGAGGAGCTATCTGACAACACAGTGTTCACAATCTCGGCAATCCGCGTGGCCCCCAGGGGCAAGCCAAAGTATGTCATTGTCAATGGCAAGCATCGGGCGGCGTTGGTTGCCTATCTTGACCGGCCAGAGTCTTTGCACATTCAGTTGCTTTCAAATGGGTTTGCCCAACACCCCTTTTTCCAACGGGTCTACTCCCGCACTCTCAGATTAGACCCCCGTGACTACTCTGTCAATCAACAGATGATCAGGGCAATTCAAAATGAATCTTAGACTCCACGAGATTGGAGAGAGCATCAAATCAAATCCGTACGAAACCTCGGGCCATATCTATCATCCTTTGCCTTTTCCAGAGTTTGAGCAGCTAACGACTTCCAGTAGAGCCAGTGCAACTTATCGCAAGTGGTCACTGATCATGCATTCTTTGGGAACGCCCTCGGCGCTGAAGGATTTTCGGGTGCTGGATGTCGGGGCTAACGCTGGGTTCTATTCTTTTTCCTTCGCAAAACTGGGTGCCGTCGTAGATGCCTATGAGCCCCACGAGCACTATGGCCGCATTGGCCGTCAGATTGCGGAAGCAACTGGTCTTCCTGTCTGCTGGCTCAATAGGCCCCTTAAGCGGGCTGACCTACTCGACAAACAGTATGATGTTGCCTTGATGCTTAGTGTCTTTCAGTGGATTTCACATGGCAATCAGAATTTGGAAGAAGCAACGAATTTGTTGCGTTTGGTGGCCTCATCCTCGCGGCTTATATTCTTCGAGATTGGATGCAATCACGGCAAGAGCGCGATATGCACGGACGAGCGGCCCATCGGTTGGATCTGGCGATTGTTGCAGGAGAACACTATACCCAAAGAAGTTGTCTATTTGGGAAGCACTAACGCATGGGGGCGAGCGCGACGTTATGTCTTTGCTAGTACTGGTGTTCCTGTGAATCTGACTTTCCGGCAGCGATTGATGACATGTATCCTGCAACGGCGTTGGCTGCGGTAGAAGAAGTATGCCTCACATTTCCATCAGCAATTATCGGCAGAGGACCATAGGGGGTATTGGATGGAGTGTAATCGCTCGACTTGGCACACAGGGACTGCGGTTTGTTATCGGGGTCATTCTTGCGAGGCTCCTATCACCTGAAGCTTTCGGGTTGATCGGTATGCTCACAGTGTTCATCGGCTTTGCGAGTATCTTTGTGGACCTTGGCTTCGGGTCAGCTCTCATTCAGAAACAAGATGCTACGCCAGATCACTATTTCTCCATTTTCTGGGTCAATGTAGGATTTGGCCTTCTATTGATGCTAATGTTCATGGCCTTCTCTCCTTTGATCGCTCAATTCTACAGTCAACCTAGCCTCCTTCCACTGACTATGCTGATCTCAACGAATTTCTTCATTGGGTCGCTTACGATTGTGCAGTCTTCGCTGCTCCGGAAGCGGCTGGACTTCAGGCGGCTGGCGTTTGTCGATCTTACAGCGCTGGTGATTTCAGGATCTGCCGGGATCATTATGGCGTCAATTGGCATGGGCGCCTGGAGCCTTGCGTTGCAGTCGGTGATATTGACATCCTTGACAGTCGTTTTGCTGTGGATCCTCAGCGATTGGCGCCCGGTGATGCGGTTCAAATGGACGGCAGTCAGGGAGCTTCTGGGATTCAGTACCAATTTGCTTGGGTTTTCGAGTATCAATTACTGGTTACGAAACGCGGACAAGCTGTTGGTTGGCAGAGTTCTCGGTGCATCAGCGCTGGGCATTTACAGTAAGTCCTACAGTATCATGCTTCTTCCCCTGACGATGATTTCAGGCACCATTGGACAGGTCATGTTTCCTTCATTCTCGTCAATTCAGGATGACAAACAACGTGTTGCGAGAGTGTACCTTCGCATTACGCGCGCAATCGCACTGGTAACCTTTCCCATGATGGTCGGTCTTTGGATGGTCGCGGATCACTTTGTGCTTGCTCTCTTGGGGCATCAATGGGTTGGTATGATCCCGATCCTCAACGTTTTCTGTGTTGTAGGCTTGATTCAGTCAATAGGCACCCTTAACGGGAATCTCTACCTTTCGCAAGGACGGTCTGATCTGCAGTTCAAGGTTGGGGTGGTGGTGGGCATCTTGGGCATTGGAGCCATTGCCCTGGGATTGAGATGGGGTATCCAAGGAGTTGCATATGCCTATGGCCTGTATTCTGTGCTCGTAGCCTATCCAAGCATCCGCATTGCGGTATCGCTGGTGGATCTTACGTTCTCCAAGGTGTTCAGAAATCTGCTGGGAGTTCTTGCGTGCGCCACGGCGATGGGGACCGCAATCTGGACTGTTGACCGAGTGCTGCCGCCCGACTGGCCACATTGGGCCTCCCTTGCGGTGCAGGTGCCCCTGGGCGTCATAGTCTACGCTGCCCTGGTGCATATGTTCCGGTTAGAGGCCTACCGGGACGTGCGAGAGCTGGTCAGGGAGCAGTGGCGGCACAGACAGGCTACCGTGGTGCAGACGACGTGATCCGAGTCGGACACTTGTTGGGGCAGTGCATCGCCCAGACAGAGACCTTCATCTGGCAGTATTTGCGCAGTTTTCGGGGCGTCGAGGCGGTAGCCTTCAGCCAGCAGTTGGTGAACGAACAGCAGTTCCCCCTACCGCAAGTAACCAGGGTGACTCTGTTGATCCATCTCTTAAGAGTGCAAGCCTATCAAGATGTACGAGTTCTAGTGTGGGAACAGTGGCAAATACGTCTTGCACGTAGCGGGCGGCGCCCAAGCGAGTCTGTAGTTGAGTAGAGCAATGTCTCAGAAGACCAAAACCATACAAGAATATACAAGAAAACCCGTGGTTGCACACTCTGTTTCGCCCTATATGTTTCCTAAGGGAACATGGGTATACAGCCAAATCAAAGGCCTACAATGCTGGCAGCCACTTGTAATCACAGGCCATACCGAGAATCTTGACCAGTTTCCATTCCAGTCAGTCTATTCGATTTCGCATCAAGGTCGTCAGGTGCGCGCAGCCGAGCGACTGCGCCAACGGTTGCACCTCCCAAGTGGTTTCCATCAACAGGTTTGTCGACAGAATGAAGTTCAAGTCATACATTCACATTTTGGCTGGCAAGGTGTCCACGACATTGGTCTAGCAGCTTGGCTAGGGGTGCCCCAGATCACTGCCTTTTACGGCACGGATTTGTCCCTTCCCAATCGAACACCGCACTGGCACAGCAAATATGATAAACTGTTTGCTCACTGCGACCTGTTATTGGCTGAGGGTACTTATTCCAAGCAACAGTTGGTGGATTTAGGTTGCCCAGCTGATAAGATCAGGGTGCAGCACCTTGGTATTGATCTGGAAAAGATACCTTTCATTGCTAGACGGCCAGATAAAGGTGGAACAATCCGTATTCTTATTGCTGGACGATTTGTGGAAAAAAAGGGCATTCCTTACGCTTTGCGCGCTTTTGGAAAAGTCGCCATAGCTAGAGAAGATCTTAAATTGCGGGTTGAATTGGTGGGTGACGCCATGGACTCGCCCAAGGATCAAGCGATGAAGCGTGAAATCAACCAGGTATGTAGTGAGTTGTGCCTTCACAAGTGGGTGAACTTCCGAGGATTCCTGCCGTATGATCAGCTTCTGAAACTGGCTCAATCTTGCCATATTCTTGTGCATCCCAGCGTAACCGCTTCTGATGGCGACACCGAAGGGGGTGCCCCGCTGACAATTGCCGAGATGTCGGCGTCGGGAATGCCTGTATTAGCCACCAGCCATTGTGATATTCCCCAGATGGTAAGGGATGGAACGTCAGGATATCTGGTACCTGAGCGAGATGTGGAAGCACTTGCAGATTGTCTAGATTTCCTGATCAGCCACCCACAGACATGGCCAGCAATGGGACAATCAGGCCGCAAGCATATTGCAGCAGAATACAATGTAAGACACACGATTCCCAAGCTGGAAGAGATTTATGAAAGCCTGGTTGGATAGATATGAGCACTCTCGTCTCGGTCTTGATCACATCCTTCAATCATGGGCAGTACCTTGGTATGGCAATTGAGTCTGTTCTACGCCAAGATCTTGATGATTTTACCCTATTCATTCTTGATGACAGCTCAGCAGACAACTCACCTGACATCGCCCGTCAATACGAACGCCAGGATGCGCGGATAAAGTTCATCGCCTGCTCGCAAAACGCTGGCAAAGCCCACCTTCTTAATGAGCAGTTGCCTAGGTGCAACTCAAAGTATATTGCTCTGTTAGACTCAGATGACTACTGGCTGCCAGGCAAGCTGCGGAAGCAGGTTAGCCTTCTTGAAAGCTCGCCAGAAACTGGCGTGGTTTACGCAGATGGAATTGTTGTTGACAACCGCAGTCCGGCAACCAGAGAATCCGCAAATAGTGCCTGGTCAGCAGATGTGAATGGCAAGCTGTTTGGCCAGATACACCGCGCCCCGGCCCGCCGAGAAGGCTGGGTTTTTCAAGAACTTCTTTGCGGGAATTTCCTTTTTTACTCAAGTGCTGTCATCCGGCGGTCTTGTCTATCAAGTATTAGATTTCGAGAAGAACTCCGACGTTCAATTGATTGGTATTTTTTCATCGATTTGGCTCAAGTATGCCCCTTCGCTTACATCGACGAACCACTTGCCGCATATCGCGTGCATGGTCAGAATTTGCAGGACCTCGTTGCCGGCACAGATGAGATGGCCCAACCCAGACGATTTGTGCTTGAAACCTATGGCCAGTTTATGCCACGAAGAGTCCGGGTTCAACATCTAGGGCACCTCGGAAACGAGCATGAACGATTGGGAAATCATCGCCTGAGCCTAACCTACTTAGCGCAGTCTTTGCTGCTAAACCCATTCGACGCTCACACCTGGGGCTATGCAATCCGAGCGATTACCCACGGTCACAAAGCAACAGAGCATGCGCTGCGACGTGTACATTCTACTCTATCCAGATGAATTATGAGAACAGAGTTGTTTACAGCGCCATCGGCTATTGCGAAACGACCTGCTAGATGGCAACCCATTGTTGATCTGGAATGAGGTCACTGTCTCAGACTCAATGGCTGAAGACGACGAAGTTATCGAAACGCACCTGCGTGAGGTTTAGTCCATGCACTCAAAAGTCTTCGTCTTGGGGTTAGATGGTGTATCTTTCAATGTGCTCGACCGTGTCATCCAGGAAGGCGTGGCACCAAACTTAAGACAGGCTATTGCTGAGGCGGCTACTGGGGATTTGCAGTCGATATTGCCGGCCGTCACTTACCCCGCGTGGAAAGCCTATGCCACGGGGCTTGATCCGAGTCAACTGGGAGTCTACTGGTGGCGCGCCTTGAGTATTCCGGAGAAAAGAATTCGTCAAAATACAGCCAGATCCTTCCGGGGCCGAGAAGTTTGGGACCACCTGAGTGCAAAAGATATCCCCTCAATTGTGGTGAATATGCCCAGCACATATCCGCCTCATCCCATCCAGGGCGTGATGGTAGCCGGCGCGATCGCGGATGATGATAGTGCTTACGCGTATCCGGAGAGAGTTCAACAAGACCTGGAAAGGCGCTTCCGGTACTACATAACGCCACGGACGACCGATCCAAAAGAGGCGATTGTCCTCATTCAAAAACGTTTTGAGGCCGCTTTCTATCTGATGGAGACAAGGCCTTGGTATTTCTTTCACCTCACGATTTTCTTGATTGATCATTTGCTGCATCTTTACTTCAGCAAAGAGGGATTACATCCGGTGCTGGCTGAGGCATGGCAGGTTATTGATCAGAATTTTGGGCATTTGCGTTATCGGTTGAGTGCTACTCAAAATGCACTCTTGATGGTGATGTCGGATCACGGCATGGTTTGGAAGAAGGGACAGCTCAACCTAAATGCTTGGCTCCGCCAACAGGGGTATCTGGCTGTACGGAATGTGTCAAGCATTGTGAGACAACTCAAGCCGGGAATTAGTGTCTAGACGAAAGGTCGATTGCTGTTGGTTCGATAGATGGTCCACGCCGGGCGCCTGGTCATCATCGTCGATGGACTGGGGCCGGTTGATCCATACAGCGGTCGGTAACTCAGGCGGGATTGGCAGACC
>SDBS01005376.1_pt1 | contig 12497 bp, 12 predicted proteins | sample 2277091 | NCBI WGS metagenome assembly SDBS01 (sample SAMN10404972, study PRJNA504765) | marine sediment metagenome | isolation source: marine sediment core GS10_PC15, 163 cmbsf | place: Arctic Ocean: Southern Knipovich Ridge | collected 2010 | reverse complement strand
TATAGAATAAAAGAAAATGAATTGATTATCATATTCTGATGCCCAAAGCCTTCGGGCTTCACAAACAGCGGAAATATCAAGCGGCTGAAGCTTGAACTCTTTTTCTAAAGGTTTTGACACTTCAGCACCTATGATGTACTTCGGGTTTAATAAGGTTCTCATACACATTCTTGATATTTTTTAAGACCTCTCAGTCTAAGTCCGGCAGTTCACTTGCTTCAATATTATCCTTAATATGACTTCCTCGAGGAATCTGAGTCGTTTAACCGCATCAATCCTCATATCGACGTATTCTCTGCCTCAGTGGTAGTGGGTCTACTTGCTTGCTCCGATCCTCCCGCTGTCTTTAACTGCCGTCGATCCTTAATTAGAACTTCTGTCTCTCTCGACTTATTGATAATTCGCTCTGGCGTATAGGTTCTTTTGGCCATTCAAATCCACCTTCTCGATCCTTAGTCTAACATAATAACTGGATCGATTCTAGGGGGTAGGTCATACTAGTGTGCCAGTTCCTTTAGGAGTTACACAACTTATATCATACTATCTAACACCATACCTAAACCAATTCTTGAGGGACAGGTCAAAATTAATTATTTTTGTTTTTTGAGCTGTCTCGATGGCTTTCTCGAAATAGCCTCGAAGACGATACAGAGAACCATCCAGTCCTCTGACTTGCTGGCATTTTTGATTTTGTGTGTCCAACTCTCAGGGCTGTATACGGCTTGACCTGGCTCTACCTCGTATTTTAAAATTGTTTTTTGGTCAGCGCTTATGTTCTCCACTATTCCCTTTCCTTTTAAGCCGTAGAATATCTCTACTGCTGGCGGAATGTGAGAATGTGGGTAAGACTCTACACCAGGGTTAAACCTTTCAATAAAGAACCAGGCCCTGGAGTCTTTACCTATTGGTCCAAACATGGTTTGCATGAATCTCCCTGAGTAGGGTTCTTTCATTTCAAGTTCCGGTATGTCTTTTATATCTATAAAAAGTTTTGAAGGCACCTTAATTTCCATCTATTACTCACCTCCTCCGTAAATTTTATTCCTCTCTTCAAAAAAGTTCGCTTCGGCGCCACAACAGAAGATGGCAATTTTAACCGTTCTGCCAGCGTTGGTAGTTTTTCTCCATCGCTTCTAATAAGGGTAATCTCATTCCTGATAATAAACGAATAAGAGCGCCTCCGCCTGTGCAGACATAGCCTATTTTTGACAAAAAGTCCAATCTCAATAGCCTTTCCAAAAAGGTTTGCAATTCTCTGGGTTGTGAAAAATCCAGGCTCACTTTTCCTGATAACTTTATATCCATATACTCCGCATTATTTCATTCATCCAAATATTGTCCTTTCTAGGAGTTACAGTGGTAATTTTTCAGTATTAATGCTAAAGTATTACCCAATGCGTGACTTAGAAGATGATTCCCACATATCAGCATTAAGACCGAGTTTCTCCTTCAACTCCTCAGTGATATTTGTCAATTTGGCAATCACATCAAAAGAAAGTTTCAATTTTACAGCTTTGGCATTTCTCTTGATCTGGTCTGGATTTCGTGCTCCAACAATTATTGAGATCACTCCTTTCCTTGTTAGAAGCCACCCAAGAGCCAAATGAACCATTTCCATGCCGATTTGTTTTGAGAGATTCCTGATGTCCTCTATTGCGGAGAAAGTTTCAGATTCTGCCCCTTTCTCTCCATGGCGGGCTAGAGGTCTATCTCCCGAAAAATGACGTGTGCGGGCCCGTCCTAATGGTACCTCATCAGGAGAATGAAACTTCCCGGTTAATAACCCCTGACTCAGAGAGCTGTAGCAGATAACTCCAATCTCATTCTGAATACAAAATGGCAGAATTTCATACTCTATGACTCGCCAAAGAAGATTGTAAGGCAACTGGTTAACCTCTGTCCTACCATCGGGTAGCAATTTCTGAAGATCCTGTTTTCCAAAATTTGATACTCCGATAGCTCGTATTTTCCCTTCCTCCTTAAGCTTCACTAAAGTCTCCGAAGTTTCACTTATATAGACTTGGGGATTGGGGAAATGTATATAGTACAGGTCAATATAATCAGTTTTAAGTCGACGTAAACTTGCCTCACATGCTCTCCTCAACTCCGCCGGGAACAGATGTTTCGGATTCACCTTGGTTGCAATTATCACGCGTTCCCGCCGTTTGGAAAGTGCTTTACCTAGAATCTCTTCTGAACGTCCATCACCGTAGAGTTCCGCGGAATCGAAGAAATTAATTCCCGTATCCACAGCCTCATGAACAGTTCTAATAGAATCAGACTCCTTCTGTGGTCCCCACACCTTGTCTCCTGCTAAAGCCCAGCATCCCAGGCAAATTTGTGAGACTTTAATATTGGTATTTCCTAATTTCTGGTATTTCATAATTCCTCCCTGCTATAATACTCAAGTAAATACGTATTTAACTTTTAGGCAGTTTAAGAAATCCTCCCTCTTTATTTTTAGGCTACTTCAACACACCTGACAAAGTAGTTTTGTGACTATTTAGACACTTCCTGTATTAGTTCAAGTACAAGGATTAAGCTAGTCCTGAAAACAATGGTCATTTCTTGGATCAACGGAACTCTCTTTTCTTTTTATGTTACCCTTAAGTTATGGAAAAAACTATAATTATTGAGGGACGAGAAGCAAGTTCTAAAGATATCGAATTTATTCGAGAAATGATCAAGCTCAATCCCTCCTGGAGTCACACCCGGCTTTCTAAAGAACTAGTGCTCCTCTGGAACTGGCGCACTCTTAGCGGTCAACTTAAGAATATGGCCTGCCGCATTTTTCTTTTGAAGTTGGAAAGACGAGCCTATCTTAGGCTGCCTCCTCGCCTTTACTCTTACTGCAAAGTTCGAAGAAGGCTCCCTTGTCCCTCTGTTTCTCATCAGACTACCAATATTTCCGACTAATCTGAAAAACAAACTCCCTGTCGTTTCTGCGAGTATCTGTGTTTGTTTGTTAATTTTTTCTATCGATCAAAATAAATACTCTTACCAGTCACTGACAAAGGGATGCCCATTACATAATCTGCATTCACTAAACCAATTTTACGAGCTACTAAACCTGCTCGATACATTATCCGGTTATCCACGTTTAATATTCCAGCCGTTTTTACTGCGGATCCAATAGCAATTCCCATATCTAATAGCCGAAAAGCACATTGTGGCCCATCAAATTCTCTTCCTTTATGAAGCTGACATTCAGAACATTGATCATATCCACAGGCACCACAATTTTGCCCCAATGATTTAGCATCTTTTAGACCTATGAATAAAACTGCTTCGGAATTTTTAACATTGTTGCCATCGCGGTCGAAATTGTCTTTCCCCACTTCTTTGCCATAAAGAGTCATCTCTTCTCCTAGCTTTGTCACTTCTTCCCCTGAAATTACTTTAATAACCACAAAGTCCTTACCACCGGATTTAGGTGCGGTTCGTGCAGAAACGCTCATCAAATTTGCTATATTTTTTATTACTTCCCGAGTACTGAATTCGGATAACTTTTGTTTAGTCATTTGTCCCTTCTCCTTGATTTTGAAAGAATTTTTAGTTTGTGGAGCTTTACATTAAATGGTACTCCCGGAGCTTCTGTTTATCCTTGAAGATCATAATCTTCTTTTTGGGGATAAAACAGACAGTGACTGTATCTTTAGGAAACTTTCTCACCTTCCATCTTTCCCCGCCAAAGCTTATAGTTGCATCCTTCTTAACCTTTCTCTGGTAATGGATAGAGAACACATAATCTAGGTCAATCTCTTCGGATAAGGCTCTTAGTCTACTCTTTCCCTTGGCCTCCGTGAGTGAGCATAAATTGCTCCTATTCCTAAGGATTCTAAGGCTCTCTTGAACTGGATCTTTCCTTCATCCTCACCCACAGTATAGGTAACATGAATTCCCTTATGTTTTACAAAGCGAAAGATACTATAATAATCATCCTTGGTTAGGATCAAACCACTAAAAGAGTTAGTTAAAGGAAGCCAGATGTGATGAGAGGTATCATGTTGCAATAAGAATCCTGGTCCGGGAGTCTCAAAGCGACTATAGACCTTTTTCTTTTCAGAAGGCTTGGCATGATAATAATCGTGCCTTAGGGCGAATCTTCGAATACTGTTTCTGGAAAAAGGTCTGTCAAACTTCTTCTCTGCTTGTTCGGCTATAGATGAGAGAAGTTGAACTTATTCTTGAATCTTCCCTCACAGCGAGTTATGTAATAGAGTTCTTCGTGAAAGAACTTTTCTACATCTGGAGTAAAGGATCGAGTAGGCTTACCTTCTCTATTGTAGAGCTTGAATTCTTCTCCTTTCTTTTTAAAGACAAGGTATTTTTCTCTCAATTGATAAAACTGAGCTTTGGATAATCCTAAAAGCTCAGAGGCTTGTTCTCTATTAATCTTTTCCTGACAGCCTGTCCTTATGACATCTTGTACAAAATCTTTGGGCAGCCTTTTATGTATCTGTTTTCTCACTGCTAAAGCTCCTTATCTTTACCAGGAGGTTTAGCAGTTAATTTCAAAGAGCACTTTTTTAGTTTTCCTCCAGGAAGAGTCTCGTTTTAATTGTTACGTATCAATTTCTTACAGTATCCCCTCGAAGTAGGTTTCCTAACCCCTCTCCCCACTTGCCCCGTTAACAGACTTGTTTGTTTTCCAAAGAAAGAGAGCATTGGTCTTACACTTTTTTGAATTGGTTAGTAAGCTGTCTTATTTCCAAGTTTCAATACAAACGACCCGACTTGGTGCAGCATCCAGGCCAGCTATCGGTAAAGGTGAACAAACCACAAGAAATTTACTGTGACGAATCATCCACAAACGCGTGGCACATAAAGTAGTTGGCAAGCCTGTTTCTTTGACGGCATGCGTTGCCTCACCTCTATGATTACTGTCCACGTTTAGTGAAGCTATGTCCGCAACAATGGAATGAGCTCCTTCTTTTGACAGCCATTGGATGGCATTAGCTTCTATACCGGGGGACCAATGTAAATAGTCCGGGCGGTAGTAATATAGATCGGAAAAGTCCGTACGGATCATTACTGTATCACCTGCTTTGAAACCCGTGCGTGCCGCAGCCTTCTTAACATCCGAAAGTGTGATAGTGTAACGCGGCCCTGCCTTGATAAGGTCAAAAACCTTTCCAGGAGCAACTAAATCTGCGGTTTCTAATTCTCGACCTGGGGACAATGTATGGGTTCCCAGATGACTGGAAAACATACGCGTAGGTGAGCCAAAATCTCCCTGTGGACGCAAAGAGCTCCCATCTGGTATTATGTAATCGCCCAAGTGGCCAGCAAACTGGAGCCAAGTAATTTCAAAACGTTTATAAAGATCGCCCATTAATTCTTGAGGCTCAATCCTGGCATAAGGAGACGAAGGTATTTCTCCAGCAGTGGGTTTTATTGGCCTGAACATGTCTGTGAAATCCCTTCCCCATCCGTTACTTGTAAGAGCGAAAGCAACTGGCCGAGCAGGACTACTTCCAATTCCAGCATGTCGCAAAAACCCCCCACAGAAAAAAACTCGTTCATCTGAAAGTTGGTCAAAATTTATCATAAAATCTATCATTAAAACCCCATTTACGTAAAAGTATGTATGTACCATAACTCCCATTCTTCGCGGAAAATAGCGAAGGTCTGTCCCAAGACCAACAATCTGCTTCTCTCTGACTAACCATTCCGCTGCGGTCATATTGATTTCTGGCTTCCGGTCCTCGAAATCCTTTTCATCCTTTATAGAGCCATAATGCTTATTAAAGTCGGTTCTAAGAAGAATAAAATCCCCTTGTTTCACATGCTGTCCGTGCTTGGCTAACATAGCAGCTGAAATCTCCTCCCCATCAAGATCTTCCTGCGATAGATCGATAACCGCAACCTCGCGGTTGAAATCTGCTGCCGGAACTATACCTATGCTCCGTATAGCCCAGCGATTCTTTTTCAGTACCTCATCCAGAACCGTTACCTTATTTTTCCATAAAACTTCAGCATGAGTGTGTGGTAAATTATCGCCTATACTTATATCCATTCCCGTATCTTGTGAATTGCTTCCTATTTGATAAGGTCGTACGAAGCAAAGGCTTCGTATGCCTTTCGCATATGGTAATTCTTTACCAGTCGGCTCAAACGCTGGTGGCAACTGGTATGGGCCAAGTTTTGGATCACTTCCCTTCTGAGATTTTGCAAGCAAACTAATATCAACGACTCGATGCAACATTTAACCCTCCTTTTTAAAAGTTTAGTCTTTCTTTCTTCGATAGTTAACCGCGGTGGTATTCAATTTCTCCCTACCCCTTAATCGCACCCGAGGATAATCCCTTGACTAATCCCCGTTGCTGGATAATAAAAAACAACATTACTGGCAAGATATATAGCACAGATATGGCTAGAACAATTCCATATTCGCTGTAGGCAACCTCAGCGGAAAAGTTCTGAATACCTACTGGCAAAAGAAAATATTTTTCCTCATTAGCAAAAAGGAAACCCCAGATGAAGTTACCCCACGATCTGATGAACGCAAGTACAGATGCCGCAGCGACTCCAGGCCAAATGATCGGAAGGAGAACTAATCTAAGAATTTGTCCCCATCCAGCTCCATCTATGTGAGCTGCCTCTTCCAGCTCTATTGGAACCTGCCGAATATAATTAGCTATTAGCCAAACTGAAAGGGGTAAAGTGAAAGACATATGCGCAATTATTATTTGAACATATGTATTGCTGATATGAGCAATACGCATTAACAAGTACATGGGAATCGCTAGAAGATGCTCGGGGAAGAGCTGGGCTACTAGTATTAAGATAACTACAGTGTGAGCTACAGTAGAGTGTGTACGTCCAATCACATAGCCTGCCAGAATTCCTAAAAAGATACAAATGACTGTTGTTGTTAACGCCACGAAAGTACTATTAAACAACCAACGAAAGAAAAATGTCTGTTTTAGCGTAGTTAAATAGTGTCCAAGGGTAAAGCTTCCCTGAAAGAATTCTGATAACCCACCCATTATTACAGCAACGGGTCGAAACGAAAGCAAGAAGAGCCATACAACCGGTATAACAAGAATAATTAGAATTACCCAAAATAAAAAACTCTGAATCAGATTTAAAACTGTGTTACCATTAGCTTTCATGTTTAAACTTCCTAACTTCTGATCGTAACCAGGCTGTACCAGGCGCTAATAAGATCAGAGCTGCAATGACACCCAGCACAGCCCCACGATCGAGGTAGCCAAAACGAAATGCAAGCTGATAACCCCATGTCGACAGTACCTGAGAACTGTTCGCAGGGCCGCCACCCGTTAATACATACACAAGTGTAAATGTCTTAAATGCCCAAATTGTGCCAATAAGCAAAGCCAACCCAGCTATTGAACGTAACAACGGCAGTGTTATATAATAAAATGTCTGCCAAGGCATTGCTCCGTCAACCTTTGCAGCCTCATACAGTTCATTTGGAATTGCCTGCATGCCAGCAAGAAGCATAATGGTAAAAAAAGGTGTCCATCGCCATATCTGAGCAAAAGCAACGGCATAAAGGACCATACTAGGCTCAGCTAACCAATACTGACCCTTAAGTCCTAAAAAAGTTAAAACTCCATTTATTAATCCAAAATGAGGTTGATAAATTATTTGCCAGATCGTCGCTACAGCAACTAACGGAGTAGCCCAAGGTAACCAAGCTACTACCCGTACTATGCCCCGAAATTTGAATTCTCTATTTAACCGAACAGCCATAAATAACCCCAAGGTAGATGAGCCACCGATTACAACAGCCACCCATTTAAACGAATTTGCCAAGGCTATAGAGAAAACCTTATCGTGGAAGATCTCGTATATGTAATTACTGAATCCCACAAAAGTTACCGTCTTAGATGCTTCTACAAGGCGAAAGTTTAGGAAACTGATAGCTACACCATACAGAAATGGCCCGATACTGACAGCAAGTAACAGCAATAGTGTGGGAAAGATAAGCCACCAAGGTATTTGGGCCGTTGATCTCACTCGTGATGATAGTAACATGGTTTATTTCTCCCTACACGAATTCTGAAAATAATTTAATTGTTTAACGTTTTTTATTTAAAGAAAGTCTTCCTTCTGTCTCGGTTAATGACCTATTTGGCTTTTATCTTTTACTAGCTTTTCTCGGTAGAAAGTTTCTCAATAGCTTAAGTCTATCAGGAATTGATGCAAAACTTATAAAAGCCCATTTTGAAATCTTGTATGAGCTTCAGAAGCATATTAAAAAAACTGAAGCTTGGATCGATAAGGTGCTGAAAGGTAATTCTCTCCTTCCCGTTTTAGATAGCCTGCCAGGATTTGGTAGAGTCTTATCAGCCTTGGCAGCACTTGAGATTGCTAATATCAACCGTTTTGCTACTGAAGCTAAATTTGCCACTTAACTGTAGCCTTATTCCCTCTATTTTTGCCAGGGGAAGGAAGGTATCCCATGGTGACCTTATCCGTACTGGTAACCGCTGGATAAAGTATGTTTCTATTGAGGCATCTTGGGCAACTCGTTATTTACCTTACTGCCGAGACCACCGAAATTGCCAGAAAGCCCTACCCCTTGCGGGCGGAGAGAATGTCACTTTGATCGAATTAAACGCCGAAAAGGCTCTAATGTTGCCATTGTCACACTAGCACATAGACTGTCCGAGATTGCGTAGCGCTGTTTAAAGGGGGAAAACAATATTATGTTGAACGTCCTTATGTTCAATGTACACGGTAAATATTTCTCTGAGGCAGTTTAAGAACTCCTCACATTGTATTGTAGATACCCACGGCCAAGCCCGTGGCACTTGTCAATTCGAGCTTTGTTCGACGCCTTACGGTGAAGTTACATTCACCCACGTCTAAAAGGCGTCGAACTTTGCTCTTCGGGTTATTAGACTTAACCCCATAAACTCAATCTTGTTGCATAGATTGGGTTAGGGCCTCGGCAGCGGAATCCAATGCTTGTTTGCTGGTAGCTTGTTCGAGAAATACCCTCTGGACTTCACTCATTAACGTGTTCCGGAACTCGAGCCAAGCGGGAAAAGAGGGCTGAGCTGTCAGGCCTCTATTGACAGCTTCCATCCCAACTTTTAATATGGGGTGCTCAGTTACCGAGGGATCCTGTATGTTTAACCGCAAGGGAACAAAACCCAATTCTTTACTTCGTAGAATTTCCCATTTCTCTTGGACAAAGAAGCGAATGAATTCAGCAGCCTCGCTCTTATGTCTGCTTTCTTTTGTTATGATCATTCCCCCTCCAATTGCAAAGTTTGTATCCCGTGCGTTTAGACCAGGTCCTTTAGGATCAATGAATGCACCAATATCATCTTCCATCTCAGGACTGATGGCGAGAGTCTGCCCATACTGGTGGATTACCCCTGAAAGCATAGAGATTCTTTCTTTAGCGAACAACGCTACGACATTCGCACCTTTTAAACCGATATTGCCTTTTAAACCACCTGGTGCAAACTTAGCTCTGGCTACAAGTTCGTCAAGAGCTCTTACGCCTAAGTTGCTATTAAACGCAATTTTTGCTCCGGGCCCACCAGACCGAATACTGTTCTCGGATAAGTCACCACCATTTTTCCACAATAAATTTACGAAGAAGCTTTGTAGTAAGCGATCAGACCGAACGGCCCATGCATACTGATCCTTTTCCACATCGGTAAGCTTTCCACTGATCTCAATCCACTCAGCCCATGTTTGAGGTGGGGAAACTCCAGCCTGACGGAACATACGCTTGTTATATAAAGTTATGTATGGGGTAACCCAAACAGGCACAACATATATCTTCCCTCCGTAGGTCACGCTTTGCCAGACATCGTCAGAGGTAACGTCTTTGTATTCCCATTTATCAACGTAGTCTTCGAGAGAGGCGAGACCACCCATAGCATAATAACTTTCAGTTAAATTGAGCCCTTCCCGGACCATGTCAGGAAGCGTACCACCAAAACGGAATGCTGTGAAAAGTTTCTCCCGCAGCTTCGACCATGGCATCGCTGTATGTTCAACGTTGATGTTTGGGTTAGCTTCCTCAAACCCCGAAATGACTTGGTCCCATATAGAAGTAAACTGAATTCCAAGTGCTCCGCGCCAGAGAGTAAGAGTTACTTTTTCTGCAGCTGCTACTGTATTGAAAATAGAACTAAGCCCCCCAAAGGAAACCACGATTATCATTATACCAACAAAATTATGTAACCTTCGTTGTCGAGTAAACATTTTTTTAATCTCCTTTTAGATACTTAATGTCCATCACCTAACCGTGCTTATGGATTTCCTCTAACTTGTAAGGTTGGCGATGTAAGTTTTGTTCCCATCTTTTGCCCAAGTTGGACTTTCACCAACAATAACCAATACGCTTTGCTCAACGTACTCATTATAAAACCTCCTATCAAACTTCTGTAGAAAGCTTCCCTTTATCAGCCAATGACCTTACCCGCCTTCGTCACCTCCTCCTGGTCCTATTTCCGATTCTTCTGCTTATTTTCATTTTTTGCTTTCATGTTCCAAGCAAGAAGTAGGTTTCCTAAATGATCGGCATTTGTGCTGATGGTCCTTTTGCTTTCCCCCTCTATGCTTAAGTTCAACATGGAACACCTTGGGCCATCTTCGCGGAAGTCACCAAAAATCAATTTTCTACTTTCCCCCACACACAATTGGATAGGTGGCCTGACCAAATTCTTTAAGAAAAAACTTAGTTTAAGGATTTTATTCCTCATACAAGTACTTTTTTATTGGCTGATAAGTATCCTCTAACGCTTCCAATGCCCTGAGTTCGTCATGATTCTTTATTGCATCCAGGATTCTTTTGTGAGCTTTTAAATTTTCCTTTGGGTTATCGTGAAATTGCCCATCCTTTTGCATAGCTCTTTTCCACAGTGGGTGGTGCATTAAAGAAACGATATCTTCGAATAGTTTTCTTAGTAAATTGTTATTAACTGATTCGGCTATGCTAAGATGAAAATTTATATCTTCTTCTCTCTCGTCTCCATCTTCTCGAACAGTCTTTTCCATTTCCTTGAAGCTTTTCTCGATTTCATCAATATTTTCTTGCGTAGCGTTTCTCGCAACTTTCTGTATTACTTTCTTTTCAATTATCTCTCTAATCTCCATTAGGTCCACTGGACTACATTGCTTCAACAATTCCATTGATTTATTGAATGCATTACGAGATATGTCTATGATATAACTTCCAGCTCCCATTTTACGTTTAATCAAACCTCCCGTCTCTAGTGTACATAAAGCTTCTCGCAAAGAAGGCCGGCTAACTCCCAGTTTTTCTGCTAATACCCTTTCGGGAGGTAACTTATCTCCAATTTTGAAATAACCATCATCAACGAGCGATTGAATCTGCTTTATTATTTGAACAGACAACTTCTCATTTTCTATGCGCTTCACTCCCCCCATAACTCTTTCCTTAGCTAATTTAGAAATTTTCCCACTATGAAACTGATTTTTAGAAACAATCTTCAGACCAAATTATGGACAAGCTGCCTGACCAATTATATTATACTCTACTATTTTCTTTTGTCAACCCCCCTGTTACCGCTTGCCTCTCCCAGTTTTTGGTTCAGAGATTGGAATTGGAGAGATAATAACCTGCCTTACCGGGTAAAATTAGGATCTTGAGGCGTAGGCTGAGACTGAAGATAGCAGGAGATCTTCAGAATATGGCTCAGAGAATCTGAATTATCCCGGTTTTAACACAATGCTTGCCGTTTTTTCCTGATAAGCATACAATCGCCACTGGAATCTAACAAAAGAAAAAGAAAGCTTTCTAGCCAGTAAACTCTTAGGAGTTCATCCTAATAGAGGAGAAACAAATATTTGATTTTGTCTTAGTTCCCTTAAAGAATCTGCTAAGGCTTTAATTAGGTTTAAGCGGTTAAGAAGAAAGGTGTCGGTTATGGCCATTAGTGCCAGGGATAAAACACTCAAAGTTCGCTTGGTGCCATGCCTTGCCCTGTGACGGACACTTTCTAGTTTCTTGCGTAACTCCTCTCCTAACTCAGAGACTCCCAGAACTAGAAGGAGAATATAGAGCAAAACTATACCAGCCAGGAGACGATTGAGCCTTTTGGCTTTTCTTACCTTGAGTGATATTCCTCTTACTCCCAGTAAGGATTTAAAGTCTCGAAAACTAGTTTCAATATTCATTCTGGCTCGATACCACTCTATCACTAATTCTGTAGGAAGTAGCTTCTCTGAGAAAGCCGGAACTAGAAGAAACCAGGGCTCTTTGAATGCTTTCTCTCGATAGACAATAATATCCACCTTCTCCTCACTCTTTCCTTGATAAAGAACCCCTGAATAACGCTTAGCTTTTCCCTGGCGATGTTTCAATCTTCCTAAGCTCTTTCGATAGAGCTTTTCTTTTTCTCGATATCGAACTATCACATCTCTGCGGCCTCGAATAATATAAAGGTAATTATTCAGTCGGCAAAATTTTAAAAGAGAGGCTCGTCCATAACCTCTATCCATTATCCATACCGCTTTTAGATCCTTTGATAGGGAGG
>SDBS01005375.1_pt1 | contig 12498 bp, 10 predicted proteins | sample 2277091 | NCBI WGS metagenome assembly SDBS01 (sample SAMN10404972, study PRJNA504765) | marine sediment metagenome | isolation source: marine sediment core GS10_PC15, 163 cmbsf | place: Arctic Ocean: Southern Knipovich Ridge | collected 2010 | reverse complement strand
GCTTCATTATAGCGGGGATGTTTTCCCCGTTTTTTGTTTTGTGTGGGCTTTTTGATATCACTGTTAAGTAATTTGATAGCATGCTTGCGCTCATCGCCTGTTGCAGCAATAAATCCATCTAGCAGCTGATTTTTTGTTTTCCAATAGCTGGCTTGATATTATTGCTGAACGATGGCTAACATTTCTTGACGAGATTGAATGCTCATAGACTTAATCATTTTTTATCCTCATATTAATACTGATCACATTGAAGTAGTGTGATTTTATATGAGGCAACAGACCCTAGATAGTGTCATTCTTTATGAGGCAATGCGCGATGCAGAAGTTGCAGAACTATTATTGCAAGATAGCGATATCAATGTCTGCTTACATCCCTCTTTATTTTGGGTAGCTCTTTGTCAAGAAAATTACAGGCTACTGCACTTACTAGTAAAATATAACGTGCCAGCCAATGCTAGAACCATGCATAGTATTGCGAGTTATTCTCAAGAAGCGAAGTCTCACTTTGCAAAGCATTATAAGCTACCCGACCCGTACCCACTGTTATTACAAGGCAAGCTTGAGAACCTTTATGAGGATTACCAGAAACTCTTGGGCTATTACATGATCATTAAGGACATAGATTTTGCTACAGCCAAAAAAATATCTAAATATGTCTTACGATCGCTTGATAAATTTTGGCAAAATAATCAAAATGATTGTTTTGCACTTTTGAAACTGATGAGTTCATTTTATCCCAGCAGTTTTCCAGAATTGCATTTCGCATGCGAAATGCTGAGATTACACAACAGTAAAGAAATTTTTTTTGATGAAAATGTCATGACAAATATGCAGAAAATTATGGGAGACTGGTTTTCTGATTGTTTTTTACTGGCCAAGCAATTGTTTGCTCTTCCACTAGGTGAACCATCACTCACATCGAACAAACCGATTTCTGATATTTTACCGACATTTTCAGAATACGGTATATTTCCAAACTCGAAGCGAGCAATATCTGCCCTTAAGTTCTTGAGTGAGGAAAAGGGGTTGGGGCTTGAAACCGCAAAACAGATGATTGCAGATACAAAACGACCAAAAAACCTATCATCGTTACCCAATGTGGAATTTTGGCAACCTCAAAGAGATGCAACAGTTGTAAAAATAGATCCATCTTGGCTGGATGACACTTTAAATTTCGATGACAAGAGGATTAAGCCGATTGAGAATAGTGAATTTCATTATCTGCTGTTAACAAATGAACTCGACTTATCTGGTCCGTTTACGACGTCATTGCTAGAAAAATCACGCTGGGTTTTTGCTCCCACCAATGCCATCAAAAAAATTCAAGGTGAGTATCCGGTTGAATTAATCATTAATCAACAATCATTACAGATAACATTTACCCATGAAATCTGCGCCACAAATACAAGTGATCGAATCTTGTGTTCTGCTATAGCAGATGCGCGCACGGGACATGAATTATTAATTCCTTGTTATTATTGTTCCGGCGGACTCCACCATAATAATGTTGACTTACCAAAAAAAATTGAGCTTCATTTGAATCCGATGAGAGGCAATCTACAAACATTAGAGCAACGCGAGGAAAAAGCATGTTCGAACAATGCTCCGATGCTAAACTAAAAACTTTTTTTGATATAGATAAACAGAATTTAAAAAACAGAATGAAATCACCAGCCCTTCAAGCCTTTAACATTTGGATTTTCTGTATAGGCAGCAATGACATCTTCAATTAACTGGTCGACGATACTTAATGTGCTAACTTCTGCAATAATACCAGTGTCTGTTTCTTTCATTTCCGCCATTCTTTCTTCAATAACATGTCGGACACTGCCCATCGGAAATAAATTGGCAAGCACTCTTCTTGCCTCGCCTGCACCTAATCGCTTGTAAAGCTTGTTACGCAAACTCGTATCTTCTGCAGTTGTACTAAAGGCCCAAAGTTCAATCGGACCAATGGTACTTGTTAATAGTTGAGTATTTAACCCACGCTTTGTTGAGAATTGCGCCAAGAATGTTGCGCCACCTTCGCGAGGTCCGTGAACCCTATTTTTTAAGGCATTTTGTGCTGTTTCAGAAAGACCAAACACTTCGGCACAATGCTTAACTGTTTGAGCTGGGCCCGCATCCATAATGAAGACTGAGGTCGCAAATTCAACCATGACCGAATCGAAATCATCCAGCGATTGTGAAATAAGCGCGATTTGGACATTCCATTTACGCCCTTCTCGCATATCAACAATCACTTGATCTCTAACCGCTTGCACCTTCGAGGTACGATGAAATTCATCATAAACTAAACGCTTAGGATCTTCTCTAATCTCGTCGACTCGTTCTTTGTGATAGGCTTGATATTGTTGCGGCATATCAGCAACATTGTCAGTGGTTAAATAATAATGTCGAGCTAAAACATATCTTGCCAACATATACATAACAGCTGTTTGTCTATCAGCCGTATCGCCACCACTTTTTGCAACTTCATCTAAATCAAGTGAAACCACTCTTGCATCACCAATATCAAATGCGGTAACACGTGATAAAATTGGATATTCGCGCACAGCGCTTGAAATCATACGTGCAAAACAAGAAACTAATGGCTCACCTGTTGGAGCATTAACTTGACCATATAAATCTTCAATCGGTTGTGAACGAGCAATTGAAGCGGCATCTGGCAACAACGGTATTGCATAACGTTGCGCGAGAATGGCTTCATGTGCAAATCCTGCAACAAATAATGCGTCTGTAATTTCCCACCATGTTGTGTGTTCATCTCGCACAAAATCAATTTCTTCAATAATACCATCAACAACTGGTTCGATGCCTTGCGTGTAAACTCTTGGGTTTCCATCATCTGATAAATTTTTGTAAAGCTCATCAACGATTAATCCTGACATGTCAGAAATGCCATCATAAGGTTTTTCTGAACCTAATGGTGTCGCAAGCAACGTCAGAAAATTAACCAAAAAGCTTCTTTCTTGCGGTGTTGGAAGACGGCTACCAAGCTGCGTATCAAATGGGTTAATGGAATATTCCGGAGTCATGCGTAACCGATGGTATGCAACAAAATGTTGCTGTGATTTAGGTAATGCTTCTTGTAACAGTGAAATCAACCCACTGCTTGAAGGTCCAATATCAATAATGGCAATACGAGGTAGGCGCTTAATTCCTGGTGCCAAACAAAGACCTAAATTTATTGTGTTTGATAAAACTGATTTACCAGAGCCTGGTCGTGCAAATAAAAGATCAATCCATGTCGTCTGCTGAGTGGATCCTGGTTGATAGGGCCAAGGTTTACCATCAGGCGATCGCAATAATACAGCTCCGCGCTGCCACGGTGATGAGGGTCTTGTAAAAGGTAGCATATAAATAACATCAGAAAGTGGTGCAATGGCTTTTGTTGCATCACTGCTTTGTGTCACACCCAACATACTTGATACAACACCGCCAAACGCATCGCCGGAAATCTCGGAAATTTCACATGTCCCCCAACCTTCAACCGCTCGCGCAAGCTCAGATGCTCTAATGCGTAATAAACTGTAACTGGCTTCTGGCGCCCACGTTGAAAGTGCAACTCTTATTTTGACAACCGCGTCATCCGTATTAATATCAATATGCTTTAATAGCTTGTCAGCATCACCTATTAAACGATTAATCGGAGAAGCAAAACTAAGAATGTTTGCTATGGTTGGTTTAAATTTGAATGCTGCAAGACCGTCGCCTTCAACAAGATATGAAATCCGCCAAGGAATATTCGTTTGCAAAACTCGATTAAATAAATGAGCAAATGGCTTAATCTCTTGAGGAAATAATTCTATAAAAACTGATGCGTAAATCCTATCACCAATACGGCATGTTCTTAAATCTAAATTTTCAGCTTCGCGTGGGATAATTTGTCTACCCAACGTTGGCCACATCAAACCTGATATATCACCCATAGACTTATTTAGTTCACGCAGAGGAATCTTATCGCCAGGCAAAACAGGCCGCCAATCAGGTGAAGTAAACTCTGGATCAGCACTTTCGCGCATTGCATGAATAGCATCGTGAACTTCAACAAGTTTTGTGTGAAGATTAAGCGCATTAAAATCTTGTAGAACAGAGCGCACTAAAGAATTATGTTGATCACGGATTTCGGGAATAGATGCTGCAAGATTCTGCGCATTTTTAATGGGTGGAATTTTCTTTTCACGAAGTGTTTTTAATTTTGCAGCAGTGGCGCGTTTAGATTGCTCTGCAGTTAACAAAAATGGACGTGTCCATAAAACCATAAACACTTTTTCATAACCGCAATAATCGGATAAATAATCAATACGTTCTTTAAACAAATCTTGTAGTTCTAATTGCAACCGTTTAGAAGTATCTTTAGCAGGTTGCAGAATGTTAGATAGCTGTTCTTTGATGCCATCTTGATCATATGAAAAAAAGAACTGAAATGCATGCCCATTACGTTTCATGTTTGTTTGCAGTGAAAGCGTAATGCCCTCATGCAAGCGATCAAATTCAGACGATCCTAATAGATGTGTAATCCCTTCAATTTGAAGAACAGAAACAAGCGAGCCATCGTGAGCAACAAGTGTCGTGCGATCTTCTGCCGTTTCTAAATCGCAATATGTATCAACAGTTTGTTTTACCGAAATGCTAAACCACGCAAAAAAACTATCAATATTGTCAAACAATGCATTTAATAAAGCCACTCAATATCCTTATAAAAAACTTCTATTTATCAATCCTCCGCCAACTCTTCTGCTGCCGCCGCAGCCCAGCGATCCAATTGTTTTTTAAATCTTGCATAAGATGGCAACAACCGACATTTTTCTAATGTTTTGTCTACAACCTCACTTTTTTTATCGCCCTCATATTCCAGCAATGGCTGCGAAAATACGTTGGGATTACTCGTTCCAACCCCAAACTTATCTTCAATGGGTTGAACCCTAAATTTCAAGCTACGGTATACTGATTGTGCCGTATCCCTATAATTTGTCCCATTCGTCATCGCGCAAAAAATCACATGACAAAAACTATTCAGCTCAGATTGTGACATTTCAGGCAAATAAATTAATTTCCCTCCGCCATAATCCCCTGTCCCTATATTTTCTATAAAGAAACATTGGGAGCAGAAACAACACGCTGTCACCATGTTTGACAATGTGTTATGTCTATAATTTTGATCAAGATTAATGACCTCTTGATACTCCTGAGCCTGAAAGCCACAAAATTGACATGAATGACGATCACGCTCAAATATTTTTGTCTGCAGCTTTTGAAACATTGAATTTGTCTTGCGCGACAAAAACAATCGCAAACCTTCAGGGTTAATTGATAATTGTAATGGATACATTTTTCAACAACCCCTATCTTTATTAACTAAAAAACAATACCAGAGATACCAGTAACACCAAACTGTGAAGCTCCGCCAAATAATGTTCTGCCAACCTGACCAAATAAAAATGGCAAATACAATAGAGCGCCAGCAACCAATATTAACGCGATAGGCGTTCCCACTGGTATTTGAGTTGGGTTGTCTCTATGTGCCTTAAATTTCAAGATGGCAGCGAATGCAAAACCAAGACCCGCTAAAAAGGATCCGCCTGTGATTAACTTGGCAATTGGTGCAAATGAAGCTTGTAAGTTACTAGCGATACCAGCTAATCCTGATACTGCCGTTGTTGTATCAGCAGCAAATGCAAGCTGAACATAGAAACAGCCAATTGCTGCAGCAAACAGTACGATTGCTTTTGCTAAGTTAAAACGATTCCTTCTCATGCGTTCTCCTCCTAATAAAAAATACTTAAATTCATAAACTATCACAATCGTTAGTTTGTCCAAACTCTTCTTAGGAGTATAGCGGATTAACTTCCTATTTTCCAACCTATAGTCTGAGCCAAAACTTTATATGTACCCCAAACATTTATTGCAAAAATACCAGCGATAATATGTATAAGCCCTTTTGAAAACGAACCCGGCTGTGATTGTTGTTGTGTTGTATGAACAATAATTATCCAGCCTCTTACAAAGGCAATAAATCCGATAAGCTCAATAATATTGCCCATCACTCGAAATGTCGTTGTAAAATCTACACCGGATATGCCAGAAAGATACGTAATAGGAGAAACTTGATTTTCATGAAATATTGAAAAAAGAAGTTGCCCCGCCACAAAGGGCGAGTACATCAAAACGATGCTAATTAACAGATAACCTATCGGTTTACGCACATCAGTATTGCTTGACATCATGACACGCGTTTCACCGTATTCTTTAAACAAATAAATACTTTTGAGAGCAAAAAACAAGCCTACTAAAAAGGTTCCACTAGTGATAACCCGCCAAAGCGCAGGCATTTGATCTGAAATGTTATTCATTATTGTTACAAAATCTGGTATTGCCATAATTTACATACCAATATTAATTTTCATTCAAACCATAATAGAGTTTAACACCGGTGCTTGTGGTCACAGTGCCGCTATAAGGGTCAATTGTTCTAATTTTTCCGTATCCTGGCAATGTTTCTCCAATTGAAATTGTCCGAGCAGTACCATCAGCGCCACGCAACCAAGCTCTTCCTGGAACAACCGCTTGAACAAAGTATTGTTTTCGCAAACGAATCTTTCTCTCTGTTAATGCGCTTAATTGTTTTCGGTAAGCATTGATTTGATTTTCAAGTGTTCGAGTTTGCTTGAGATTAGATTGCACACTTGATAGTGTGTCCTGAAGCTCAGATAAACCATTATTAAGTGTTGTTATTTTCTGATCCAAAGAATTCATACGTAAATCATTCTGCGTTAACTTGCTATTGATCGAATCAGAAGAAGATTGAACTTTACTAACAGCCTGCGCCAACGTATTCAAATCTTTTACTTGAGTTGTAGCAACCGTTTGAATGGGTGTTGATTTTACGGTTTTTGTAACTGCCGGTATTGTCACTTTTGACGTTGTCACTTTCGGCATTGCAACTATGGGCTTTATAGCTGCTGGCGTTGTTTTTGTTGGAATGCTAGAAATGTTTGTCGTCAGTTTGCTTGATTTCTGGATTGTTGAAATTGGCGTCACAGAAGGTGTTGTTTTCACTTTAGGTGCAACAAAAAAAGAATACAATTTATAAATCACAAATGCAGCAACCACGAGAAATATAATCACTAAAACAGTCTTTAACCCTGAAGATTTTTTTGGGCGATTAGCAGGCTCATCTCCTTTGGATTCTGTTGGTGATGAAGGCTCGAATGTTGCATCTTCAGCATCATTAAATTGATATTCTGTTTCGTCATGTGGTTCGTTGTCCATCAGACTTTACTCCTATTACTCATATAATTTACCATATACTAAACTAAAATTTAGTATAATCTCTTCATTTTTCTAAAAAAGTAGGTGTTTCTACATTTTCGGTAAACAAAATTCCCAACCCAACACCCGCATCTACTCTAACCGTCGCAGGAATATTCATCCATTTTCCGGCATACTGAGACAACGCTGTTCCGACCTGTCCAAGAGCCATCAATGCTTTATCTGCTCCTGAAAGATTGGGAGTTGTATTTGTTGAAACACCAGAAGTATTTGTCACGGTTGAGCCCGACTGTGAAATTGCTTGTCCGTATCCTGCGAGAAAGTTTGAAGCAAAAAGCGAACCAAGTCTTAACATGTAATGATGATTAACATCACTGGCAATCGCCGTATGAGCTGTATCAGGATTAATGGCAACCGCACTAATAGTAATATTATCTGGCCAATCATTTTTAATCAGTGTGGTAAATTTCAACATAACACGCTCACCATCGGGTGTTAACGTCAACGCACCCATTAGTTTAGCGCCTTTAAATTTCCCAGAAACCATCGTTGCCATAACCGGCCCTGGACGATCGGAATTCAGCCCAGTATCCAAAACAGCAAACATAATTGCTCCTGCTTTTACCATGGTAACTGAGGTTGCCTTTTTACCCGTTTTCGATGTCCCTTTGCCACTTTCAGAAGCGGCTTGACCAGTTGCAGCACTTTCTTTAGCCGCAACAGAAGAGGCAATATAAGTTTGCGTCGGCGGCGTCCAAGAAGAAAACAGAGCCGCTGCTTGCTGTTGAATTGCTTGTTGTTGCGCACTCACAAGTGCCTGCTGTGCTTGTTGATCTGCTGCTGAGGCTCCAGTTGTAGTTGTAGTAGTAGATGGCTGCTTTTTTTGTTGACTACAAGTTACTGCTTGCTTCGCTAAAATCTGTAATTGGATTTTTAAAAGTTTTTTCTGTTGTGCTTCTTCGGTTTGAGCTTCTGCAGGTGAGGCTGAAGGTGAAACAGTTGTATCACCATGTTGCTCACGATATGACTTCAAAAGTTGCTGTGCGGGACCACATGCCGAAATTTTTCCTGCAGCAACTAACCGATTAAGCTCAGCAGCATAAGCAGCAGCAGATGCGTTTTTATCACTCAACGCTTGTAATTCTTTTGCAACACTCTCTGGCAATTTCCCACTTAAGCTTAATCCTTGTGTTAAATCACGATGAAGTGGGGTTTTAACTGATTTGGGCTTACTGCCTCCAGCAGGATGTACTGTACAGTATGATGTCGATAATTGTTTCACTAATGCTGGAGATAACTTTCCGTTCTGCGAAAGCTTATTCATCGCTGCTTTATAATCCTCACATGAAAGACCTGCAGCATTTAAACTATTAATCTGTTTTGCGAGTTCTGGCGATATTTTTCCTTCAGCAACCAACTGGTTAAGTAAATCGCTCGGAGAGAGAGCTTTGTATGTTTTACGATATGCAGATAACAAACATGCTGGCTGACTGGTAGTTAACTTACCTTGCTGAGCTAATTGATTTAATGCAGTTGCATAATCCGCTGGTGTAACCTCTGATTTATTTAATTTTCTGATCTGACTTGCTGCGCCAACACTTATTTGATTTGCGGCCCCAAGCTGGCTGAGCAATTGACTTGGTGTTATGTTAGCTTTTTCATTGCGATATGCGGTGAGCAATTGCTGAGATTGATCTGGTGTTAATCTATTTTGTTTCACAAACTTATTTAATGCTGCAGCATAGTCACTAACAAGCGTACAACCTGTCGCCAATTTGGTTAATTGCGCTGCAACGACAGGCGACACATTACCAGCACCTACCATTCCGGATAGAAGCGCATTCGTACTACTCTTACCTGACTGACAAGAACCACATGCACTCCATTGATCACAAAATGCCTGACACGAACCTGTTGTGCTCAATTGTGAAGCCTGGCCCGCGATCCCAGTATTAACTACCGTTGGAATAGCGCTTGTTCCTTTCCGTAAAGCTTGTTGAGCCGCTTGTTGATTCGACTCTAATAGGAGTTTTGTATAAGACGGTGACAGGGCTTTAGTACCAGGAACTGATGCAATATCTGGTGTTGAAGTAACGTGACTAGATACTCCAGAAACCGTTTGTTTACTTTTGTTGTAACGATAAACCGCGAAAACAACGGCAAAGATTAAAAACAACAAAATAGCAATGAGCTTCAGTCTAGCACCGCTTCCTTTAAAAAATTTCTGAAATATTTGCATTATGACAGCCCCTCTATTTTCAATTGCACAGGCAATCCATAACGTGAAACTAAAATATTTGCTGTTTTCGACATTTCATATGCCCGTGTGCCATCTGCATTCTTCATAATGGATATCCAGCTGGGCGACAATACAGTAAGTTTTGTTCTCAAATATAATTTATTGTCGATCAACCAAGCCAGCCCTTCTCCACCAGTAATCTTTAAGACTTTTGCGTTTTGTGGTGGCACACCATTCAAAATATCAAGCAACGTTTGGTTAACAGGAGTGCCGCTCACCGGCATGAAATCAGTACTCGATGAACCTGGTAATACGCGTTGAATTTGTAAATCCGCCCTATAATCAACAACCTGCTGCCCTGGCACCAACGTTAACATCACTGGTGTCGATAACCCTTTTAGTGATACCGCTAGATTTCCATACGTATATAAACTTGATGCTTGTATCATCAACAAATTCGAATCGGTGATCCACTGAATATTGAATGCTTTAGAATTACCTAAATCGTAAGAAACGATTGGCCATGGATTGCCTGAAATGTCGGTAAAGACAACTGATGTTACAAAGCCCTGCTCTAACCGAACAACCGGAGGCACTGAACCAGGCGCAAGATTGACGATCTGTGTCGACAACACAGGTTTCGGCGGTGTTCCCGCGGGAGTCGAAGCTGCACGTTTTGTGAACGCTTCCATATTTTTCAGCTGACGAATTTCATCTGGCGTCATTGGCAACGCACTTCTAGCGACATTGTTAAAAGCTGCTTTCTGAGTAGCCGATGGCGTTGGAAATAAATTTTGCTCAGTATACTGTTTTGGTTTTACCGCCGAAGTTTGATTTGTAGAAGCACTAACTGGCGTAAGCGCTAAAGAATTTGATACATTATTATTACTGGCATATACAAAAGGCGCAGACACACTCAAAACGCCTAAAATTGTAGCAACAATTAAACCTTTCATAATAATTATTTTGCAGCTCATAGTTTTCCTAAATTAAACATTGTCATCACTTTGCTTGCGCAACAAATGAAACAATGCCCACCCCATCAATATCATCTAACGTTGAAATTCTTTGTATAGTTAACGAAACAATTAAATTTTCGTGGAACGATTCACTTAAACTTTGGTACGTCACCATAACAGGCAATTGTAACTCCCAAGTATATCTACCATTTTTAACATATTCTCTAGTGACAATTGGAGCACTAGAAAGTACCGCAGATAATACAAGTTTTTTACTGGTCACTGCACTTAAGTTTCTTGATCTAGCAATCGCTGACATAAATTGTTGCCATCCCTCAGCTGTAAAGAATTTTCGATTACCTTGGAAAACCTCACGATAATTAATAAAGTTATATGAATAAACTGCAAGTACTGACTGACTTGCCCACTGTATAAGGGATTTATCGGTTAAGTTTGGCTGATTAAGTGGAACCAACGGAATAATTCTACCCGATTCGGTTGTTGCAAAATACTTCGGTGTTGGTCTGTTGGTGACTTGATAATAAACCGTTGAGGCCAAAACAATGATAATGACCCATGAAAGAAATAGCAGAATAACTAATCTTCGATAATTATCCCTATAAAATGAACTACGCAACTTTACCAATTCTAACGCGTCAATGGCCATACCTTAAATCCTACTTCCAACAACAAAACCAGTTTCTTAAACGTGTCTTTTTGACTATATATCAGTCACATAGTCTGCACAAGCCCTGAATGACAAAAAAACAAATACCCCTATGGTAATCGGCGAGTAAAAAATCCAATATTATTTTGTAAACTTGCGCGTCTCGTTTTTACAACAGAATAGAGCAATCTTGCGCCAGTTTCTCGCTTTGTCAAATAACGCTCAATTGCTTGTGCGTGCATTCTAGCTCTGCCCATTTGCTGATCATTACTAATATAAACAACTATCTTCACGCTGATTTTCTGATAACAGTTCAATAAATCAGCAATATTGTTCAGAAACTTATTTTCATACTGAGGAACAACTGTCAAATTCCCAGGAAAAAGGTAATTTGTTGGAACGACAATCGAAATATCATCACCTAAGTGATAAACAAAGGCACCATTATTCCTAACTTGTTTAGTTAATTGACAGATAAGAGGGCTTGAGCAAAGTGTGCCATAAACTTTGGATTGACTCAGTTTTTTTGTTGCACAACCTGATAACAACGCTAGCGGTATTGCAATTATTGCCACAACAAACATTCTTAACTTCATGTCATCATCCTCAACTCACTCATCACTTAGAAGTTGTTTTAATCTAGAAACTGCAATTGGATCGCAGTTTCTAGGTTAAAACAACTTCTTACTCCTCTTTACTTTCTTTATTTTCTTTACTTTTTACTTCTTCAAAGTATTGAGATAATTCATTGATCATCTCAACAATCTTAGGCACATCTGGCGGGATGTCAACAGCCGGAGGATATCGAGTGGCAATTTCCATATCTCGTATCAATTCAGACGCAATCTCACTGGATTGTTGCTCTGGTTTCCCAAGAAGGCGTTCTGCAAATGCAACTTGTTTTTTGCAAGCAAGCTTTTGCAATAATAAATCAGAAAATTCGAGCCATTGTGAGTCTTGAACCATCGAGCGCGATAATTCTGAAAGCTGAACCTTAGTAAACACATTTAACTCATCAGATACTTCTTCAACCACTTCGGGCTCTTCTTCTTCTTCAATCTCCTCAGGTTTTGTGGATTGATTATAGTAGGTGAGCAGCGCTGTCACACCTCTCTCAATTAAACTAGGTGATTTATCCTGATGAATACTGTCCGCAATTGTGCTTATATCTTGACTAAATTCTGGTGATGGAAACTCAAGCTCACCCTTTTCTATTAAAGCTTCAAAATTATATGGACAAGCTTCAGGACTAAGATGTTCTCCAAATAAATGATATCGTGGATAATTACCAATGTCTGCTTTCCAGTTTTCCCGATAAAGCTCCAATACATTGCAAGCTTCTGGAGTGATAAATGTCC
>SDBS01005374.1_pt1 | contig 12498 bp, 13 predicted proteins | sample 2277091 | NCBI WGS metagenome assembly SDBS01 (sample SAMN10404972, study PRJNA504765) | marine sediment metagenome | isolation source: marine sediment core GS10_PC15, 163 cmbsf | place: Arctic Ocean: Southern Knipovich Ridge | collected 2010 | reverse complement strand
CCATCAACAGTTGCACTACCGCCATCATCGCCAGCAATATGGGTCGGAACTGCGCTTTCTGCAATCCAATCAATTCCATATATACGGCCGATTTCACCTTCAATAACAACCCGACTCGACAAAACCTTTTCGGCTTCGTGGAATTGAACTAGCGAAAGCATATTAGCTTCAGCATCGAAGTCAATCACACCACGACGATCATTAAACGGCGCAAGATTTCTACCGAGAATCTTACGAGGATTAGTCGCATCCGTAACATTTGGTGAAGAACCAAACGGCGTAGTTCCTGCGATACCCGTAAACTCAAACACTTTAACAAATTCTGCCAAAAGTGTTTCGTTTACGAAGTTACCTAGCGAACGAATACCTTCTGCCATTTGCATCGGAAGGAAATGACGCCCCGCATCAATTTCTGTCCTATCTTTATCAGTAAGAAAAATAGGGTCAGTTTGACGCCATTTATCCAATGGAATTTGGATAACTCCAGGCGTGAAATCAACAGGCACGGGCGGTACATTAGAAGGTGCCACATCCCGCGTACCGACTGCAGTCGGGATCGGAACATCAATAGTTTCTCCCTTTTGTGCGGCTTGAGTACTCCAATCAAAGTTTACAAGCCTCGGCATAACCGCAGTTTCTCGCAGTGTGCGAAGACCCGCAGCCAAAATCTGAGGCATAATATTAGTAAGGTCGTTAGCCATTTCTTTTTTCCTTAATTGCGGCGTATCGGACCTTACTACACTATGCAATAAGTACTAAACGCCTATGTTAATCAACTACTTTAACTGATCCATCTGCAATGCCATCAATGTTAGCATTCATTGCCGGTTGGTCAGTTCTACTAACCGTTTTCACTGCACCACCCGAAGGCGATGTAGTTTTACTTTGAGCAGGTGCGCCGCTCCCCGACGCATTAGCTCCCTGAAACAAAGGTGCATAAGCCTTATCCTGACTCATTTTTGCTACTAATTGGGGAATCGTCATAGGATTTCCGTTAGTATCACCAACACGCGGATTACCCTGTTCATCAATAATCTGAGCGATAAACATCCCGTTATCAACCTCAGTCATTTTTACCTGATTCCTAATGTGTGGCATTAAGAGACTAGGCGTCGATGTAACTTCCGGGGTAAGAGCTTCTCTAATTGCAGAATCTACAAGCCTTACTTCATGTTGCATTTTCAACGTGTCGTATTTAGCTTGTGCTTGTCTTGCTGCTACATTATGAGTTTCAACAAGAGCCTTTTTTTGAACTTCAAGAGCTTCTTGTTGTTGTTTAGGCAAATCCATAGCTTCAAATTCAGCAACCTTTTCAATTGCTTCTTTCGATTTAACAGCATCGAATCCCTCGAATGCTTTTAAGTCTTTACGAAGCTGTTTAACATTACCTCTTTCACTAGCAAGCGCAGTTTGCAGTCCTGTTACATTCTGCAATTCTCTACCATCCACTGGAATCACATTAAGATCAAACTTCCCGTCTGTCTCTGTATAATGTGCCTTCTCAACATCTGACAAACCGTCCAACGTCGTTCTAATTGCTTCCAATGCCATTATTTTAACCTCCCGTTAAAATAGTTTCACCTTGGTATCCTACTTCGGTGAAATAAACCATACCGCTTAAATCATAATAAACACACATAACAAACACTAATTTAACACTATACCTTCTTGTGTTGCAAGTTGAGACAATGTTAACGGTCTAAATCTATCATCAACAAAACGATCGATTTTGACCTTTCCAGAGCGCCAAAGTCTGGCGCGAGTCGTTCCTAATACTTCATCTTGTATACTCCTTGATTGTTGTTTCAACCATTTTGGATAGGTAATGGACGATGCTACTTGTCCATTCATACTTGCGCGTGTAGCTTCTGGTACTTCCTTAAAATCGAATCCCATTTCTTGCCATGATTTTAATACTGGAACCGTTGTTGATCTACATCTAATATGCATTGGTGGTCTCGGTCCTACCTCTATTGGCCAAGTAGTTCCATCTAAGCCAGCACATATATCAGTAGTACGAGCATCAAGCGTAGCAACATATTGCACTTTATCTACAATATCGCCATTTGCTTTATACGTCTCTTCTCTTACTTTCGATGCTAGGTCATTAATAGCAGTCCTAGTTATCGCTACTAAATGACGCCTCGGTGTATTAAGAATACCATCTGTAAAATTATTTACACGGGTACCTCGTATACCTCTAACAATACGATCAACACCGAAATTATTTGCGATACCATTATTAATTTCTCTTCGTACCCTATCAGCAGTTTGCGCCGAAATACCTTTAAACCATTGTTTAAGTGTCTGACCATGAATAGGTTGACTTTTTACCAACTCTCGAATCGCCCTCTTCGGTGTATTAAGACTTATTTCTATGCCAAGAGGTCGTAACACACTATCCATTACTTTTTTTAACCAAAGAGTTTCAGCAGTACCAAACCCTGTTAGTTCTGTGATAAGTATTGATTCACTTGCTGCAAATCCTGCTGTCATTCGTTTATCAAGAACTTTTAAAACCTGTGCTTCTTTTCTAGCTCTGCTAATCGGCTTTTCCAATATATCCCTAATTTGATTAGATAAAGGTCGCAATTCTTTGTTCAATGCAGCTACTGTTTTATTATCTACACCGGTTTTAAAGCGTTCAACAGAATGTTGATGTTTAACAGCTTTATCAAGAATCTTATCATTAGCGGATCTACGCAGAGGTAGCTGACGCGGGTTGCGCTTGGCCATTTGTACCCCCTTCCGTATTCGCGTTCACATTTTGATTCTCATCATCATTATTATCATCTTCGCCTAGTAAAGCTAAAGCTGGTCCTTCTGCTGCAATACTATTCATGATAACTTCTAAATCAGCATCTTCTGATAGAGTACCGCGTCGTTGAATTTCTTTCAAAAATGTTTCAAGGTCGAGTTTACTTGCAATAACTGATTTAAGAAGGAAATCTAAATCTTGTGTTGATCGTATTCCAATAGTAAAATCATCAAATATTTTAACTGAAAATGTTTCGGGCAATTCAATTTTTCGCCATTTAGCAGCAGCTTCATACATCATAATTATAGCGGCTTCTAAATCACGTACAGCACGCATAATTACACTATTAGCTCGACTCTCTGAAATTGCTTGACCGGTAGCCTTTATATCACCAGTTTGGTTCATCAATCGAGGATTAAGGCCTAATTGACTCATTTCATCGCGTAATTTATCTAGGTCTTTTTGACCCGCTTCGACCGCTCTACCCGTATGCTCCACATATGCAATCTTTGCAGCCTCATTACTAGAAACTACAGTTGATGCGACTCCTATTACTAATGCGGTTTTCAAATCCTCATCAGTAAATCCAGTAAGGGCTAGTATAGGCACACGAATAAAATGCGTAATGTTACGTTGATCTGACGACGACTGCCAATGTGCAAGATTCAATTCTGCAAGATTTTGATGGGGCGGACTAGCTGTAAGATGCCCTGTTCGGTTGATATAGTAAGTAACTAATGGTACTTCACCGAATGAATGATCTTGTTCTTCTATAAGCATCCATTCTTGTTTTCCAGACTCTTTATTAGTTATTAATTCATATAAAAACACCTGTGTACGCGTATAACGTCTAATAAAAGCAACTTCGCGTTCAGAAAATTCACCATCTGGAACAATACGCTTTTCAAAAATACGAATATCAACTAATTTACGTTGACCATCAATTACTTCTGTACGCCATCCAATAAGATTTGGCGGGGGTATATGAATAAAAAACGGACGCGCACCTAATTGTGCTTCTTCTGCCTTCGTTGCATTAAATGGAATAGCCGGATGGTCTATAAGTACATGGGTAAGACCATATACATTACCAGCTTCTAACATATCAGCAGCAAGTTCAGTAAGCCCTTTACCTTCTCTATCCGTATTGGATTCTAATATTTCCAATTCTTCGGGAACATCATCGCTTACGACAACATTTTTACGAAATGGTTTTGATACCATAGTCCGTATAGAATCATCGAAAGCAGGCGTTAAAAATGTACGGGACTTACGCCCGTTATACATTTCGTCTGATTCTTTAGGATTCTTAGGTAGCCATTTATCTGGCCCTTTACGCATAGCCTCCGTACCTTCACGCAAAGCCTCAAGTAATGGCCATTTTTCAGCCATACGCACATATTCAATTGATGGCGTATCAATGGCGTCTTTGTCTTGACTTTGATCTATATGAAGAGTCATAAGGCGTTAATTCTGCTTTTTACTCGGTGTATTAATTTCCAATGAGCTTTCTAATTTTTCAATCCTATGTGAATGATCCTCAATTTTCCTATTAAGATTAGCCATCGTAATATTTAACTTGTTTAATGTATCGCGTAGATATCCAGTTTCCTTATGTACTAATCTCATCTGTTCACGTAATACTTCTTTAGTCGATAGGGCCATTACGTGAATTTTGGATACTATCCATACCGCCGTTGAAATACCACCAATAGCCGAAATAATAACAGCAGCATCAATATCAAGAGTAGCTGCAAGTAGATGAATCATAAGGTGTCGTTACTTTCCGCCGCGTTAGGATACTACTTAATCAACTTCACTGCTGCAGTTATTCATCATATTTTTCGTTCGCCCATCTTATCTCTTATCTCTTATCTCTTATCCATTCATCTAGAAATAAAAATACATCGATTACTACAAAAAATACTAATATACCAAATATTAGAGCCGCACTAGAACGTAAAAATTCTACCATGCTGTTACCGTAGCTCTTACACCTGTAATTGACCACTGTCGCGCACAATAATAACCATATGCATCGCTCCAGTGTGTAACCTGCTCGCCTTGTTCCTTCTTAATTTTACCATCAGCATCAAGAACTGTACCGGAAAGAGACGCAATTGTATAAGGACAATTTTTACGACTAACTAAAGTTCTAATCATCCCATCTTCGGATTGTATACGACTATTAGTAGCGTTAATACGAACACGTTCTCTTGGCGCTGCTTTACTTACACGCCATTTAAGACGAATACGACGCGGTTTATTGGTGTTAAAAATAGGCTCAAATTTTGCACGTATTAAATCCCAATCCGAACCCTGTACTTTAGCACTACCCGCTGCTGCGCCTGCTGGATCGCCATAAAGATATACATCACCTTCATGTTTACTATACTTTTTCAATATCACATCACATATTTTATTTGTATTAGAGTTTTTCAGAATAGCTACTTCATCAATTATTGCGACAATAGTTTTATCGTAATGAAGCATACTATCTGCTTTTTGCGCATCATGTAACGTTAAACTCTCAAAAGGATCTAATTTAAATACTTTATCTAATACTACTTTACGCTCTTGTGTAATTTTAGTAGCCCAGTCCGGTCGTGGCTGTTCTTGTAGTATAACTGCCGATCCACATACATTAAAGTCAAAACAAAGATATAAGGGTAAGTTAGGATTATATACAATATCATGCGTTTCGGGTGCGTGTATATCCTCATCAAAATTATAGTACACCCTACCTTGAAAATGACTAAACGCCCCTAAATATTCTTGTGCATACGTCTCTTCATCCATTTCTTGCCGAGCTTGTTCAGCTTCATACGGATCAATATCGGCAGTTATCCAATGGAACGCATCCCAATTTTTAGATGCACTGCGTTTAGCAAAGTTACACAATAACCAATAGTGATTTCTACCTTCTGGGACTCCAATAAACCAAGCCCAACCATATCTACCATCAGTACCGAGTGCAGGCCTTACATGTTGCGTCCAAACTTCAGGCTTCATATTTGCATATTCATCGAGAACGATGCCATCTATATGTGGCATACCTTCAATACGAGCCGGGACGTCAAGGCCCACAACAATGATTTTTGCACCGTTAATAAGACGTATTGTTAATTCTGTTTCTGAAGGTTTACCAACGACGGCCCACTCGGGGATCATCGCTTTTAACTTTTCCCAAAAAATATTCTTTGCTTGTCGATGAGTAGGCGCGGCAAATACAAATATACCATTCGGTTTAGTAAAACCAACAGCACATATGGAACCATATCTAATAGCTATATCAGATTTACCGCCACGTCTACCCGAATACACTACACGAAAACGCACACGACTATGCCATAGTCGTTGTTGCTCCTCATGATACCTATAAGGTGTCCAAAGAGACGGTAGTTTATTAAGAGTATCAGCTACCACCATTTCTCCCGTTACCATTACCTTCTGATACGTCTGGTCCTTCACTATCAATATCAGCTTTATCTAAATCAAAACCCACCATTGTTGCATTAGCCAAACGAAGCCAATCTTGTATTTTTTCCGCCTGTTCACTTGTTCCACCTTCACTTAAAGTCTCACCCAACATAGATTGCGTAAATAACGGGGCAACTATTTTTTGAAAAAATGCTGTTGGACTAATATTAAATTTACTTTGAAAATCTTCACGTAACTTTTGTATATTAACTTCCTCTGCCATCATGCAATCTAAGCATTCAAGCGCAGCTTTACGCCCATTCGCATACTTTTTAATTGGCAGATTTGATTCCATTATTTTAGTTTCGGTACTTCTATAATAAAACAGCCACTATCATTAACTATCCGAATACACGATCCGTCGGTGTAATAAATGATATTTGTTTTTTGTTTAGTATCTTCAAGAATTTTTACGTCTTTTTGATTTCCTTCTTTAAGTCTGTCTACAACTCTATCACACAACTGTTTAAATAGTTTATCTGCTTGTGATACATGGCAAAGAATTATTACATCAGTATTAACCCCAGTATGTACTTTTGTGATAGCATCGTTAATTATCCATTGCATCTTACCATGACGAGTATGCATTGCCAATTTTTCTCTCAATCCACCGTTATCTTCTGCTAGCATTTCACATTTAGACTTTTCTTTAGTGAAAAGATTTTGCCATTGCGAAGCTTCTTTTCGATCTGGTAAGGGTTTTACGGAATATATGTATTCAAGCACTGATCGTAACTGATCCGCCTGTACATCTGCAAGTAATGACATATCATGAGCTTGCGTTTCTAATTTCTTAAGCGCGTCAATCACCCTTTCTATAGTAACTGGAGACATTTTAGTAATATTATGTTCCATAATCTTTGCGATTTGTTCTATCTGTTCGCGTGGTGTGCTAACAGCAACATCAATCGGCGATACCTTTGATGAAGCATCATCTTCCCATTCGAACGCATCCCATTGACGTTGTCGTTCTTCTTGTGCCTCTTTAGAAAGATGTTTTAACGCATCTTCGGTTACATCAGACTGACCTAGTATTACTAAATCTTCATCAACAACGGTATTAATCATTTCAGGCTCAGTATTGGGTGATATTTGCGCCTCACTATTTTTGAACTTATCCAAACCTTCCTCGGTTACATTAATATTTATATTAATATTATCTAAAACTGGTTGTACATCTGTGTCATAAATATGTTCAACAGCAATCTTTTCAAATTCTCCGCGCAATTGTTCTTTATCTAGCATTGCTAATTGTTTTTGCAACTTTTCTTCTTCATTTGAAGAAGTAAGAGGAGCATTATTAAGTTTTTTAATGCGTACTAACAAAGCACTACGTTTACCTTCATAAAGACGCACACTTTCTTCACGCTCTAGTGCTTTTAACTCCTTAATTGCAGCTATTTCATTTTGAAGACCTTGAATAGTACATGTAGGCACGTCATTATTGATATGAATTTCTTCAATGCGTTTTGTCAACGACTTATGTTTAACCTTATATCGCGCCGCTTTTTCTTTACTGTTTAGCTCTGTTCGTATAGGCGCGGCTATCGGAGCTTCGTAATTATCATCATTACGTCCATATCCTGTTGGTACCATTACTTTATTCCCTTCACAATTTGTTGCAGTTTGCCGCTGCGCTTTTGTTCTGCACGTCTTATTTTTTTACGTGCGATAGATTTATCTATACCATTCTTACGTAACCGTTGTGCATGAATAACATTTTTCTTATGTTTGTCAAGCATATCAACAATAGTATCAATAATTCTTTGATGCTCCCATCCCACAGCTAAGACAATTTGTTTTGTTAGATCATCAATACCCCCTGTACGTCTATAGTATTCTAACGCATCAAGAACAGCACATCCGCGCTCCTCAAATAATTCTCGATCCATTGCACCACTAAGAATCAATATACGCTCTAAAAATTCCGGATCAAATGTTATATCTTCTCGCCATCCTTGTTCCCAACCTTCTATATATTGCCACGGAGGATTAATAATCCCTTCTACAGCATTTGGAACGCTTAAACCAATAAAAACAGCGGTACGAATAATTGACGGTGTTTTAAATAAGTTACATTCTTTGCCAAATTCTCTTAATCTTTTTTGCTCTTCAAAAGTAAAACGAATTGCTGAAGTTACATATTTTTTACCGGAACTAGTATTGTTATCAATTTCAAGCTGCCCTAGCTTTACTTCGGTGCCATTAAAACAACTACCAATTATACCGGCTGCTGATAAAATTCTTGATCTACCTTTTAAGGGTATCATATTAACCAGCCATCCAGGCATACCAAGATCAAATCTATCTCTACCTTCTAAAAGGTCCGAACCAAACATTTTCTTTTTCTCTGCAAGCTCATAATTTTCATCATCAAATATTCTTTGTCGACCATTATCACGAGGCAAACGAATGCGTGAATGAGCATATCTAACAGATTCATCAGATACTACTTTAGTATTAGATATTCTTCGCTGTGTAGCATAGTTATTAATAGTACGTAATTGATTGCTCCTATTATTGCTAGGCGGACACGCTAACCAAAACAAATTATCTATCTGTTCTTCCTCTTTACCTGGATGTATTCCTTTTCCCATTTAATATCTATAGAGAAGACAATAAACCTTTAACACCACCAACAATCAAATTAATCAACACCTTTGTCATTTCGTTCCATGCACGAGCCGTTTCCCAAGCTAAAGTATTACCAATACTCTCGAAAATCGCTTCTATCTGCCGTTGTCTGTAGCTAATATTACGATTAGCACGAGCCGCGTCAAGACCTTCAAAACGTACGCGTCGCATCATATCAACAATCAACTTTTGATTTTTAATAATCTTATCACCTGATCCTTGAAACGTATGGCTAGCATAATTATAAATTCGTTTAGTTTCTTTGGCATATTTTTTCCATTCAATAGGAAAACCTTTGAACGTTTCTTCCAAAGTACTAAAAATATCATCAATTGCGCCGCTCATATTATTTTATTCCTCTTCTTTTTCTTCATCCACCGTAGGATTTTCCGCTTCTAGTTTTGCTTTTTCATAAGCAAGAAAAGTATTATAACCGTCAATACTTGCACTATAATCATCCCAAGACGCGCTTCCTACCGGAAAATCACTTTCCGTCATTTCCCTCGGTGTATTAAAACCTGCAAACAATGAAGTATCTTCAATATATCTTTGTTTAGCAAGTTCCCAATGTTTTATACTGAATAAATCACCTTTCTTTACATTTATACTGCATCCCAGCGCAATAAAGGCGAAAAGAATCATCGAAATCAAAAGAATCGTCCCAAATATAAGTCGATTTTTCATACTAGGTTTCCTTGGTGTCCAGTGTTGATAGTTATTATTCATTATGAATACTTCTGATTATCTTTGTCTCTAGCACGATTAGCTCGTGCCATTATATCTTCTTCAACATCAATACTGGATTTGTCGTTGTCTCGCGCGGATACTCCGGTGAAAAAAGCTCCAATCGCTAACAATATACTTCCCACTAGTCCTAACCAAGCGGCATCACTCATATCAATAGCAATAGCTTGAAGTGTCGCACCCACTGTCATAAGCAAACCCCCAATTGTGGTTTTCCAGCTAGTAAAAATTTGTTTACGTATTGCGTGTTCACTCATACTAATCTTCTTTTTTCTTTTTAACTTTACCACCTAGTAACTTTATTCCGTAGTCTACTCTATCCAATAAATCGATGATAGCACCACGAGTTGTCATAGATGCATTGCCTGCAATTTCGATAGCTTTACGCAGTTCTTGCAATTCGCTTTTCAACTCTTTTATATCCGCTCTTACTTTTTCAACAGTTACGGTAGTTTCATCATCAAGACCTACAGTAGCATGACAGGCCGATATACTAACTAGTGTTACCACAAGTAAAATACTTGTCACAACTGTATAAAACATACGTGCAAGCCATTTACATCGACAAGCTAACGAGCAATCGTCGTTACCGTTATTAGGATTAGTGTTTATTCTTCGCATTATCCTGCCCACGGTTATTTACGACAACAACTATCCATAATCCTACTAACATACTGACAAACATCGTAACTACAAAACCAATCAAGTCCATGATACTACTTTGTGGCTCTAGAGCACTCTCTAGCTAGACCGCCGCCCCGCTCACATAGTACGTTATGCCATCAAAAAATCAAGTCCAAACAAAAATTTTTGTCTCCTAGCACTCTCTTGCACTACACTATATTACACTACACTACACTACACGACACTACACGATAAAAAAATAAAGAGCCCATCGATCTAGAGAGAGAGTCGAAATCTCTCTATGTGCAATTAGGAAGATAGAAAAAGGTCTCCACTGATATTCTTTTGATATTATATTTAAAATGTATTGTACTACACTACACTACACTACACTATACCTTCTGACCTTCCTAATCGAAGAAAATAGCGGTCGGCCTTCCTTAATAGTAAGTCACCTCGTCATCTACGATTTAATAATCGTGGGGTATAAAAACTGACCACACCCACAGAGACTTGAATCCTGACGCCTAGTAGCCATTACATCACCTTATGGGTGTGATGGTATCAAACCCACCAAGATAACGCCGTACGGGCAATCCTCGCAAGCTTCTCATTCTGCCGATTTCCCAAATTGTACCCCAAACCGATTTTCCCACATATAAACCTATCCCGATATACACTGCATATGTACACTACACGAATTGTATAGCGCGCCCCACTTATCACTTTCCGTATCTATTTACACCGAAGGTATTTATCACTTACAACTATAATGTTCTCATCGTCGATTACCGCCTTAGTTATCTACCTCTATCTTGGGTCCGATAATCCTGAGACATTTGACACTATACATGCGTAATCATCGATATAAAGTTTTAGTTTAAATACCTACCCCCATAGTTAAATATAAGTAGGCGTACGTAAATAAGTGAAACATTTATAGTAACAAACCTCGTTGGATTATCGGACCCAAAAGTCACATAGATAACTACGTGAAACATTTATAGTGACAAATGTTACGAAATCCGCTCCTGGATTATCGGACGTTACCCAACGTACCTAACTACGGCCGTATACGAATAAAGTCTCCCATCATCACTATAATCGCTAGAATGTACACTACACGAATTATAGAGTCTGCTCTAAAGTATCGTAATAGGGTGTTGCTGATTGCGCTTGGCGCGCTACTTTTTACTGAGGCCTACGATATCAGACTGGTCGAGATAACGCCGTGTAGGCGAACCTCGCAGGTGCAAATCCGGACCCAGAGCCTCGATAGACAAAAAAGTAGGGCCGCATCGTGCGACCCTGGGTTGACTAGATGTTTGATGATGATGGAGGCTTTCCCTTACTCATCAGCGTAAAACGATTCGTATACGAAATCGCTTTCTTCCTGTGCATCTTCTGACGGTTCCCACCCAACAACCTCGCCCTTACAATAGATAAAATCGTATCCCTCTAGGGCCGGCGGGTTGTCGAAATCCCATCGGAACATATCGCCGATTCTCGCACCTCCGCTCATCTGGCGTGGCTGAACCATAATGAGCGCTTTTCTACCAAGTTTCTTAGCAAAGGCAAGAGCCGGTTTCAAACTACGATGACGAGAATTCACAGTCGGCTGTCCTAGTTGTTTGAGGAGCACTAAGAACGATTGGGGCGAGTCAACCGCCTTGTAATGCTTGATAAGATTTTTGGTAGTGATGTTCAGCATGATCTTTTCTCCTTTGTGTTTCCATTCTTCCTCATCTACCTACATTATACGACAACGCTTTTAGATTGTCAAGAGCTTTTTTCTTTTTTCGTATCTTTTTTCATCGCATCAAGGATTTTTGCAACGGCTGTGTTTGCTCGTTCTTCCGACGACCAAATCGGATCGGCCTGGTCATTTGAGACACTCCAAGCATCAGGTTCGATTTCAAGGTCGTCCATCGCATTCTTTTCGTCACGAGTCAGAGGTTCACCTAGTCCCCACCAATCATTAAAAGACTTGACCGCCTTATCGGCTTCGAGTCGCTTTTCATTGGCAACGATTCCATCAACAACACAGCCATCGGAGTCGTTACCATTATCACATCTAGACCACACAGACCCATTATAGTCCGCTAAGAACGCTTCAACATCATCATCATCAGAGTTATCATGAAGGTCTACTACAAAAACTTTGACTACTCGCATCATTTTTTTCTCCCTATCCCAGTGCACCTCCATTCCTATTTCCTGACAAAGTTCTACAGTGATATCGACTTCTCGAATATTAG
>SDBS01005373.1_pt1 | contig 12500 bp, 12 predicted proteins | sample 2277091 | NCBI WGS metagenome assembly SDBS01 (sample SAMN10404972, study PRJNA504765) | marine sediment metagenome | isolation source: marine sediment core GS10_PC15, 163 cmbsf | place: Arctic Ocean: Southern Knipovich Ridge | collected 2010 | reverse complement strand
GCAGCCAAAAGGAGGAGCAATTTGTCTTTCTGCTTAGCTTTATTTAGTTATATTTATATATTTTATATCAACAATTATTATTAATAAAATTTATCAATAAAATTTATTATCTTATTATACGAGGAATTATGAAAGTAGTTCAATTAATTATTAAAGCACTTAGACTGGTTGGCTCACTGGCCTTCGTACTCGGGCTCTTCACTGCAATATTTGCTGGGGTACCCTGGTACGTCTACCATGAACCCACCTTACCCTGGTGGCTCAAGACTGCAGCGTACTGCCTTATGGGTGGTATTTTGCTAGTTCTGCTGACAGTGGCTGCAGAACAGGGAAAAGGCAGGGCACAGGGAAGAGAGCTACTGGCTGTTGAGTCCAAGTCTCGTGTGTTGATCCAGAATTCTACAGAAGTCCCCAATCGTGAGGTAACAGAGATTTTAGGTTTGGTAAAAGGACACACTATCTTTGCTATCTGGATTGGAAAGGACCTTTCTGCACTGGTGCGGCTTAACTATAAAAGGTAAGGAAATATACCTTAAAGCCTTAAAATTGATACAGTATTAACTTTTGCTGATGGCCAAACCAAATCCTTTTAGGCTTCTTTTTATAAAATAAAAACATACTATTTGTCGAATTAATTTCATTACTCGCACCCCAAACCCAGCAATGAGTACCATCTGTTAGAGTAGTTTCAGCATCAATCCAATTATGCGCAACGTGACCGCTGGGAATTATTCCAGAAGGACCGAAGTTTCCTTCAGTCACATTACCAGATACCTTTTCGTTATAATCAACAGCTATTGCAAAAGGACTGATACGGTCAAAGCGTGGTTTAATTTCTAAACAATAACCAGTATCTGTTTCATGTTCTTTCAGAACGAAGTCTGAAAGATCTTTTTGTGGTGTGAAGCCTGGGGACTTTTTATTGACAGCAGCCACCACCTGTTTGGCCCAATTGTTGTTTTCTAGAACAATACACAACCTAATTTTCAAAGCAGATGGCAGTTCATTGGGTGATATTCCATGTAGAAGAGCAAATATGGGAAATGCTTCTCCCTTAGTGCTTAAAGCTCTCTCAAGTGCATAAGACAATTCTTCTATACAGCGTTCGCTGTTAATGCTGTTTTTAGTGAGCACAATGCCCCAGGCTTCACATTCATTCGGATCAGTAATATAACCTGCGATTTGTTGCCATAGTCTTTGACCCGGGATAAGATTACGTCTATCAAACTTTAATTCGATATCAGTTTTATCTAGTTCCTTCACGATGAAATCAATATCTTTGTCTTCGTTGTCTTTCCATGCGTATGTCAACCAAAGTTTTTTCATATTATCTTAATTATCATTTTGACTAACTAATATTATATACCAATACTCCCATATTTATACTCCATATTTTATAATTTATTGAGTATTATTATAAAAATTCAAGCTTGACATCTTCTCTTATCTTCAAATAGATTTTGACATCAATCATTTATATTACCCTGGCTAACATAGATGTAGAAAACGGAATGAAGTCTTTTAAAGATTTTTTATAAATTGCTTTTTAGTGTTAAAATTTTCCGTATAGGGTAAATAAATGAAAAATATAGAAAAAGAAGCCAATCTTAAAATTAAAAAGGAAATAATTAAGACGCTTGGTTGTATAAGGAGGTATAAAAATGGGAATAGTCGGTCCATCAAATATAGAGGAATTAAAGGCCAGGAAAGATGTCAAGGGATTGATAAAGACTCTGAACGATAAAGATGAGGATGTCCAATGGAATGCAGCAGATGCTCTTGGGGAGATAGGAGAGCCAGCAGTAGAACCTCTGATTGAGGCTTTATATGATGAAGATTGGAATGTCAGAGGGAATGCAGCAGGGGCTCTTGGGGATATAGGAGACAAGAGAGCAGTAGAGCCTCTGATTAAGGCTTTAGGAGATGAAGGTGAGTATGTCCGATGGAGTGCAGTAGGGGCTCTTGGGAGGATAGGCGTACCAGCCGTAGAACCTCTAATTGAGGCTTTAAAGAATGAAGATAGTGGAGTCCGAGGGAATGCAGCATATGCTCTTGGGGATATAGGAGACGGCCGGGCAGTAGAACCTCTTATTGAGGCTTTAAAAGATGAAGATGAGGGTGTCCGAAGTAGTGCAGCATTTGCGCTTGGGGAGATAAGAGACAGCCAGGCTGTAGGACCACTCATGGAAGCTTTAAAGGATAAAAATGGGCATATCCGAGAGCAGGCAGCAATGGCTTTAGAAAAGATTAAGGCAAAGAAAAGCTGAAAATAATAAGCGACCAACAGCGTTAATATTGTATGCCGGTGAGCTGCCCCAGGGAATTCAATATACAATATATAGGAGTTGAAAACTTAATTTTAATAGGTAATATTTTGTGTAGAAAAACAGAACTTTCCTTTACAACAGCCTTACCTTTTTGCTATATTTAAAATTACCCTTAGATCAGGAGGCAACTTTCAGAAATAACTGAAATTTACAAACGGAAGAATGTAATAAGTAAGTTAAAAACTGAAAAGTCCCTTAGAAAAGTTCTACGGCAGGACCCCAAGATGTTAAGTAACCTAAAGCAGAAGCTACGGCAAAAGATAACTTGGGGTTTCTTTTTATCTAATTTCTCTTTCTATTTTTACTCTGCCAACTGTTTGTCAGTGTAACTTAATTTTTAATATATTTGATTCTAGTGATAAATAAATATACCAAGCTCATTTTCTCCGCTTCTAGGGGCATTCTAGAGCTTATATCGTTAATTTTTTTATTAATGATATAATTTTAAGATATTATCTCATACTTCCAGAAATTATTTTAATACCAATATAACAATGAAAAATGAATGAGTTAGAAAAATTATATTTAGAGAAATGCAATGAGCTAAAGATTACAAAAACTTTGTTCAGAAAATTATTTAATAATATTGATAATGGAATAGCAGTATACGAATTCAGGGATGATGTTAATGACTTTATTTTTAAAGACTTTAACAAAGCTGCGGAAAAAATAGATAAAATTAAAAGAAAGAATTTAATTGGCAAAAGCGTAAAGGAAGTATTCCCAGGAGTAGTAGAATTTGGACTATTTGACGTGTTTAAAAGAGTTTATAAGACAGGTAAGTCTGAACATTACCCGGTAGATTTGTACAAAGATAACAGAATTCTTGGCTGGAGAGAAAATTATGTTGTTAAACTTCCCTCAGGAGAAGTAGTTGCAATATATAAAGATTTAACTAAACAGAAGCAGGCAGAAGAAGAACTTAGGGCAAATGAAGAAAAATACAGGTCTCTGTTTGAAAGTTCAATTGATGGGATATATGAGTCAACTATAGAGGGAAAGTATATTGATGCAAACCCTGCACTTGTTAAGATGCTAGGTTATGAAAATAAAGAAGAGCTGATGAGCATAGATATTCCAACACAGCTATATGTTTCTAAAAATGATAGACCGGAGCATACAAAAAGAGATAGGGTCTTTGAAACAAAGCTAAAGAAAAAAGACGGGTCTGTAATTTATGTAGGAATAAGTTCCAAGGTAGTATATAAAAATAATAAACCTGCATTTTATGAAGGTATAGTAAGAGATATAACTGAACAAAAAAAAATAGAGGAACAATTAAAATTTTTGTCTTTTCATGACAAGCTAACAGGCTTGCACAATAGAGCTTATTTTGAGGAAGAGTTAAAACGGTTAGACACTGAGAGGCAGCTTTCTTTAAGTATTATAATGGCCGATATCAATGGTCTTAAACTCACAAATGACACATTTGGACATAAAGAGGGAGACTTATTACTTTGTAAATGCGCCCGTATTTTTGAAAAGTGTTTTAGAAAGGAAGACATAATATCAAGATATGGAGGGGATGAATTTGTTATACTTTTGCCGAAAACTACAGAACAAGAGGTTATTGATATTATAAATCGAGTAGAAGAAGAGTGTTCAAAAACAGATGGACAAAAAATTCCCATCAGTGTCTCAATGGGGAATTCAACTAAAACGGTTATGGATAAAGATATTAATGAAGTGCTTCTGGAAGCTGAAGAATGGATGTATCAAAGAAAATTAATTGAAAGTAGAAGTATATCAAGCACAATAATTACTTCACTTAAAAAAATTCTTTTTGAGAAAAGTATTGAAACAGAAGAACACACAGAAAGAACTAATGCTTTAGCACTACAATTAGGTAAAAGTTTGAATTTGCCTGATAATAGCCTTGCAGAACTTTCTCTACTTTCTACACTGCATGATATCGGGAAAGTTGCTATTCCAGAAGAAATTCTTTTAAAGCAAGATAAGTTATCAAAATCCGAATGGAGGCTTATTAAAAAACATCCTGAAATAGGCAGTAATATAGTCCGATCATCACCGCATTTAGCTCATGTTGCAAATGCTATTCTTGCACATCATGAATGGTGGGATGGTTCTGGATATCCCCAAGGTCTTAAGGGTGATAAAATTCCAATCACCTCAAGGATTTTAGCAATTGTTGACGCTTATGACGTAATGATAAGTGGAAGGCCGTATAAGAGTAAAATGAATCAGGGAGAAGTTATAGAGGAAATTAAAAGATGTTCGGGAAATCAATTCGATCCTGATATAGCTGAAAAGTTTTTAAATATAATACGATAAATTTAAGACAAAATAATTGGCTAAAAACCCATGTTAGTTTTTTCCTTATAAATTTCAGTAATTCTTTCAATCATTGTTTGTTTCTCATATAATTATTTCTACCCATTATTCATTAATAGATAAAATATCAATTATTTATGTCCCTCAAAATTTTTTTATCACTGCTTTTACCCTTTAGCGGAAAAGACTACATTGTTTTAGGCAATGTCAGCCCTTTTTTTCTTAACTTATCTTATAAATCCACATCAGCGACCGCTACGACCACATGCACATTATCGGCACCACCGGTAAAGGCAAGAGCAAACTACTGGAACATATGATTTATCAGGACGCTATTTTCAGCAGAGGAGTGGCCTTGATTGACCCTCACGGAAATTTGGCTGATGATGTTTTGTCTTATCTGGGAAATTCAGGGTTTTTTAAAATTCTTAGAAACCTGGGAAGTCCTGTTTATGTCAATTTCTCAAGATTTACTTATATTGTTTCAAAGCAGAGAAAAGCCACTCTGATTAAAACTATTGAAGTTTTGGATCAAGGCTTTAATAAAAATTCCTTAAATAGAATAAAAAGAGAAAGCTCCCAAAATTATGGCAAATCCTACAAAGAAGTGATGAAAGAAACTAGAGAAAGATATTTTAGCAATAATCAAAGTCAAAATAGCGTCAAAGAATTTGAAACCATTAAGTAAAATATTTCTGTTTACAGATTCGTTAACGAAAATTTTTTTAATCCCCACCCCTTTTAAACATCTTAGAATTGATTTTACAGTCTCATAATTAACTTATTTTAAAAACATTAAAAATCTCTAAGAAATCCCATGATTATAATTTCGGAAGCTGTTCCCGGGAAGAGGTCGAGGAAAACCTGATGAGTGGCACCTATGATAATTATGACTACTTTAAAAGCTACAGTCAGGTTAAGTGTTCAAGCTGTGAAGATGTTATAATAGACCTCAGTTAAAAATAGAAAGTCGGTTGGTGGAAAACACTCATCAGCCGACCCAACTAATTATTTTACAAGGATACGAAAAAGGCAATATTATGAATATGGACAAAATACAAATTCAGGAAAAAACAAAGAAACTGCTTGAAAAAGCAGATAAGTCAAAGGAATTTACAAAAAATTTACAGGAAATCCTTAAATCCTATGCAGATAAGGACGCAACAAAAAATTACCAAAGGATTATTCCTGATACCGGCAAATTTTATGGAGTGCCAAAACCTGTTTTGTGGATTATGGCTACGGAAGCAGGTAATTTTATAAAAAAGGAACCGGCAAAATCAGAAATATTATTAAAAACATTCTGGAATGAAGGGTCTTATGAAGCAAGACAAATAGCTGGAAAAAGTCTTGAGAAATTCGGACCAAAGAACCCAAAAATTTGTCTGGACTTTGTATCTTCAGCATTGCCTGATTTGGATAACTGGTCTGTTTGCGATTGTCTTGCTATGTATGGAGTAGAGCCGATCGTATACTCCGCTCCCGAAATTGTTTTACCACTTTCTGAAAAATGGGCAAAGAATAAAAACAAGTGGATCAGACGTTTCGGAATAGTTACTTTACGAGGATATAAGAAAATTAAAATAACAGATAAAGTTTTTGTTATTTTTGATTATGCAATGAAAGAAGATAGACCAGATGTTAAAAAAGCGGTATCCTGGATTTTAAGAGACATAACAAAAAAGAATCCTGATGAAGTAGCAAAATTTTTAATAAAATGGGCAAAGACAAATCCAGGTAAGGATACCGTTTGGATAATTAAAGATGGAATGAAAAAGTTAAGCAATAATGAACAAAAAAAAATCTTGGCATTATTAGATTAATATTTTAAAGGTCGAATAAATTTAATAAATTAATAAAAAGAAAGGAGTTGAAAAATATGAACACAACACAATCACAAGGACCATTTTGTCAAAGTTGCGCTATACCGATGGTAAACCCGGAAGATTTTGGGACTAATGCCGACGGCAGCCAAAATCAGGAATATTGCCATTACTGTTTTCAAAACGGCAAATTCACCAATCCAAATATAACGATGGGGCAAATGATTGAAAAATGTGCCGGCATTATGAGGCAGATGAAAATGCCCGAAGCACAGATTGAACAAACAAAAACATTTATCCCTATGCTCAAAAGGTGGAAGAAATAATATGAGCAAAATTGAAGAAATACTACAATCAAAGCTAAAACCCAAAGAGAAAATTACCCTTTTAGCGAAAGAAATTAAAAAAGACAAGAAGTTCGTTGGTGAAATTATTGGGCATTTTGAATCCGCCGCCGCTGGCGAGCAAGGGCATCTGATAGAATCTTTGGAGTATGCCTCTCAAGACAATCCTGAGCTTATCGCGCCCTATCTTGATTTTGTAATTTACCATTTGGAAGATAAAGCGCCGAGAGTAAAGTGGGAATGTGCCAGAATAATTGCTAATTCGGCGTTGAAATTTTCAGATAAGGCCGTAAAAGCAATTCCCGTGCTTTTAAAGAACGCAAAAGATAAAGGAACAGTAGTACGATGGAGCGTGGCTTTTGCTTTGGGCGAGATTGCGAAGAGCAATTCAAACGCGGAAAGAATATTGCTTCCTAGAATGAAAGAATTTATTAAAAAAGAGACGAACAACGGTGTTAAGAATGTTTATCTTAAAGCATTAAAAGTTTTAGGGAATAAAAAAACAATTAAAGACAAAAATATTATATAAAAATGTAGGCTTGGCGTAGCTTCTTATAATAGACTAATATTTTGCTATATACTTCGCTTTATACTTGACACCCCAAAAACCCAAGATAGAATAAACATAATAGGAGGTGCAATAATTGTCAGAAGAAGATTTGATTATTAAGGTTTACTTAGATACTTGTATTTTATCTAAACTAAGAGCAGACACTATTGAAGAAGAGCAATTAAAATCTTTGGGCAAAATCTGTGATTATGATTACATCGATTTTGTTACCTCAAAAAAAATGCTAGAAGAATTTATTCAAACACCGAAAGAAACTATTAGAATAATATTAAAAGTTATATATAAACTAATTAATAAAATTCCATATAAATCCATTTCGAAACCCGAGGTTATTTCTTTTGACTGGGCTAACGGTAGACTTGTGCAAATTGTCAAGACCAATAGTATTAATTTCGATTGGGCAGGTGGTCAACTCGAACCTGTTATTATATCAACGCCTGTTGAAGAAGATTTATTTTTGGAATTAAAAAATATTTTCCCACATAAAGATGATGTCGAACACATATATCAAGCAGTAAAGGGTGGGTGTAAATACTTTATGACTTTAGATGAAAATTCTATTTTAAAGAAATCAAAAAAATTTTCTGCTAGGCTAAAAACAATATGTCCTGATTTAGAATTTGTTGACCCAAAAGCTCTTGTAGATAAATTACCTAACTCCATAAATAACTAATTATGTTTATTTTTGCTATATAATTCGCTTTTCCCTTGACCCCTCCAAAACCATGCTATATGCTACATATAATAGGGATTATACGTATTATTAACTAAAAAAGGCTAAAAATGGCAAAATCCAAACTTCCGGTTATTTTAGAGCCTGAAGAGGCCCAAAATTTATTAAAACAGCCCAACAAGCGATACCCCACCGGGCTAAGAAACAAAGCAATAATATCCTTAATGCTTAACTGCGGACTCAGGCTTTCAGAAACCTGCAACCTCAGGCCCGGAAATATTAATCTCTCCAAAGGCAAGTTAAGAGTTGAAAGCGGAAAAGGAAATAAAGATCGTGATTTGGCAATTCCAGACTACTTGATGGATCTACTAACCACCTGGCGCAAGAGACGACCTAAAAGCAATTACTTTTTCCCAACACTCAAAGGTAAAAAAATATCAGGTAGATACATTCAGCAAATGGTTAAAAGATATTCTGGTAAAGCCGGTATTGCCAAAAACATCTCACCCCACACCCTAAGGCACACATACGCAACCCACTACTACAGACAAACAAAAGACATAGAAACCCTTCGCCGAATCCTGGGCCACACCGACATCAGCACCACAACAATCTACATCACCCTGGCAAACATTGATGTCGAAACCGGCATGAAATCATTTAAGGGATTTGCATGAAACTGCTTATTTGTATATCGAAATTTAAATTAAGATATAGAGAAAAGAATTGATAAAGAGTCGGTAAATAATATTGAAAATAATAGAAATTAACCATATAATATTTTTAACGAAAAAGTTGCGGAAAGTGTAATATAATTATTAAAAGTTTTTAGTACTTTTTTGGCAAAGAATCAGATAATTAAAAAAAGGAATTAATAATGAAGAAAGTATTTTTATGGATTCTCATTATATCAATAATTGTAGTATTTTCTTTAACCGGCTGTAAGGCTGAAGCAACTGTTGAAGAGGTTGAGAAGGAAACGGAAGGAGAGGAAGTAGTACTTTCAGAGACTGAGGAATCAGTTGGAGAAGAAGTAGCAGAGGAAAAAATAATAGAAGAAAAGATAGTTAAAATAGCAGTAGATGCTGACGGTGATGGCCTAACTGATGAAGAGGAAGCCGAATATGGCACAGATCCTAACATTCTAGATACAGATGGAGATGGCTACAATGACAAAATAGAAATAGACACCGGCCATGATCCCCTGGTGGCAGCAGATAAGCCGACTAAGGAAGAGGTGGAAAAGGAGGAAGAGAAAAAAGAGGAGGAGAAGGAAAAACTAGGATATATATATACGAATAAGGAATATTATTTTCAGTTGGCCATCCCTTATGCTTGGAAAGGTTATAAGGTTGTTGAGAAACCTTCCAGTTTGAAAGAATACATAATAAAATCTTTTGATTTTCAGCTACCAACAGAAGACTCCGTTGGTTATGCTACACTTTTCAGCATAGGTGTTTATCCCCCCGAACAATGGACTAAGATCCAGAAAGAAGAGGATCCCAAACCTTCCTATTTAGATGAGAATGAGTATTTATTTGGTTATATATTGCCCTCCAGTATTCCTGAAGATTTGGAAGATCGAGCACAGGAGACTTTAGAAATTCTAACCACTTTCGAAGTAGTTCCTGTATCGGAAATTTTTCTTTGGAAAGAGTATTATAACCCTTATTTTGGTTTTTCTTTTGAATACGATGAAAATAATCTGGATAAATACAGTAATGAAAAAGACGAACAAAATTATTATGGTTTCTCTCAAGCTGGATATAGTAATCAAGCATTGGTTATCTTTGCTAATAAGCCCCTGGTTGGTAAAAGTTGGGAAGACCTTGATTTAATGTTCGAGAACCTGAATGAAAACGAAATCCAAATAATTATAGATTTGCAAAATTTACACACAGGTCCTGGGGAACCAGTACGAGAAGGTGAGCCTATTCCTGATGAGAAAGTAACATGTAATGAAGAGAGTGGAAAGATCTATTGTTCTTGGTCTGTTATAAAAGGCGAATTAGTCTATAGAGCTACAGTACGATCAGATACGATTGAGAATAAAGAATTAATGAAGATATATAGAGATCGTCTAATCCAGACTTTTAAGTTCGATTAAGGTCTTAATATTAACCAAAATCTATGGTGTTATTGTATAATCTTCAGAATGACACCCTCTCCTAAATAAAAATTACCCTTGTTTTGTAAATCTAATAAATTTTTTATCTCTTTCTGCTAGTTTAAAAAGTTTTATAGATTCTATAATTTTTTGGTCATGGTTAGTATATTTAACTGTATCCTCCAGTATAGCTAAACCTCCTCCAGACTTCAGTACCCTGTGAAGCTCAATTGCTGTATTTTTCTTATCTGGAAATTCATGAAAGGCATCACAAATAAAAATTATATCTATACTATTGTCCTTTAGGTAAGTTTCACTTGCATCAGATAAAATCAGTTTTATATTCTTTATCCTTCTTATCTTAGATCTTATAAATAGTATTGCTATATTAAAAACTTATACTATCTTAGAGTAACTTCCCTTTTTTATGAAATTCTAATATCTTGCCAGCCACACATCTATAAATAGAGCAGTGTTGCTCTGGATTTACAGGACCAGCACCAATCAAATCGCCTAGTTCACTTTCAATTAATTTATCAACACTGCTGTTATAGTATTTATCAGCACATTCTTTAAGACAACTGTTAATAATCTTTTTTATTTCATTGGGTTTTTTATCTTCATAACTACCAGAAAATACAATCTCTAGTGCTCTATTTAAAGAATTGAGATCGTTTGAGCTAATCAAACTATTAGAAGGACTTATCATTTTTTCCTCTTTGCATAACTCTTTTAGGACTTTTTTTGTCCCTTCGGGCTTATCCATGGTAAAAAATTGTATTCCGGGAAATTCCTGTTCCACTAATTTCTTGCACATGGTTAGAGTGTGTTCTTCAAGTATTTCCTTAATGGCTTCTTTATCATCTTTGTGTGATTCAAGATTGTTACTTAATTTTTTCGGTATTTCTATTCCCATCTGTTTTGAAACAAATTTTATCTGCCCATATTTATCCATTGGCATTACTCCCGGCACTATGGGGATATTGATTCCTATTTTCTTCGCATTTTCTACAAACTCTAAGAATACATCAATATCAAAAAATAGCTGTGTAACTATGTAATCAGCACCATTATCAACTTTAGTTTTTAGATGCTCCAAATCCTTTTTTTTATCAGAACATTCTGGATGACCATCAGGGTGCCCAGCTACAGCAATACCAAAATTTGTTGGTGATGCCTCATAATTTTTTTCTATATCAGACAATATATATTTTCCTTCATTTAATAATCTTATCTGCTCTACAAGTTCACCAGCATATCTGTGGCCTTCCGGATGGGGTATAAATTCTTTTTGTCCCAGTGGTGGATCTCCTCTAAGTGCAAAGATATTTTCTATTCCATTAAATTTCATTTCCATCAATAAATTTTCTATATCCTGTTTTGATCTATTAACGCAGGTGAAGTGTGGAATTCCTTCAATTTTATGTTTTCTTTTTAAATTAGCGGCAATGGCAATTGTTCCACCCCTAAGGCTCCCCAATGCTCCTCCTGTCACGCTAATAAACGCAGGCTTAAATCCAATCAGATTATCTATTGTATTAAATACAGACTCCATGGATTCACCATTTCTCGGGGGAAACACTTCTAATGAATAGACAGGTTTACCTTTATTGTAAAGCTCAGCTACTTTCATATTATTTTCTCCTTTTTTGAAATTTTTATATATTTGATACTTATACTTAGTAGCAATTAATTAATAAATACATATACATAGGTTACTTTATAGTTCGATCTTTGACAAATCAATATATGTCTTTGGTAAAAGATAATCAAGCTTCTTAACAAGTTTAGAATGATCACTAAAAATAATTAAGCAAAAATCTTATTTTTGATACAGTAGTATTCGTGACTAATAAATCTTATAAAAACAAAAGGCAGTGTTTAAGATTAAATTTAATACGGAAATTAATGGTTTACTATTATGCTTAAATTGACTTAGCTTTTAAGAGGTTATTTCCAGGTGTTAACCGGTTATGCATGCCAAATAGCTGTCAACTTAAAATTTGCCTTGCTGTAGTCAATTCTAAGCCTCTGGAATTTCAATTAAGGTGTAAATGTATACCTTTTTATAGTATCCAAAAATTAAATAATGTAAATACTTTAAGGGGTTTGGGGTATCCCCCAAAACAATCGTAAAATACCTTTACGCTAGCAAGTGTTTAACACTTGCACATCTTGCCTTATCCATTTTCTTAAATTCATTATTCTGCCTTATACTCAATCTATTCTTTTATATTTACCTCTGTTTCCCCTTTTTTGCTTAATGGTGGATTTCCTAAAGGTTTTATGTCCATTTCTTTCATTGCCTCTTTTATCAAACTGGATCTTCCTTTTTCGTTTACTATTTGCTCTTTTCATATTCA
>SDBS01005372.1_pt1 | contig 12501 bp, 12 predicted proteins | sample 2277091 | NCBI WGS metagenome assembly SDBS01 (sample SAMN10404972, study PRJNA504765) | marine sediment metagenome | isolation source: marine sediment core GS10_PC15, 163 cmbsf | place: Arctic Ocean: Southern Knipovich Ridge | collected 2010 | reverse complement strand
AGCATACACCGCCGCCTCCGGGCGCCTGCCTCTCGGCTGGGACATATCCCTGCTGGCGCTGTTTGCATTCTGCTGGATCAGCGGGGCGGACATCGTCTACGGACTTGACGACATCGACTCCGACCGCGAGACGGGCATACACAGCATTCCGGTATCGCTGGGGCCTGTCGGCGCGCAGTTCGTAGCTGCGGGCGTTCACGCGGTTGCCATTGGTGCAATCGCGGTCCTGTGGTTCCTCGTCGACGGAGGCGTGCTGTCGGGCATTGCGCTGGCCGTATCGGTAGCGGCCTTCGCAGCGGGCTACTTGCAGCGCATTCCGGTTCGTGCTAGGTTCTTTCCGATTTTCGTGGTCGCCGGCATTGCCGGGGCCCTCGTGCCTTTACTCAGTGAGCTCGGATGAATCTTGTTCTTGCAATCACAGGCGCCACTGGTGCGTGCGTAGCCAGAATGCTTCTGGACAGGTCGCCATGGCCCGTTACGCTGGTCGCCAGCAAGTGGGGCAAGGACATCTACAAGCGCGAGGTGGGTCCGTTCGACCAGTTGGCTGAGGCCGCGACGGTCTACGAAGACGACGACCTGCTGGCCCCGATATCGTCCGGAACGGTTGAGACAGCCGGCATGGTAATTCTGCCGTGCTCGGCCAATACGCTGGCCAAGGTCGCAGCGGGCATCGCCGACACGCTTATCACCCGCGCAGCCCACTGCCACTTGAAGGAACGGCGGAAGCTGGTGCTCTGCGTTCGCGAGTCGCCGTGGTCGACGATCGACCTGGACAATGCCCGCAAGGCAAGCGCGGCCGGGGCGATCGTCATGCCAATCTCGCCGCCGTTCTATCTCAGCCAGGGCAAGCCGCCGCAGTCCGTCAGCCTGAGCGAACTGATGTCCGGCTACGTTGACCACGTGCTGGGCCTCCTGGGCCATCAGTCCGAAAGGACATGGGAGACCGTCCGGTGAGCTTCCTGGACCTGCGCTCGTTCCTCGATTGCCTGCGCGAAGAAGGTGAGCTGACGACCGTTTCGCGCGAGGTCGATCCCGACCACGAAGTGACGATCATTCAGCAGCGCGTGTTGGCGGCGGGTGGGCCGGCACTGCTGTTCGAGCGCGTCAAGGGCTCGCCATACCGGCTCGTGACAAATCTGTTCGGGACGCCAAGGCGCGTGGAGCTAGCCTTCGGCGGCAAGCCCGCGCGGATCGGCGAACTGATCGCCGGCACCGTCCAGCAACTCATGCCGCCGACGCCCTCGGCACTGTGGGCTGCGCGCGGGCGGCTGTGGAGCCTCATGCAGGCGCGGCTTCGCACCGTGGCCGGCGGACCCGTGCTCGAGGAGTGCTTCTCGCCGCCGCGGCTGGATCGTCTGCCGTGTCTGACGTGCTGGCCGGAAGACGGCGGGCCGTTCTTCACGCTGCCCCTGGTGCACACGGTCGACCCCGTCACGGGCGCGGGGAACCTGGGCATATACCGCCTCCAGCGATACGACGCCGCCAGCACAGGCATGCACTGGCAGATAGAAAGAGGCGGAAGTTTTCACTTCAAGAAGGCCTGCGAGCTGGGCCGACCGCTGCCGGTAAGCGTGTTTCTCGGCGGCCCGCCCGCGCTGACGCTGGCGGCTATAGCGCCCCTGCCGGAGGGCGTCGACGAGCGGCTGTTGGCATCGCTGATCATGGGCAGGGCCCTGCCGGTGATTCAGCGTGAAAGCGGTCACAGGATACCAGCGGCCGCGGAGTTCGTTCTGGAGGGCAGCGTTTCGCCCGGCGACGTCCGCAAGGAAGGCCCGTTCGGCGACCATTTCGGCCATTACTCCTACAGTGCCGACTATCCGGTCTTTCGCGTGGAGAGGCTGCTTGCCAGAAGGGACGCCATTTTCCCGGCCACCGTTGTGGGCAGACCGCCGCAGGAAGACTATCACATCGGGGCGGCCCTGCAGGAGATGACGCTGCCGCTGCTGAAGATGACCAAGCCGGGCATCAGCGATCTGTGGGCGTATCCGGAGACGGGCTTTCATCCGCTGGCGGTGCTCAGTACGTCGCAGCGCTACGTCCGCGAGGGCCTCAAATACGCTCTCGGCGTTCTGGGCGAGGGCCAGCTTTCGCTGACGAAGGTGCTGATCGTGGTGGACGCCGGCGTCGACGTTCGGGATTTTTCCCAGGTGAGCGATTGCCTCTGGTCCAACCTCGACGCTGCCGACGGCCTGCCCCTGCTTGCCCCGCCCGCACAGGACACGCTGGACTTCACCGGCCCGGCGATGAATACCGGCAGCAGGTTGATCCTGCTGGCGACGGAGCGCGACAGCGGCCCCATTCGCTCAGGCGGGCCGCAGCCACTGCCACCGGCCCACGAGCTCCACAAAGACATCCTGGCTGCAACGGCTCTCGGCAAGGCGGTGCTTATTGCGCAGGTCCCGCCGGAGGCTGACAAGGAAGATGTTCGCCTGGCCCTGTCGCAACACCCGGCCACGCGCGAGTATCTCTTCCACGTGCTGGTCAGCCCGGACGTGCCGCTGGACGATCGGCGGCTGATCCTCTGGGGATGGTTCACGCGGTTCGATCCGCTGGGGGACCTCTATCCGGCCCGCCGAGAGGCCCGGGGCAACCGGATGATCCTGCACTTTCCAATCGCCATCGACGCGACGTGGAAGGAAGGCTACCGCAAGCCACTGAGCCTGGACCCGCAGAAGGCTCGCAGCGTCGATGAAAATTGGTCCAGCTACGGCATCGACCTTGAAGCAGGCAGGCCATGACCGACACACCCGCCGAGCAGATCCCGGCGAAGGCCCCCGGGCGCGACTCACTCTTGTCGGCCGAGGACAACCGCCTGATGTTCAACCGGCTCGCCCGGTGGTACGACTTTATGAATCGCCTGCTGTCGCTGCGGCAGGACGTTCGCTGGCGGCGAAAGGCGGTAGCCGAACTGGCCCCCGTCGACGGCGGCAGATATCTTGACGTGGGCTGCGGCACGGGCGACATGGCCATCGAGATCGTTCGTCAGTGCCCCCGGGCGGCTGTCGTCGGTATAGATCCCGCTGAGAAGATGCTTTCTATTGCCCGAAGGAAAACCACGCGGGCCCTTCGATCCCGCACGCGACAGGCGCTGCGGGACTCAGGACAGGCGGGCCTTGAACGGGCGATTTCGTTCCAGGTGGGAGACGGCATGCATATTGAGTTCCCGGACGAATCTTTTGCGGGCGCGGTCTGCGCGTTCTGCATTCGCAATATTACCGATCGCCCAAAGGCGATGACCGAGATGAAGCGCGTCCTTGCGCGCGGCTCGCGGCTGGTGATCCTGGAATCGACAACGCCGGCAAATCCGGTCCTCCGCTTCGGCCACAGGCTCTACAGCCGCTGCATCATTCCGACAGCCGGGCGTCTAATTGCCCGCAGCGGCCGGGCGTACCGGTACCTCGTGGATTCGATCGAAACGCTTCCCCGGCCCGAGAAGCTGGCGGGCATGCTGACCCAAGCCGGTTTCCAGGACGTCCGCTGCATCCCGCTTCTGGGGGGCAGTGCGACTATCTTTGTCGGTCAGGTGAGGTGAGGCTATAATATGCCTTGCCGGTGTCTCGCCCCGGCGGAGAGAAAGACCGCAGATAATGTCAGACAGGGCAGATGAACTCGTTTTCGCGGCCGTGCCGTATGCCAATGCCGCGCCGCTGGCATATTTTCTCGACAAGGTCGCCCCGAACGTGCGCGTGATTTACGATAAGCCGGCAAAGTTAGCCGGGCTTCTTGCGGGCGGCCAGGCGGACGTTGCGCTGATTCCCGTGGTGGATTATTTCGCCGGCGCCGACTTGAAGATGATCGACGGCCTCGGTGTCTGCGCCGACGGCGACATATGGAGTGTGCTGCTCAAGTGCGACAAGCCCATTGAGCATGTCCGGGCCGTCGCAGCCGACCCCGCTTCAAAGACGTCCAACGTGCTGGCCGCTATCGTTCTCCACAAGGGCTTCGGCCTATCGGTTCCGCTGGTAGCCGGCGGCGATGCGACGGACGCCGCCGTCGTGATCGGCGACAGGGCCCTGGTGGACCCGCCGGCAGCCTGCGCGGATTACGACCTGGCCGGTAAGTGGAAGGAGATCACGGGGTTGGCCTTTGTCTTTGCCGTCTGGGCCTATCGCGCCGACCGCACGGACGGCCAAGTCATCCGGGAGATAGCCCATCAGGCCAAGGCCGACGCAATGGCGGGAATCGACCAACTGGCCAACGAGCAGGCCCGGCGGCTGGGCATCAGCCGGCAGCGCTGTCACAAATACCTGACCGAAGTTGTCCGCTATGACCTGGACAGCCGCTGCGCCGAAGGTATGAAACTGTTCAGGGAACTGTCGATGGCTTCCGATCCCGCGGCGACTGAACGCGTGTTGCCAGTGCGGCGGGAACCGGGAGATTCGAGTGGATGACCGATCCGCAGCGACTTTCGGTGGACCAGGCGGCAGACCTGTTGAGGTCGGCCGATATCGCTGATCTGCTTGGGCGGGCGGATCAGATACGCCGCGCACGTCACGGGGCCAAGACGTATTTCGTTCACAGCCTCAACATCAATCCCACGAACGTCTGTGAGAATCGCTGCGACCTGTGCGCGTTCTGGCGAAACGCAGACGCCGAAGACGCCTACGTCATGACTCTCGACGATGTGCGCTGCGCCCTCGAGCAGGCCGACACACTGGGCCTCACGGATGTCCACGTCGTCGGCGGCCTGACGGAGAAGCTGGACCTGGCCTGGTACGAATCGCTGATCCGCCTGGTCCGCGAGCTTCTGCCGTCGGCGCTGGTGCAGGGGATGACGGCTGTGGAAGTGGACGGCCTTGCCCGGCGCGAGGGCCTGTCGGTCGGGGACGTTCTGCGGCGGCTGCGGGAGGCCGGCCTCGGCGCGATTCCCGGCGGCGGCGCGGAAATATTCAATGACCGCATCCGCTCGCGGATCTGCAAGGACAAGATGTCCGCCGATCGGTGGCTGAACGTCCACCGGTGCGCCCACGAACTCGGCATACGCACCAACGCGACGATGCTTTTTGGCCACGTTGAGACCCCCGAGGATATTGTCGACCATCTGTCGCGACTGAGAGACCTTCAGGACCAAACCGGCGGCTTTGAGGCGTTCATTCCACTTCCGTTTCAGCCGGCCGGCACGAAGTTGCCTGTCGATCGCGCGGCCGCCGGACACACAATCGCTCGCGTTGTGGCGGTGGCCCGGATGTTCCTGGACAACTTCCCGCATGTGCGCGTGCTGGCAAACTACATGGACCGCAAGCTCATCGAGGTTCTGCTGCACAGCGGGGCCGACGACGTCGGCGGCACGAGCCTCGACGAGCGAATCGCCCTGGCAGCCGGAGCCGGGGAGGATCAAAGGTTCACGTCGATCGCGGATATCGAAGCGTTTCTGGGAAGGCTCGGCATGGAGGCGGTGCTGGTGAACAGCCTCTATGAGCCGGCGCCCTTCGGTCTGAGGCCTCAGGATCGAAGACAGGCGCGGAGCAATTCAGGGCCGCTGAAGCAGCCTGGCGCCGCGGATTCGTCCCTCTTGCCCGCGGCGGCTAAGGCACTGGCCTGCGCGGAGGCCGGAGACCGCCTCTCGGCCCAGCAGGCGATCGCCTTGCACGATCAAGTGCCCTTCCAGCGGATCGGTGCTGTCGCCCACCAGCGTCGCCTGCGAGTCATCCCGGCGCCCACGGCAACGTTCGTCATCGACCGCAACATCTCTCTGACCAACGTCTGCGAGGCCCGATGCAGGTTTTGCGCGTACCACGTTGAGGCAGGTTCGGACGAGTCGTTCACCCTGTCGATCGACGAGGTTGTCGACAAGGTTACCGAAGCCGCAGGCATAGGCGCTACGCAGGTTCTCATCCAGGGAGGGCTCAATCCCGACCTGGACCTGGGCTTCTACGAGCGGATGCTCTCGAGCATCAAGCAAAGCGCCGACATATGCGTGCATTCGCTGTCGCCGCCGGAGGTGCACTACCTCAGCAGGCAATCGGGCGTCTCAATTCGCGATGTCTTGCAGCGCCTGGCTGCCGCGGGCCTTGATTCGCTGCCGGGCGGCGGCGCGGAGATACTCGTCGACGACGTCCGCAGGCGAGTCAGCCCCCAAAAGATATCCAGCGCCCAGTGGCTGGAGGTCATGAAAACCGCTCACGAGCTTGGCATGAAGACCACTGCCACGATGGTCTATGGCCTGGGAGAAACCACCGCCCAGCGCGTGCAGCACCTGTTGCGCATTCGCGACCTGCAGGATCAGACCGGCGGGTTCACGGCTTTTATCCCGTGGAGCTTTCAGCCGGAAAGGACCGATCTGCCGATTGCCAAGGCCACGGGCGTGGACTATCTGCGCATTGTTGCCCTGGCCAGGCTGGTGCTGGACAACATAGATCACGTGCAGGCCGGCTGGGTTACCGAGGGGCCCGACCTGGCGCAGTTGGCCCTTTCGTTCGGGGCGGACGACTTTGGGGGCGTGCTCATGGAGGAAAAGGTCGTACGTGCCACGGGGGTATCGTATTCGGTCACGGTCGACGAGGTCGTATCCCTCATCGCAGAGACCGGCATGACGCCCGCCCAGCGGACGACGCAGTACGAGATCCTTCGAGTCTTTGACCAAGCGAGTTGAGAACAGTTCCCGTCGAAAGGCTATTCCACGGGCGAAAAATCTTTCTTGCCCGCGCCGCACTCGGGGCAAACCCAGTCGTCCGGCAGGTCCTCGAAGGCCGTGTTCGGCTCCACGCCGCCGTCCGGGTCGCCCACGGCCGGGTCGTAAACCCAGCCGCACAGATCGCAAACGTATTTCTGCATGTTCGGACTCTCCTTTGTCTGTTTCCGCGGCTTTCTGGCCATGCCAGCAGTGTAGGTGGGCGCCGTGGGAGGCGTCTTCCCGCCGAGCACCTCTCTGTAGTATGCGTAGGTCATGGGCGTTCCGCGGCCGATGATTCGTGAGCCGACGATCTCGCCTACGAAGACCGTGTGCGTGCCGCAGTCCACGGCCGTTTCCACACGTACGTCCATGCAGGCAATCGCATGGTCGCGGACAATCGGGCAGCCGGTCGGAGAAATCTCGTGGGAGACCTGCGAGAACTTGTCCGTGTCCCTGCCGGTGCGAAAACCGAACAGGCCGATCAGCTTCTTCGGTGCCGATTCCGCCAGCACGGTCACGGCGAACACACCACTGCCCGTGACAAACTCGTGTGTCAGCGAGTTTTTGTTGACGGCCGCGGCCAGGCGCGGAGGTGTATCCGTCACCTGCATGACGGCATTGGAGATCTGGCCGCTGAGGCGGCCGTCCTTGTGCGAGGTTACGATGTAAAGCCCGTAGCCGAGTGTAAACAGCGCCCCGAGGTCAAGATTACTGTCGGCCATTGCAGATTTCCCCGAGCCTCGCGGCGAGGTCCTCGCCGAGGCGGCGGCACGCAAGCAGTCCCGCTTCATCCGGGACGTATTTTATGCGCAGCGGCTCGGCGACGACTGCCAGGTGCATCTCGTTGAGCATTTCGGCCAGATGCTTCGGCGCCTCGCCGCTCCAGCCATACGAGCCAAAAGCCGCGGCGATGAGATTCTGCGGCTTGAGCCCCTTGATGTACATCATCACGTCGGCGATGGTTGGGAAGATGTTGTTGTTAATCGTCGGCGAACCCACCACGAGTGCGCCGGCATCGAGCAGTTCGGTAACCACGTCACTGCGGTGGCATGCGTCCATCGACATCAGCCTGACCTTCGCGCCGCCCACGGCCAGGCCCTCACCAATCGCCCGGGCCATCTTTGTCGTGCTTTGCCACATGGTGTCGTAGACCACCACGGCCTTGTTGGTGGGCTTCCGGTCGGCCCAGTGGGCATAGCAGCCGACAATCCGCTCGATGTCTTCCTTTGTCCGCCAGATGGGCCCGTGATCGGGCGCAACTATGTTCAGGGGCACGCCCAGGGAGGACATCTTGTCCAGCGTCTTGCGGATGAACTTCGACAGTGGCATCAGGATGTTCGCGTAGTACTTGGCGGCCTCGTAGTCCAGAACGTCCCGGCCGAGTTCATCGGCGAAGCGTTCGCAGCCGGCCAGGTGCATCCCGAAGGCGTCCTGGCTGAACAGCAGCTCGCGGTCGTGCAGGTAAGTGACCATGCTGTCCGGCCAGTGGCACATGCGGGTTTCAATGAAGGACAGTTTCATGTTGCCCAGGTCCAGGACCTCGCCGTCGTCGACGGCGGCAATCTGGTGATCCATGTGGAAGTGGGCGGCGAGGGCCTTCCGGCCCATCTTGGAGGCGAAGACTTTCTGGGGCCCGATCGCAGCGATCGCCTGCGGCAGGCACCCGGAGTGGTCCATCTCCGAGTGATTGGAGACGATGTAGTCGATCTTGTCCGGCTCGACCACCGAGGCAATCCGCGACATCATCTCGTCGAAGAAGGGCGCTTTGACCGTGTCTATCAGCGTGATCTTATCGGCCAGGATCAGAAACGCGTTGTACGTACTGCCCCGGCTTGTCAGATAACCGTGGAAATTCCGCACGTCCCAGTCGATCGCTCCGACCCTATAGACGTTGTCGGCTACCTTTGCCGCTTTGAATGCCTCGCCCATTGGCACTACTCCCGCAGCAGCCTGACTACTTCTTCAGCATCTCAAGCTGCTTTGTAAGCTCGACAATGTGCCCAAACTCTTGCTCGATGATCCCCTCAACCTGCTCCTTGCCCGCCGTCGCAGGCACCACCGTCTTCATGCCCTCGTAGTAGACGATGGAATCTTTCTCCAGGCCGATGGCCGTATTGAGGATCTCTTCCATCGTTTCCGTGCCGGTCAGACCCTCGGCCGGATTGGCACTGAAGACATTGCCGTAGGCCATAGCCTGAAGGTACAGGAGGGCCTGATTGCCCGGATCGGGGGTAATGGAGCGTTTGTCGGCATCGGTCAACTTGGCGCGCATGGCCGTAAAGGTCTCCTTGTGGTCGTCCTCCATCATTGCGAGTCCCAGGAGCAGGTCGCGGTTCGCGCCTTCGGCCGGTTCAGCCGCCTTGCGATAGAACGCGGCGCCGTTCCGCTCGATCTGCACGGCAATTTCGAAAATCTCGTCTGCGTTAAAGCTAATCATCGCGTGTCTCCTTCACCCACAGGTCGCGTGAATGTTCCTGTTGCCAGCTCCCGGTGGAGCACGAACAGCCCCCGGGCGCGTTCGTTCATGAAGTCAGTCGATCGCCGGCGCAGCCGGAAAATCCATCTCCGTCCCCGCAAGCGCGTTGATATAATTCGTGTACGTGTTGCATGCGACGATGGCAACCGTCTCCAGCAACTCGGCGTCCGAGAGCCCTGCATCCCTGGCTGCCTGGACGTCCGCGTCGTCGAGCTTACCGCGGTTATTCACCATCGCGGCGGCAAGCGTCAGCAGGGCCTGTATCTTCGGATCGTCCGACTGTCCCTTGCGGAAGGCAATGGTTTCTTCGACGGTCGCACCGGCCATCTTGGCTTTGACGCTGTGAGCGGCCGTGCAGTATTTGCAGCCGTGAAACTCGCCGAGCCGCAGCGCGATGGCCTCGTGCGCCTTGCCGGATAAGGCCCCTTTCTCGAGGGCCGCGAAGAGGCCGACAAGGCCCTTCAAAGCGGCAGGCGAATGGGCCAATGTCGCGAAGATGTTCGGCACACGCCCTAAGTTGGCCTTGAGCTGCTCCATAACGGGCTTGGAGGCTTGGGGGGCATTTTCCATAGTCACGGGATTGATGCGTGGCATGTTCGCTTCCTTTCATGCGTATCGCGGCTTTGCCGGCACGTGGAACCTTACCAGTGCGTTGTCACCTATCCTTTCCACAGCCCGTGGACGTTGCAGTACTCGCGGGCGGAGACGTCCTGGCCCTGGCAGGCGTCCTCGCCGCAGATACAGAAGGAGGCCTCCGGCGGGCCGCCGGGCTCGAGGAACTGCCGATACGCCTTTGGGCCGACCAGCAGCTCGATCCACTGAATGTAGTGCTTGTCTTCCATTGGATGAGCCGCGTTTTGCCCCACGCGGACCTTGTAAACAGCACCGTCCTTCTCGATGAACGGGACATGCTTTTCGGTGGCTGCGTCTTCGGTCTTTTCCTGCTGGAGCACCATCGGCTGGTTGCAGCAGATCATCTCGCCGATACCGTTTTCCACCATCTCGGCAATGTTACCGCACACGTCACATTTGTACACCTGTAGTTTTTCCGTCATTGTTACCCCTTTCCTTTTCCACTGGTCATCGCCGCATCCAGCGCGGCGCGGTAATCGCCGGCCCCACGGAGCCCAATGATCTTCTTGACGGGCTTGCCCCCGCTGAAGATCAGCACCGTCGGGTAGGCCTTGATGCCGTATTGTGACATTAGATCGCGCGACTTGTCCCCGTCCACCTTCACGAAGTTGGCCCGGCCTTCGTATTCGCCGGCCAGTTCGTTGATTATCGGGGCCAATTTTTTACAGGGTGCGCACCAGGTCGCGTAGAAGTCCACCAAGACCGGCTTGGCCGCTTGCAGCACGTGCCGGTCAAACTCCCCGGTGGTTGTCACATGGGTGGACCTATCGGGCCCTTTTGTTGTTTGTTCTTTCTGGCAGCCCGCTGTCGATATCGCCATAGCCAGGGCCGCTCCAATGAACATGCCGAACACGCAGCCTCGCAGCGGATTCGCCGTCAGGGGGCATGCGCCGCCGGTGCACTTGCCGAAATAGCCCAGCGCCCCGCCCCCCAGCAGGCCTACCCCGGCGCCAATCAATGCTCTTGTCCACATAGTCATCATCCACCTCGCTTCCCGCTGAACGATTCATCGTTCCGCTCAAGTCATAGCTTATCCGATCTTACTTCCGCACTGTACCCAAACTCTCCGACGACCTTGCAGAGCAAGGCCGGATCCAGTTCGCTGCCGGAGATTTCCGCCCGGCCGCCGGCAAGATCAACCTCGACGGCCTCGACGCCCGGGCACTCCAACAGGGCCCGCTTGACGCTCGAGACGCAGTGGCTGCACGTCATGCCCTTTATTGTAAGCTCGAGCGACGGGGTCGCGTCCGCAGTTTTTTCTTCGTGCTCACGGCCGGGGCGATAGAACGCGCCAATCAGCAGCACGCCCAGCAGCACAATGGCGAAGACGTCCTTTACCCGGGGGTGCATCCAGTCATGATGATGCATTGCTGCCTGTACGTCCTCTGCGCTGACGATTTGGTCCAGGAGCAGGCCTCCGGCGAACGCCGCGATCATCATGGTGGCAAGGTAGATCAGGCACGTCCGCCTGCCCATGATTTTCCATATGGTGGCCACGGTTGCGGCGTTTGTAGCCGGCCCGGTCATCAGCAGCGCGAAGGCGGCCCCGGGTGAAACCCCGGCGAAGATGAGTCTGGCCGCGATCGGGATCGACGCCGTCGCGCAGATGTAGATTGGGATGCCGACGAGCATGAGCACGAGAATCTGACGCCACCCCGGCGGCACGACGGTTGAGAAGTAGCCTTCGGGCACAATTGCGGAGATCAACGCAGCAAGGACCAGGCCCACAAGCAGGGTCCGCCCGATGTCCCGCGGCAGCGTGACAAAACCGTAAGCTATCGCCAGCAGCGCCCTGCTGCGTTTGGGCCCGGTGGCGCAGCAGGAGTCCTGGCATTTCTCGGTTGGCCCGGATGCCTGGTCGCTTCTTTCGGCGGCTGAGACAACCGCGCCGCCAAGCAGCCCGCTGACCAGCGCCGCGATGGGACGATAAATCGCGAAGATCGGCCCAAGCAGACTGAAGGTCGCCATGATGCTGTCAACGCCCGTCTGCGGAGTGGAAATCAAAAACGCCGTCGTTGCGCCTTTGCTCGCGCCGTGCCTTCGGATAGAGGCTGCCACCGGTATCACGCCACACGAGCAGATCGGCAGCGGCACGCCGAAGGCCGCCGCTTTAAGCACCGGCCAGATGCCTCGCCCGCCGAGGTGCCGTTCGACGAACTCCGGGCGGATCAGCACGGACAGCACGCCCGCCACCAGGAACCCGAACAGCAGATACGGGGCCATCTGGCCCAGGACCTTCCAGAAGTCCAGCGGGATCTTGCTAAGCCATTAAGGCACAAGCTCTCTCCTTAACGCCCCTTGCGCAGCGGGCCAGAAACGCGGGCAGCTCCAGATCGTCGCGAATGCCCAACCGCGTCAGTGCAAAATCGTACCGCACGGGGTCGTCCGGCCGGATTCGCCTGAATGCCGCCGTCACCTCCATCGCGGTGCGCATGTCGGCCGACCTGCGGGCCGTCATGCCGAGCGCCAGGCCGATCTTGTGCATGTGTGTGTCCAGAGGAACGATCAGCTTCTCGGGCCCGACGCACGTCCAGCCACCGGGATCCACGTCGTCGCGACGAACCAGCCATCGCAGCATGAGGTTCAGCCGCTTGCATGCACTGCCGCAGGCTGGATCCGGCAGCAGGTGGCCGCACTCGCCGCCGGCGGCTTCGGCAATCCTGCCGGCAAACTCCCGCAGCCCCGGCAGCACCGTCTGGTCGGCGGAGCTCGTGCCCCGGCTGAAGCACGCTTCGAGCGAACCGAACTCACCGATCACGCGCTTGGCGCCGAGCAGCAA
>SDBS01005371.1_pt1 | contig 12503 bp, 8 predicted proteins | sample 2277091 | NCBI WGS metagenome assembly SDBS01 (sample SAMN10404972, study PRJNA504765) | marine sediment metagenome | isolation source: marine sediment core GS10_PC15, 163 cmbsf | place: Arctic Ocean: Southern Knipovich Ridge | collected 2010 | reverse complement strand
AAAATGCGGAATTATTGGCGGCCCAGGAGCAAGGCTGGTGGTACGACATTTCGGAGAGTGTAACGCATGTAAAGATAGCGAAGATCCAGAGGATTAATGTCAAGATAAGTTAAGACTCAGGTTTTTTGTTTCTTCTTAGACAATGAGTTTCTTGCCAGGATCTTAAAGGGAAGGATAATTTGGAAAGATGGTTCATACGTTAAGAGCGTGGCGGAAATTACTGATAGAAGCGAAAATGGTTATTATGTAACATTTAAGGTTGGGTCCGGATCATATTCCTTTGAGATAGCTGGCGCGAGCCCAACTGAGATAGATAAATAGCACTTAAGAGTGAAGTCTTAACATGCTCAAATGGATTCAAAGAGGTCATCATAAAGGAGAAACGGTTTCAAAAGAGTTATTGCCGTAGTTTGGTTAATATGTATATTTCCGAATAAAAAAAGAGTTAAGAATAAGGCCAAAGGGAGGTGGAAAGTAGGTAGGTCATAAGCTCATCACGCAGGAAAGCCTTCGCGAGAAAACGATCAAATGATTGGATTCTGTTCCAGTGTCTTGTAAGAAAATGAATTATGTTCGTAAAAGGAGTGAAAGAAAATGGTGAAAAAATTAGTGGTACTATTATTAAGTGCGACCATATGTTTGGGAACGGTAACTCTAGGGCTAGCACAAATGGGTCCAGGTGAATTCTCTGAGCTGAAGGAGTATGAGCAATTTGCGGGAAAAGAATTGATGTTCAGTGAAGCTCCTATGTTCAGAATAATGGTGGCTGCTGGGGAACTCCCCCCTATAGAGGAAAGACTTCCTGAAGAACCTTTGGTGGTAACACCGATAGAAGAAATTGGACAATATGGGGGAATACTGGACACCTACCTGGTATCGCCTGACTTTTGGAATCCACCAGCTATGTTTGGATACGAACCGATGCTCATGTTGAATCGAACGGTTGACCAAATAATTCCAAACATAGCCAAGGGCTGGAAATTTTCCGACGATGACAAAACCTTTACTCTCTATCTACGAAAAGGGATGAAATGGTCGGATGGAGCACCTTTCACGGCAGATGATATTATGTTTTGGTGGGAAGATGTGATTATGGACGATGAGATTACTCCAACTAAACCCGGACAATGGATGCCGGGCGGTGAGTTGATGAAGGTAGAGAAAATAAATGACTATACAGTTCAGTTTGAATTTGCCTCTTCCAATCCGAATATGACTATCCAATTGTCTTCAGTAGGTGAGATGGGGTATCAGGGTTACTGTTTTGCGCCAAGTCATGCCTTAAAGAAGTATCACATAAACCACAATCCAGAGGCGAATGAGCTGGCAAAAGAAGAGGGTTACGATTACTGGTGGGAACTGTTCACCTATAAAAGTACTTATACTCCGACTATGCGAAGGGCAGGTATCCCCACCCTTGATCCTTGGGTAGTGGAAAAAGAGACTGCCATTGGGGTAACCTTTATGCGAAATCCCTACTATTGGAAAGTAGATACTGCCGGTAATCAGCTTCCTTATATTGATAAGATTAGAGCTCCCTATGTCCCAGATACGGAAGTGCGTATAATGAAGATGATAAGCGGAGAGATAGAGTTTGATCCGGGTGAAATAATGCCAGAGAGATATCCCTTCCTTAAGGAAAATGAAGAAAAAGGTGGCTATAAGGTTTGGAATGTAGAAGATACGGGGTTGTCGACTGTAGCCTTCTTTGCTTTCAACCAGAACTATGAGGAAGAGGACCCGGTCTTAGCCAAAATTCTTCAAAATGCTAAGTTTCGTCAGGCTTTGTCTCTAGGCATTGATCGCCAAGAGATTAATGACCTTTATTTCTTCGGAAAAGGTAGAGCCGCTCAGGTAACGGTTTATTCGACTGCCAGCTTCTACGAAGAGAGTTGGGCGGAATCTTACGCACAATATAACCCAGAAAGAGCCAATGAAATTTTGGATGAGATTGGATTAGAAAAAGGCAAAGATGGTTATCGGCGAAGACCGGACGGTGAGATTTTGGGATTAAGGATTATCTTATTGGCTGAGGTTATCCCAGTTTGGGAATCTATTGCGGAGTTAACACAGTCGTATTGGGGAGAGCTAGGGATAAAGGTAGAGGTTAAGCCGGCTGGGTTTGGCCATCTGTGGGAACAGGCAGGAAGTGGAAAACATCAGGTAGCGTTGTGGGTTATGGATGGCATGACGGAGTTTCAATTTATCAGCAGCGGTGCTGGGAGATTTGGATTAGCACAAGGCGATCCACATTGGTGGGCTCCTAAGTGGGCACTGTGGTGGAACACCAGAGGACAAGAAGAACCAGAAGGCCAGGAACCCCCGGAAGAGGTAAAAGAACTCTTTTCTATGGCCGAAATGCTGCCATGGGCTGATAAGGAACAAGCAAATCAAATAGCTAGGGATATATGTTCGATACATGCTGAAAAACTTTACTACGTTGGTACTGTTGGTTATCTGGTAGGTCCTCGTGTAGCGACAGTTGATCTAAAGAATATTGATATGGTACACAACTACACTGGCAACGCCATTGGTGGTGCTAGGCACATGCTAGCTGAGCAACTATTCCTTGAGGAATAGCACGTAGACAAAGGGAACTTCTGCCCATTTCTTCGGGCAGAAGTTCCACCAGAGAATATTGTCGTTGTCTATGATGTTCTAAACAAATACGGGAAACATTAAATCTAGATTTCACATTTCCTTTATGTCCATTTTTGTATTTAGAGATTATGCTTTATTCAGTATTTGTTGATGAGAATTCTACTACGCTTTTTAAGAATTGCCAATTTCTCTTCTAACATTATTTTTGGCCAGGAAAGGAGGACCTTAGAATAGAATGTTGTTCTACATCATGCGCCGATTTTCCTACATGATTATAATTTTGCTAGTGTTATCTGTGATTAGTTTTGTAATTATTCAGCTTCCTCCCGGCGATTACTTGACTACTTATGTGGCAAAATTACGAGTAAGAGGACTAACGGTCACCGAGGCTCAAATTGCTTCACTCAGAAAACAATACGATCTGGATCTGCCAATGCATATTCAGTATTTTCGATGGATGTGGAAAATGCTACACGGAGATTTTGGCAAGTCTTTTACCTGGGATATGCCCGTAAGTAAGCTAATAGCCGAGAGACTACCGTTCACACTAATGATATCTGTTTTATCTTTTGCTTTTATCTACATGGTAGCTATACCTATAGGAATTTACTCAGCTACCCACCAATATTCTATCGGTGATTATACCTTTACGGTTATCGGCTTTACTGGCCTGGCAATTCCCAACTTTCTTTTTGCCTTGATATTAATGTTCCTATTTTATAGGTATTTTGGGCTTGGTGTGGGCGGTCTTTTTTCCACCCAGTATATGGATGCAGCTTGGAGCCTGGCTAAATTCATTGACATGCTCAAGCATCTACCCATCCCTGTAATAGTTATTGGCACCGCCGGTACGGCTGGACTCATTCGGGTTATGCGGGGGTGCTTATTGGATGAACTTAGCAAACAATACGTTATCACCGCCCGAGCCAAAGGAGTTGCAGAAAGAACTCTTTTATTTAAATATCCGGTAAGAGTAGCTATTAATCCCATAATTAGCACTATAGGTTGGATGCTGCCTGTAATTGTTTCCGGAGAGACTATCACAGCTATAGTACTTGGTTTGCCTACTACGGGACCTTTGCTTTTGGATGCCTTGCTAAATCAGGATATGCATTTAGCGGGAAGTACTGTTATGTTTTTAAGTTTTTTGACGGTAATAGGGACCTTTATTTCCGATCTCTTGTTAGTTCTGATAGATCCCCGTATTCGTTATGGAAAGCGATGAAGACTTCAAAGACGAAAGAGAAAAGAAGAAAAACCAGTGTTGAGGAAAAATTCTACATAGCCTCGCAGTGGCAACTTATGTGGCGGAAATTTAGAAAACATAAGTTAGCTCTTTTTGGTGGCACAATATTAGCTATCTTTTATCTTCTGGCAACATTCTGTGAGTTCTTTGCTCCGCAGGATATATCCAAGCGTAATAGAGAATATACCTATTCTCCACCCCAAAGGATTCGTTTCTTTGATGAGGAAGGTTTTAACCTTCGCCCTTTTGTTTACGGTTTGAAGAGAATGGTTGATCCAGAAACATGGAAGACTACATATGTTTTAGAAGAAAGACCCAAGAAGTACCCCATTCGTTTTTTTGTTCATGGCGACAGCTATAAACTCTGGGGATTGTTTGAGACAGATATTCATCTTTTTGGGGTAAGGGGGGGGACGCTATTCCTATTTGGAACGGATAAAATAGGAAGGGATATATTTTCTCGTAATCTTTATGCCAGCCGTATTTCCTTATCGATAGGACTAGTGGGGGTATCGATAAGTTTTGTATTAGGGTGTATATTGGGGGGAATTTCTGGATATTTTGGTGGAGGAACCGATACGGTTATCCAGAGGTTAATAGAGATTTTAATCGCTCTGCCCACTATTCCTCTCTGGATGTCCTTGAGTGCCGCTTTGCCGCAAAATTGGTCATCAATTAAGGTTTATCTTGGCATTACCGTTATCCTTTCTATTGTAGGTTGGTGTGGCTTAGCTCGAGTAGTAAGGGGAAAATTATTGGAGCTAAGAGAGGAGGATTTTGTCATGGCAGCAAAGATTGCCGGAGCAACCAGCCGAAGGGTGATAATAAGACACCTTCTTCCCTCATTCATGAGCTATCTTATAGTAAATCTTAGTCTGGCCATACCAACCATGATATTAGCGGAGACTGCTTTGAGCTTTCTTGGTTTAGGTCTTCGTCCTCCGGTAGTTAGCTGGGGAACTTTACTGAAGGACGCCCAGCATGTACAAATAGTTGCCTTTAATCCCTGGCTCTTAATCCCGGGATTATTTGTCATTGTTGTTATATTGGCCTTTAACTTCCTGGGAGATGGTCTGCGTGATGCGGCTGATCCATATAAATAAATAAATGCAGAACATGTGGGAAACGAATACGGGAGTGGAAAGGGAATTTGAAGAGGAAGAGCTTCCCCTTGATTAGCTTAGAATTAGTTAACTTCTTATTCCCTTGGCTTACCTCACTAAAGAGAGGATAATGTGAATAGTTATAGGAATCTCGAAGGTAAAGTGGCAATCGTTACTGGCTCAGGCAAAGGGACTGGCAAAGCAATTGCTATCAGCTTAGCCAAAGCAGGGGCTAAGCTGATAGTCAATGACCTTGATTTAGGAAGCATAAAACGTGTAAGGGAGGAAATTGTCTCTCTTGGAGGAGAAGCTCTCCTGGCGAAAGCAGACATTTCTAAAGATGGCCAGGTGGATAAAATAGTAGATATAGCGATAAGTCACTATAAAAAGATCGATATTTTGGTCAATAATGCGGGGATATTCAGAAAAGGAGATATCGAGAACCTAGAAGAAAATGAGTGGAATGAGGTAATCTCCGTAAACCTCAAAGGAACCTATCTTTGCTGTCGAGCGATAGCCCCACATATGAAAAAACAAAAGAAAGGAAAGATAGTAAATATCAGCTCAATTGCTGCCAAAACAGGTGGTCTTTTTATCGGAGCACATTATTCGGCTTCAAAAGCAGGGATAATTGCTTTAACCAAATCATTGGCTCGCGAATTAGCACCTTATTATATTAATGTAAACACAATAGCTCCCGGTATAATTGATACAGAGGCAACTCGGAGAACGTTCACTTCAGAAGAGATATTCAAAGTACTTAGAGGTATACCTCTGGGAAGACTTGCTTTACCAGAGGATGTAGCCGGCTGTGTCCTTTTTCTGGTTTCTGACGCTGCCGACTACCTGACTGGAATTACTCTGGATGTTAACGGAGGACAGTTAATGGACTGATGCCAAGAATCTATCCTTTACTATCAAAGCGAGTATTCAAAATGAATAAGGTGCTTAAGTTGAGAGGAGAGTGAAAGTGAGAGCCGTAGTTTGTTATGGAAAGGATGAGCTCAAGTTAGAAGAAATCCCCAAGCCGATAATTCAAGAACCAGATGAGGTGCTAATTGAAGTAAAAGCGGTAGGGATATGCGGCTCTGATTTTGCTCTCTTCTCAGGCAATGGACCTTCCTGGTCTCGTTATCCTGTAGTTCCAGGTCATGAGATTTCCGGAGTGGTAATAGATAAAGGGCCTGAGGCGGACAAATTTTGCGTCGGCGATGCTGTAGTCATAGATAACTACTTGAGGTGTGGCAAGTGTTACTATTGCAAAAAAGGGGATTACTTTCATTGCGAACACTATAGAGAAATAGGTTTCACTGTTAATGGTGGCCTTGCTGAGTTTTGCCTTATTCCAAAAACAAATCTTTTTCTGGTTCCTGAGGGTCTGGATGTAAAAGATGCAGTATTAGCCGAGCCAACAGCCACAGCAATCAGAGCTTGCCGAAAAGCTGATGTACGTTCTACCGATACGATAGTTGTGTTAGGTTGCGGGCCTTTGGGTGTGCTACTGGTAGCAGTGGCTAAGTCTATGGGAGCAGCAAGGGTAATACTTGCAGGGAGAGGAGAAAGACTGAAGCGTGCTCAGAAAATAGGAGCTGATATCGCAATAGATACCTCTGAGCAAAATTGGCCCGAAAGAGTCTTAGAAGAAAACAATGGGGCCCAGGTAGATTTTGTATTAGAAGCCACGGGCTCGACAGAAATCATTAATCCGGCTATTGAAATTGCTAAAGCGGGGGGAACTGTAGTTCTTTTAGGCATTACCTGGGGTAGACCGGTCAGTTTCTCAGTTGACAAGATGGTGATGAAAGAAGTGAGTTTGATTAGCAGCGTTGCTGGGGTAGGATGTTTTGAAGAAGCGTTAATCTTACTGAAAAGAGGAAAAGTGAATCCCTTTGAGATTATCACTCATACCTTTCCTCTTGAAGAATTTAAGAAGGCACTCAAGTATGAGAGAAAGAGAATAGAAGGAGCCATCAAGGTAAGAATTGTCCTCTAGGAGAAAAATGATAAAGATCAATCAGATTGTTGACTTAACCCAACCATTTTACCATAACTGTCCGGGACCCCCTGGTTTTCCTTTGCCTGAGGTCCATATTAACTACTACTTCCCCCGAGATGGATTTAATATGGAGGAACTGAAGTTCGTCACTCATACAGGGACACATATAGATGCTCCCTATCACTTCTGTGAAAAAGGAAAGAAAATAGATGAGATCGATCTACTAAGTTTGCAGGGAAGGGGAATTATCATTGATCTTTACAAGAAAAAGCCAAAAGAGGAAATAACTGTCCGTGACCTTTCCAGGTACGATACTGTGCTCAAAAAGAATGACATTGTTCTACTGGCTACAGGATGGGGTTACAAAAGAGGTTTCAGCACTGAATATATGTATCATTCTCCCCGCCTCAATGTACAGGCGGCAGAATATCTGGTAAGGAAGAAAGTGAAGGGAGTAGGAATAGACCATTTTAGCATAGCTAACACTAATTTAGAAAGAGCAACACCTCCTCATCGGACCTTGCTGGAAGCAGAAATCTGGATTCTGGAGGATCTCTTTTTACCCAAAGAACTCTTGCAGAGAGAATTCTGGTATGTAGTAGCCCTACCTATGCTCTTAAAAGGAGGAAGCGGAGCTCCCGTTCGAGTAGTTGCTATTCATTTTCAAAATTAAGGTAATAATTGTCTTCTGCCTGAACTTTTGCGGTCCATTTGTAGAGTTTCCCTTGGGGGCTCTACTTAGTGATCAAATTGGATTCTTGGTAAGAAAAAAGTTGATAAGGGTAGGAAGAGACAAAGAAAGAAAGAAAGAAAGAAAGAAAGAAAGAAATAGACAATATTTGTGAGAGGAGAAGTACAAATGTCTAGTCAACAGAAAGAGGAGATAAAATCTCCTATCAGCAGCAGGCCGTTTCTTTTGGGTTTCTCGTCAGATGATTCCGGTCTCAACAAGACCCTCCAGGGTGATCAAGATCTTATTGATAGAATCAGCGGTTCTGCCGACATCGTCAGTCTATTCTTCCACGTACAATGGAATAAGTTGCAGAAGAGGTTGCTGCTCGAAGGACACGAGCGGGAACTCCGTATAGCAGAAATGGCTAGAGAAAAAGAACTGAAGCTCTTGCTCATATTTGATTTCACCCATGATGGCCTGGATACCAGCCGCCGCGATCTCGGGGTAGGTCGAATCAACAGATTCCCTGACGGCAGTCCGCTACCACCGGGTGGCCTCGATAACCCTCAGATCAGCGAAGCTTACAAATCAGAACTCCTTGCCATAGTACAGCAGATCAGGCCAGAGTATGTCCGGGTGGGCATAGAGATTAACATATTTCGCGATACTTGTCCATCGATGTGGGCTGCTTATACCAAAATGTACGGCGAGTGTTACCATGAAATCAAAGCGCAATTTCCTACTGTAGAGGTATCCGTCTACACCGCTAAGCCGCCGGACGAACAGATGACAAAAGCGTTGCAAGGTTTACTCCCGAACCTCGATTCCCTTGGCTACAGTATCTATTACGATAAATCCTGGAAAAAACCGAGGGAACATTTCACCAGGATTCTTGACATCGATCCCCGACTACCCCTTTTCATACCCGAATTTGGCATTCGTGGTGCTGACACTGAAGAGGATCTGGCAAAGCACCTAAAAGGACTGAGTTTTCTTTTCGAGGTGTTCGCTTCCGTGAATGCGAAGGCCGTGGTATGGTACTCGCTCTACGACCAAGATTTAACCGGTACACCGGATTGGTACAGCAGCTCCTTTGAAACGATTGGGATGATCCAGCGCAATGGCTGCTCCAAACCGGCTTACGGGTTGTGGAAGCAGATCTTCGGCTTACCTTTGCGTTCAGTACCAATCCACAAATGAGAAGATTATTTATAGATTCCTTCAAGAAGTGCGTAGTATCATTGTGGAAGGCTTTGGGGGTACGTTATGAAATACATTAAAATACAAGAGAATAAATAAATGGGGGTTCTATCATCCGTGAACATAAAACTGGAGAACTGGTTAAAGCAGGCAGAAGAAATTTTGGGTAGCTTAGAAGAAGCGCAAAGATTAGGTGGATGGAGATTCATTCAGGCGGAATTAGAAGGTGCGGAAGAAATAGGGTTTGACGATAGTTCCTGGGAAAAAGCTAAAGAAAATACTACATGGTCTCCAGCAGCCGGCACTTTCTGGCTGCGCAAGGAACTCATCTTTCGTTCCCGTATAGAAGGAATTTTCTTACAAGAGAGCAAGGTAGACTTGGTTGTCATGGCTCCCTCAGGAATCGAGATATTTCTTGATGGTGAGAGGCTAGCCAAATATGATTATTGGGCTGATACCCGGGCAAACAGTCTAACCATAGTTGAAAAAACAGATTCCTTTCACAAATATGTTTTGATCTTAAGGTTTCCCAAGGGGGACGGCTTTGGTCTTTGCCAGGCAAAGCTCCGGATCCAGGCTCTGGACGAGATGGCCTTTGAGCTTTCTACGGTGACGCAAGAGATCAACTTTGTGAAGGAAGTTCTTCTTAAGAAAGGAGCGAATCTAGAAGAGGATTTCTTAAAAGTGGTAGAAGCATTGGACGTAGAGGCTCTAAAGAAGAGAGACTGGCCAAAGATTCTCTCTTCTTTAAAAAAGGCTGAAAAAGCTCTCACCTCATTTCAATCCCGGGCTAAAGAGTACAAAGTCTATCTTATTGGACACTCCCATATTGACATGAACTGGCTCTGGCCAATGGAAAATACTATTGATGTTTGCCAGCGTGATTTTAATACAGTAAATAAGCTTATGAAAGAGTTTCCAGAGTTTCATTTCTCACAAAGCCAGGCAGCAGTATATGAAATCGTAAGAAAAAAGGACCCCTCTTTATTTAATGAGGTCAAAGAAAGAATAAAGGAGAAAAGATGGGAGCCTACCTCCTCTACCTGGGTAGAAGGAGACTTAAATATGGCCTCTGGAGAAGCTCTGGTGCGCCAACTTCTCTATGGCAAAGCTTATTCAAGAGAAATACTGGGAACTGATCCTAAAATCTGCTGGGAGCCAGATACTTTTGGTCATCCGGTAAGTTATCCACAAATATTGGCTAAAGCTGGAATTAGATACTACTACTTTATGCGCTGCGGCAAAAAACTGCCCATTTTCTGGTGGGAGGCTCCTGATGGCTCAAGAGTTCTTGCTTTTAACAGCACTTACAATGGGGAAATCACTGCCAAAAATGTTGTTTCAACAGCTGTAGAAATCGCCAGAGACTACACAATTAATTCAAGTATGTATCTTTTTGGTGTGGGAGACCATGGAGGAGGTCCTACTAAAAGAGATATTCTTACTAAAATGGAGCTTGATAAAAGACCGGCCCTGCCAAGTCTAGTATTTGGTTCTTCTGAGGACTTTTACAATGAGGCTTTGAAGGAAAGAATAGACTATCCTGTAGTTAAAGATGAACTCAATCCTATTTTTGAGGGCTGTTACACTACTCACTCTGATATCAAAAAAGCAAACAGAGAAGGAGAAAATCTTCTTTTGACAGCAGAAGCCTTAGCTACCTTAGCCAGTCTTTATGGTTATTCTTATCCGCATGGCTCTTTCAAAGAAGCCTGGGAAAAGGTCTGCTTCAACCAATTTCATGATATTTTTGACGGCTCTGCTATTCACTCCTCCTACGAATATTCACAAAAACTAGCTGAAGAAGTAAAGAAAAGTACTGAAAGGATGATTGAGGATTCACTCGGCTTTCTTTCTTCCCATGTCAAAACAGACAAGAAAAATAAAGAAGCTCTTGCTCTCATTGTCTTTAATCAATTAGGATGGTTAAGAGATGACCTGGTAGCTGTAGAGATGCCTGAAGAAGCTTTCTCTTCTTTCCACTTAATTGACGAAAAAGATAATCTAGTTCCTTTCCAAATAGAGGGTAAAAAATTAATCTTTGTAGCCAAGAAAGTACCTGCCCTTGGTTACAAGACTTACTGGATGGTTGAAGGAGAAAAGAATCCTCCTTCTGAAGCAAAGCTCTTAATTAACAGAGAAGGAAAAATGGAAAGTGCAGATTATCTTCTTGAGGTCGAACCTTCTGCTGGAGTGATAACAAGACTCTATGATAAGAAAGCTCAAAGAGAGATATTACGTCCTTCTTCTCTAATGGAGGGTAATCCTGACATTTATGCCATTGATAAGGCAAGTAATCTTTTCCGTCTATTCAAAGAGATTCCTCATTCTATGTCTAGCTGGGTCATTGGAAATATAGAGAAAGTAGTGAATTTATCAGATGGATGCCAGATAAAGATAGAAGAGCAAGGTCCGGTAAGAGTGATATTAGGTATTAGTCGTTCTTTCAATAAATCTCAAATCGAACAAAAAGTTGTTCTGTATCAGAACCTGGAACGCATAGACTTCTTCAGCAAGATTGACTGGCAGGAAAAAGGCTCTGAAAAAGATGGAGTTCCTATGTTAAGAGTCTCTTTTCATCTTAATTTTTCATCGCCTGAGGCTACCTTTGAGATTCCTTTTGGCCACATCAAACGGCCTTGCCTAGGGGAAGAGATGCCAGCTTTAAGATGGATAGATGTATCTCAAGCTGACTATGGAGTAAGTCTTATTAATGACTCTAAGTACGGTCATCAGAGCGAGGGAAATAGTATGTCCCTTACCCTTCTTCGCAGTCCTTATGAACCAGATGCTTTACCTGATGTGGCAATTCATCATATAGGCTATGCCATTTATCCACATAGAGGCAGATGGAGAAAAGACAAAACAATAAGAAAAGCGGCTGAATTCAATCAACCCCTCCTTGCTCAATGGCAAAAAGTAGAGGGAGGAAGTCTCCCTTCCTCCTTTGGACTTTTAGATCTCAAGCCAAATAATTTAGTCATTTCAGGCTTAAAGAAAACTGAGGAGGACAAAGGAACAATTCTTCGCTTCTATGAGGTGGAAGGCAAAAAAACCAGCGCCACTCTTGTAAGCAGCCTACCCTTTATCTCTTGCATAGAAACTAATCTCCTGGAGGAAAAAGAGAGGAATAACTTGAGTCTGGTCGGGGAGAAAGTGCAAATAGAGGTTTTACCGTTTGAGATCAAGACCCTTCTTTTACTCCGTTAGAGTTCTTGTAAGATTAGCTATAGAATACGAGTTAGTCTTTGTGTATCTTAATTCCTTGAATCAAAATTATCCAAATGTCTATTCACTTGTACGATATGTCTTTAAAGCAATTACAGGCAAATATTTACCAATAGATCGAATTGCTAGCCTCTCGGTCAAGCCCACGATTTGGCTTCCAATAGCGAGAAAGCTCTGTTTTCTGTCAATTTTTGGAAAGAGTTCTGATTGTGTTTGGTCATGAGCCAAAGGTGACAATCGTTGGACTCTCTTAGGAGCAGCTATATAGCGATTCAGCTTAGTTCTTTCTTGACAATTGCTTCCAGTTCACTCTCCCATACCTGGTGAGTATCAAAGTGCTTATTGGGGTCCTGGAATATCACGTAAGCCCAGTAGAGGCAGAATATACCTAAAGTGATGATGGATAAAAAGATATAGAGTCCGAATGACCTTGGTTGAAGCGGATTGCTGGGAGCT
>SDBS01005370.1_pt1 | contig 12504 bp, 12 predicted proteins | sample 2277091 | NCBI WGS metagenome assembly SDBS01 (sample SAMN10404972, study PRJNA504765) | marine sediment metagenome | isolation source: marine sediment core GS10_PC15, 163 cmbsf | place: Arctic Ocean: Southern Knipovich Ridge | collected 2010 | reverse complement strand
ATATAATTGATTTCTCAATCTTATCTTTAGAAGAATCCATGAACCTTTCAAGAGAAGCTGCTATAAGCGGAACTTCATCGAGCATCGGAACTCTGAATTTATCAACTCCATTAGGTACAAATCCAAATGAATGTTTAATGGCTTTTACATAATTGTGTAATGTTAGAACCCTGACGTTGACAGTAATAGGGGAGTTTAATTTATCCCGGATAGAAAGAAAGTCTTTGAAGTTTTGCAAAACTCTTTTCAAAGACATCCCATTCATCATAGAAAATACATCTTCATCAACAGAATCAATACTGCACATCAGCTTATCAATAAGCCCTTCCCTAACTATAATCTCAGACTTTTTCTTTGTCAACAAAGAAAGGTTAGTATAAAGAATCTTCTGAACAGATGGCAGTCTTCTTTTTAAAATCCTGAGAATTTCAATAAAATCTTTATTGAGCAAAGCATCCCCATTCTCAGAGAGCTGCATGATTTTAATATTATGCTTGCAGTCCGGAGCAGTGAGCTCTGCAGTAATTTTCCGTATGATAGAAATAGGCATAATCTTTGCCTTAAGATTCTCACCCCTATCCTGTGGGCAGTAAACACATCGAGCGTTGCAAAGAACAGACAATGAAAGATTGACTGAAACTAACATAAATCACGCTTCCTTATTACCAGCATAGACCTAAAACGCTGGCATAAATTATAGCCAAGGGTATTACAGAACTTTGTAACCCCTTCCTCATTGCCGTAATCATGGAACAATATAAACCCATCTTTCTTAACAAAAGGCAGGAACTTTTCAAAGTCATGCTTAACACCTTCAAAAGTATGATCACCATCTATGAAGATCAAATCAAATTTATCTATATTTCCCCTAAACGCGTAGTTCTTTGGATTAAAGTCTTGTGAAGGAATTTGTAAATGTAGAATGTTGTATCGAAGTTGTTCTCTGGAAACATTGTTAATAACTTCTTCAGGAGATGAGCTTAAGCCATCTTCAGGAATCCCTATGTGTGGGTCAAGCGTAATTATCCTGATATCCTTTCTAATGCGAGCCATGGTAATAGCTGACCATCCTTTAAACGTTCCAATTTCAAGAACCAGAGGATTTTTTTGAGGAAGCCCTATAATCAAAGACTGTAAAAATACTTTCTCCCCTGGCTGAAAATAAGGATTACTCTGCAAAAATGTTTCTAACTTATTCATCTCATCCCCATCTTTTTCTGCCAGTAAATAACAGATTGTTTTGAACAGCCTACTTCAGAAGCGATTTCTGAGAGCGAAGCAGAAGAAAATTTGCTCTTATAGATAATCAAGCCTTTCTGCTCATCAGTAAGCTCAATATCTTTTAACTTTCCAGAAGGTTTTGGAATCCCCTTAGAGTCCAGTTCATCTAACGATAATATATTCCTCTTTAGAAACAACTCTCTTATAGACTCAATAGTGCTGTGGGCTTTATCTCCTGTCCAGTTCTTTTCCCACCATCTAAGCTCTGCAGGAATCTTTTCCTCCCAATCTTGAGGCAGAGCAGACCTGCCCTGCGGTGGGACCCATTTCATCTGTCTTGACCTTGAAGAAAGGACATAAGGAGTCTGGTCAACAGGCTTCCAACCAAACCATGCAAAAGGGTCTTTACCTGTTTTTTCCTGCATTGTTCCCCTTGACAGCTTTCTAAAAATAAACCTTCCTTTGTATTTTTCTCCATTAAGAAAAACTTCAAGTAGAGCAGGTTTCTGAGCCCCCATGTCATACACCCCATTATCAATAATCTTAAATTTTGCAGGAAGATTTTTTGCAGCTCCAACTTTACCAGGGTCAATCTCCCCTTCCATATCAATCCATTCCTTAGGCTGCCTGGCCTTAAGCTGAGCAAGAACTTTATGAGAAGAGGAATACTCAGCATCATTCCTGAACCTTAAAGGATCACCAACCCTTCCAGGATCATCCAGCGTAAAGCCTACCAGGTTATTGTTAACCTCAAACCTCAAATCTAGGTGAGAGCTTTTTCCCCTTATATGTTCCTGGAGAACAAACCTATAAGGTTGTTTTTTCTCCGGGAGATCCATCACTGGCGTTTGAATTGGCATTTTTGAGCAGAAGTGCAACTTCATCAATGTTAGCAGCCAGCGTTGCTATCTTATCTTTGAAGTCAGAATTAAAAACTTCATTAGCGAGCTGTACATTAGCAATAGCCTCATCAGAAAATAACATCAGCTTCGAGATAGAAGCGTGGAGCAAAGTAAGCTCTTTCTGATTAGAAGGCGGCATCGCTTTTCTGAGTGCATCAAATTCTTTTTTGAAATTCCGAGTATAAAAATTGTTAACTTCCTCTGCAGAATTCTTAACCAAATAAGCAGACCTTTTTTTATTATCAATTAAACTTTTCTTGAGCTCAGCGATTTCCTTGCTGATTTCAGGCAGTGTGTTTTCAACCTTTATAGAATTAAGTTTCTCAAGGATATCTTCAGTCCTGTCTTCAGTAGGAATCTGAGCAAGCTGAGAAAATAATTTTTTCTTATCAGACTCTTTGAATACCGGAGGAGGAATCCTCTGCCTTCCAAAAGAGACAGCCCCTGCAAGCTTCTGCTGCTCAACCCGCAGCACGACATGCTGCTGCCTTGGCTTGGCTGCGCAGTCCATAACTGCAGTGTAGGTAGTTCTTTTCTTTGGAAAGAAATTAAAAGAATAGATGCCCAGGCCTGAAGTGAGCTCAGTCATGCTGCCAGCAGTGATCTCTTTAGTTCCCTTGGTATCATAGATATTTATAGTTACAGTTTCCCCACTAGCATAACCTCGAACTGCATAACTGAAAACAAATTTCTCGCCTATGTCTACCATTTTTAATCTAAGTCATTCCAATCCATGAATGGCTCGCTCTCCTCTTCCCTAGTTTCTTCATCTTCCTCTCTTTCCTCTTCATCATTATCAATTTCATATTCCATTCTTACCACGCTCCAGGTAAAGTGTTATAATATATTTGCAGCAGATAACTCCAGAAACTTCCGGATGGTGAAGTGGCTGATATATCAAGGACAGTTAATGACCTGACAGAATCATCACAAAGCTTTATTACATAAACATCCGATACATTAAATGTTGCCGTAAAATTATAAACTCCTGTCGAGCCTATTTGCGAGATTGCCCCGCCTCCGGCAGACGAACCATTGGAATAAAAAATACTGACATTAAATGTACCGCAATTGCTAATATAAGGTGAAACTAAAGAGCAGGTTGTATCTTCAGGTATTGCAGTACCGCATTCATCCAATGCGAAAACTATAAAAACAGAAATAGCCAAAAGTATACTCATCAGAAAAACAACTGGAAATATCTTCTTTTTCATTTTCAATCACCCATGATATTCTTTTATCCTTTTCTCGAGCTCGTTGAGCTTCTTAATAAGCTTATTAACTTCCTCGACTGTAACTTTTTTAATCTTTTTCATATTGAATCTGCACTCCCATAAACCTTTTCTGAATGTGATATTTTTGTTTCATTGAATACTTCTCTGACTTCTTCTGCTGATAAACTTCTATTATAGATTCTTACTTCGTCGATTGAACCATTAAAATATACTTCATTTTGTCTTTCAAACCCAATAAATACATCTTCCGAAGTTTTAAATAAAGTATCAGAAGTTGTTGTATCAGTATCACAAAAAACACCATTTTTATAATAACTTATTGCTGCAACATCTTTTGTAACTGCTAAATGAGTCCATTTATTAAATTCAGTTATACCACAATTATTAAAAGACCTATCAGTATCTCCACTAGAACCAATTTGAGCTAATACTATATTAATTTCATTCTGACTAAGAGTCCATCTCCAACTTCTTTGGTTGCCATCATTTTGATATTTATCAATTAATCCTGTATTACTAATAGGTTCTTCTTTAGCATTAACCCAAGCAGATAAAGTAAAAGAAACATTTAAATCTAAAGTATCATCATCAGAAACATCAATAAAATCATCAACCCCATCAAACTCATAAGCCTGCTGAAACCTTCCCTTATTCGTAACTGCAACCCCCCCTTGCTCAGTTCCATCATTACCATTTCCAGAACTATCCAAAGCGTTGCCATTCAAATGATATAAAGCAACAAGTCCCGATTCATTACGCAACCCCAAGTCACCCGAGCCATAAACCTTCTCTGAATGTGTTGCCAGAGATTCATTGTAGAGCTCTCTGATTTCTGAAGATGATAGAGAACGATTGTAAACTCTGACTTCGTCGATTGTGCCATTCCAAAAACTACCTATTCCTGATATAGAACCAATAGTTATCAGTTGCACCCCATCAAAATCATTTGTAATAGGTATTGTCCCAGAATTTTCAAAGTTTCCATTATAATAAATATTTACAGTTTGAGAAGAGGATTCATAAGTTACAGTTATATATGTCCACTCATTCAATGTAAAAGTAGTAATACTTTCTATTGTAAAACCAGAACCAGTTGCATTAGTGTATCTAAAATGGACTTTTTCATTCCTTTTTCCAAAAACAAATCTTGATGATTCATATCCTAACATATACATCCTATCTCCACCTAGCCAATTTACCCATCCTGTAATTGTAAAATCTTTTGTTCTATTGAAATTATCCTTAACACTATTAACATCAATAAAATCATTAACCCCATCAAACTCATAAGCCTGCTGGAATCTTCCCTTATTGGTTATTGCTACTCCATTCTGCTCAGTCCCATCATTACCCTCGCCTGAACTATCCAGAGCGTTGCCATTCAAATGCCATAACCCAACAAGCCCCGATTCATTCAACAACCCATTATCACCCGAGCCGTAAACCTTCTCTGAATGTGATATTTTTGTTTCGTCATAAAGCTCTCTTATTTCACTTGCTATTAAAGTTCTGTTATATAATCTTAATTCATCCAGAATCCCATTGAAATCATTTGATAAACCTCCAAATGAAATTGATGAAATATTTTTTAAAAATCCAACAGGAGCAGAATCAACATCAACTTGATTTCCATTCTTATAAATCTTCATACCAGTAATACCATCATAAGTAACAGCATAATGAACCCATACATCCTTTACATAAAAATTGGCTGTGATTTCAGATTTCTGAGTTCCAGATGCATTAAGGAATGTAGAAATTATTTGTCCATCATTAGCATCATCGAACCTGAGCTGAAAAGCATTTTGTCCAGCTTTATCTTCTATTAATACTACAGTTCTATCAAAGTCTGTCCCAGCACGATTTGATTTAAACCAATTCATAAATGTAAACTTAGACGTAACAATATTTGCTGTTGTTGTTGCCTTTATTTGATCATTAACCCCATCAAACTCATAAGCCTGCTGGAATCTCCCTTTGTTGGTAACTGTAGCCCCTCCAGCAGCAGTCCCATGAGAGCCCTGTCCAGAGCTATCATTAATATTACCATTAAGCTTCCAATACCCAACAAGAGTCCCATCATCATTATACTCCCAAACAGCAGACCCTGTTAGAGTAGAAAATAAAACAATCAATATTAAAAATAAAATTATTTTTTTCATTAAGTATCGCACCCTGTATTTTTTCTGTAGATTACTCCAACATCATTTATGCAAAGATAGCTTCCTGTTGTTGTCCGGTTAGTTACATCTGGCAATGTTAAGTTAGCTCCGGTTATCTCAACAACGCTCGTGTTTATTTTTAGGATAGGATCATGAAGGCCCCTTTCAAACTCGAAGCTGCTGCTTGAATTATTTGGGTTAAGCCTCCAAACCTCAGTTACCATACATCCCCTTAAATGATGAACTACACCATTAGGATTATTTGTATCTAAAGAGCTGTGTGCATCTATTGTATAATTCCCGCAGTCCTGGATAGTTACATAACCCGCTCCGGAGTTAGCGTTTGCACCGGCTATGGGATTTGAAATTCCAAACAGTGCCCCGTTTGCATTGCTTCTTCTTACTACGTTAGCACCTCCCATAGCGGAAGTTTCAAAATCGCCTAAGATTACTGTTCCTGATGTGACATTAATACCACTAACCCTAATATGGCTTCCGCCAGTTAATGTTCCTAAGACAGTTACGTTCCCTGAGAAGATAGCGTTAATAGATTTAAAATAAAATTCTAAGTTCTGAAATACTTCAAAAACAAAATGCGTTCCATTAGCAAATTTTTTAAACAATAATAGATTAGAAGTATCTCCCTGATTTAAATCTGCTTCAGCAGTCAGATTATTATTGATTTCAGCAGCACCATAATGAATATCTTTATCACCCTCAAATTCAACTGAATCTTTAACATTAATATCACTGCCATTTATGTCATTAACATCAATCAAGTCATTATCGTTAAGAATTAGATTGCCCCCGACCCCAACCCTATCATTAGTGCCATCAACAAAGAAAACAGAATTATTCACAGAGAAATTATTATCACCATCAATTTGAAGATTTCCAGTCATGTTATCTCCTGTAATCAAAACAAAAGGGCAAACTTCTCCTGGTCTGCATATGTTCTCTAAATCAACATCAAAGATATTCTCCGGCCTGATCCAATTAAGAGCTCCTGAAGAATTAAGATATCTATCAGAGGAAAAGTTGGAAGCGTTTATGCCTTCATTCCCCCGGGGATAAAGAAAATTTCCAGCCTTGACAAACAAGTTTGGAATATCCCAAAAGCCTGAAGCAAAGCTAACAGGAATCAAAAGCAAAACAATAAAAAAAACAATTAGCTTTTTCAAATTAACTCCCCCAGATATCCCGCTGTGTTTTTGTCTGAATTGCATTTTGAATATGAGCTAACAGCCCCATTATCAACACTACACGACCATTGTTTCCCATTAGCAGAAACCTTAACAACATCAAAAGATGGAGGCGAGGCTTCAGCAACTGCAAGCTTTTCCCAGCCTGATCTGCAAAGCTTATTTCCATATTCAGAATTTAAGCACTTGCCATTTTCCAGGCCGTAATACTTGGACAGAGAATCACAGTTCATAGCTAACCCATTAGCATCACACGTATAAGCTTTATCAGCAGTCAATACCATCCCAGCAAATATAATCAATCCCAAACTCAAAACAATCTCACCTATAGTTCTTCCTTCCATCTAAACCTCCACAAGCTGAACAATCTTTTCAGCTTTGATTTTGTTTGAATTATCTCTAAGACATACCAGAGTCTTATCCTGAAAATTTTTCTTAAGAAGATAATTATCTTTGTTTCTAATCTCAGAAAGAGAAGAGCAAAGCTCGGTTGGGATATGCCCATTCCCAATCCATCCATTAGAAAGGGCGAGCTCGAACTCCTCAGTATCTGCAAGCAAAGCCATATTTAAAAAACTATCTATATATTCGTCCTCATCAAGATTCCCTTTGTGCCTGGTGGGAAATTTCTTCTCCTGCACCTGGCCTCCTGATTTCTTAACAAGGGCCTCAGCTGTAGAAACAGAATCTGACAAAGAAGCTTCTCCAATAACTCTAGGAGCCCAAAAGTTATACGCAACTTCCTTAGTAGAAGGATCGATGTATTTTGAAAGCTCTACGAAAACGACCCGAATTTTAGAGCCAACAGGAGCATCAACATCAGTATTATAAGTACGCCCCATTTGTATGAGCTTGCTGCCAGAACGTATCGCCGTGAGGTAAGTTTTGGCCTTGCTTCCTTTAACATCATGCGCCTCCATAACTTCAACATCAATAGAAAATTCGTTCTTGAACTTCATCATCTGAGAAGTATGAGCTGTTAGAGGATAGACGTAATCAGCCATCTTGATCATTGCACCTTCAGAACCTGGAAGCTTGGAAGCTTTGCTAACCTCTGATTTAAGGGCATCCAAAGTTTTGACAATCTTAATTTTGGAAATCTTCAGCCGGGAAGTAGAAGGAATAATATTCATCAAAGAGGGGACTCTTTCTTTGAAAGGCATGGCGTGCATGTCCTTCCCATCCATCCAGAGCAGATCATAAAAGTTTAGTATCATGTGCTTCTCATGCGGAGAAACGCCCTTTACAGTAACAACCGCAATAGTATCTGCCCGGTTCTGATGAACTCCTTTCATCCAATGCTCAGCTTCTGCTTCAGCAACAAAGTCCTGTTTTATTTTCTTGAGCTCTGCAACAAGAGAAGGCAGCTTATCCGTAACATCAGTATTCTCTTCAGTTATAATCTTAACCTTCGAGCCTACCTTATGAACCTGTGTTGTGAAGCCAGCAAACTTTTTCTCAACAAAAATTCCATTAGGCAAAGCTTCCTTCCATTTAGGATTGGATTCAATTACATTAGCAACTGTTTCCGGAGAATAAATCTGACCTTCAAACCTTCCATGAAGGGGCTTAGGTTGCGTTACAAACTTAAAAGGTATAACCTTAGCCTTGGCTAATTCTGACATAGTGTGAACATTCCTTCCCGGCTTCAGCCTTAATACAAGGTCGTAAAGATGCACGTGTGAAGTAAATGGCCCTGAAAAATCATCATAAAGAAACTGAATTCTTTTCTCATCAATAGATTTCTTAGCCAAAGCCCGAGCTATCCTAAACTTAGTGGCCATGCCAAGGGGCGAGGAATCATCCCGAGGTTCTTTAGTTTTTAACAAAATATCAATATCTCCCCGAGTTTTTCCAAAGTTGCACAACCCACCTACAATTGTAACAAAATCCTCACAAATCATAAAATCTCCTGTAAATGATTTAAGAACAGAAGGCAGGAAAAGCATATCACCCATAGATTCTCCATCTCTCTCAGATGATCTAATAGGCTGATCAAACGCAAGTCCGGAAGAAAGTAGCAGAGGGGTCGAATGTTTTAACCCTCTCCTCAGCATTTCCCCCACAATCAACTTGTGAGCATTAAAAACATCTTCCTTGCTCCAGCCTTTAATCTTAGTGCCTATCTTTATAGATTCCCACCAGACATGAGTAATGCGGTGATCATCAACAAGAACTTTTGAATCTAATTCAGAAGGATTATAATTAGCTTTGTCTTTCAACAGATTCGATGTTTCTAATACACATTCCACTTTTTCCCTCGTTACAACAATTAAATCTTCACATCCTTAATAAAATTCTTCGCACCCTTAGGAACCATAAACTCCTTAGGCTCCTTAAACATCTTCAGCCTGGTAAACTTAAATGCAAACAGCTTGTTTGCATCAGGCCACCACTTAACACGCTCATCCTCTGAGATTAAGTGATCCTTTCTAAGAGCCCTAAACTCTTTTAGAGTTAGATCAACAGCTTCCTTAAGCTTGATAATTCCATAAACCTTATTATCAGAAACCAGATACAAAGCCCGGTTAATCATTTCAGGAAAAGCTTTTGCTTTGACAATCAATTTTTTTCTGCTTTTCCAGAGCTGCTCGCCGTGCGGCTTAACCAATAAAATACCTGGAGAGCCACGAACCTCTGCGAGCTCAGCGCCTGTAGGTTTTTTGAACGCAACAGATTTTCCAAGGCCTGCTAATTCCCTGGCTTCTTCTCTGGAAATAATCTGTTTATCTCCAATCATCACATCAGAAAGAACCTTCACAACAGCAGAATAGTCTTTAAGGTTCTTAGGAAGAATTTCATTCCATTCTATAGTGGGGATTTCATCAATATTATTCAGCCTCATCAGAGGCGCTAAAATTGACTCTTCAAAATACATAGCCTGAGCCTGCTGTAAAGGCTCTATAGTCTGATAAACGAAATCAATTATTACCTGGGCTGTAGCTTTATTAGCGCCCTCACCCTTTCCGGTAAGAACAAAAAAAGGAACTTCAAAGTTTCCAGCTATTGCTTCCAGAAATGGCGAAATATAATTTGGAATCTTACCTAAAGAGAATGATTCAATCTGTCCAACCCGAATCCATGGGCCGTGAATATACTCTCCCTTGAAATTAAAACCCTTTACTTCTGATGCAACATCATCCAGCATTTTCTTAGTAGTAGGGTGTGTTTCATCCCCGCAGATAAAATCTCTTGTAGGATTTCCGTAAGTTAGAATTCCATGAGCAATACCTTCCTCAACTTTCAGATGCCTCTCGGCTGTTTTATACACAGGCTCAATCGAGCTCATCCCCAAAATCTCATCCCCAATTTTATTATATACCATATGGCCTATTCTTCCAAGCGGTAATTTTGTACCCCCTGTATAATCACTCTCCGGATCCCTTTTGAAAATCCATCCTAAAGGAACCCTGCCTGTTTTATCAAACAAAATTGTTTCATCTCCCCCTTCTGTACGTTGAAGATCAATATTAATTGGATGTACAACACTAAATCCATCAAGCGATTTTGCTTGAGCAGGATCTGCTGGCTTTGCCGGAGTACCTGCAGGTGAATACAATAGTTCATCAAAACCCCCGCCAAAAATATCAACATTGATTGATCTGTTTCTGAAGCTTTGCTGTAAAGCGAGCATCGGCCTGGTTGGATGCATTTTTTTTAAAAAATTATTAACAACCTTTTTGCATTTGTCTGACTTGCAGACAATCTTTAATCCTCTAAATGACATCATGTTTGCTCGGGTGTTGATGCACTTCTTGACAGCCCAATTATTTCTATAAAGAATTTCCAGCATTTTCTTGCCTTGGGCAGTCTGGAACTGAGTTGTATCAGTAAAAGCAATCTCGGAAAGATCATCCGCAGCAATAGAATATCCTGTTAGTGCATCTTCTTTTTCTTTTAGGCCGAGTGTTGATAGAAATCGACTAAAAAATCCTTGTTTAGAAACTACTTTGGTGCTTGGTGAATCTGCCATAATCTATAATTTGGAGTAATACTATAAAATACTTGCGGTGATTATGCTAAACCGCCATAAGAAACGATAGTTTGGCCTTCAGTATCTTGCGAGGGTTTCACAGCTTCGTTAGCCTTGGAATAAGAACAATTAGAAATAAGCGGAGTGGCCAAAGCTCCCAGGGCAGCTGCCATAACTCGGTCTGGCGACTTGCCAATACTTTCAAACAAGGCCTTCTCAGAGTTAAACCTGATCAACTTAAGCTGCTTAACAAATTCCATATCGAAAGGGAAGTGAACTTTATACCTCTCGAACTTCAAGCTGAACTGATTCATCAGGCCTTCCCATTTATTTTTAGAGGCATACGTGAAATTAAATCCATTAACCCGCGTGTCTATCTGATTATCAGCAAACTGAAGCTTCATATCAAGAACAACCTTATCCCCCAGGCCTGTGCAGTCAACATTCAAAATTTGAACCCTGAACTGTTTGCATAAAAATTCTGTGCTGTCAATGACCTTAGACCAAAATCTTGGATCATCCGGATTGTAATCCATCTGTTTTATCAGAACGCCCTGGAGATTTCCACCCCTCTCAACTTTCCAGATAAACAAAACAGACTTGTCTCTTTTTCTGCCAAGGTCAAGGCCTGCTATATAGTAGCCTTCCTTCTCTCTTTCAACCCACCATCTATCAATTCCGCTTGTTTCGATTGCATGATCAATGAGCTTCTGAGGAAACGGCGCGGTGCTGTCATCTATGAACTCGGCATCGAGCTCCTGGGCTGCCTCGAGCTTCGTCATTTTCCCTCGCTCTTTAGCGAGCTCGATTTTGGAAACCTTAGGATTCAATATGGAAGGAAACTTGAAGCTGACAAAATCAGGATCATTAAAAGAAGTGCTAAAGTGATTCATCCCATTTGGAGAGCTTTCCTGAATCTCAATAGCATCCGGATTGTCCAGCTTCCCCAATCTTACGATGTGCATCTCAGTATCCATTATAAAAGCTGCTTCTGTAAAAATCAGCAGATCAAAACCACGGCCTCTTTTACCATGCGAGGTCTTGCTGCATATCTTCCCAACAATCTTCGCTCCATTTGAAAACTTGCAGCTTCTTTTCAATTGTTCAACAATACTCCCCTGGATTGTGGATCTCTCAAGATGTGGATAGAAATGCTCACCAAACCATATATCCAGTTCATCCCAGCCAGGGCCGAACACCCCAATTCTCGCGCCCGGATTCTGAGCAGCGTATGTGATACTAATTGCGGAGGTTAAATCAGTCCCGCCCCATCTTCTGCCTTTGCACATCAACACCCTTTTTGCTCCTTCCTTCAGAGCATCCAAAACCTGCATCTGGTCATGCTTCCTTGGATGAAAATTAAGAAATTCTGACATAAAATAGGGAATGTTATGATTAGCCCTGCCATAGGCCTCCTGTTCAGTCTGTGCCATAACACAGCTACAGAACCCCAACTTTATAAATTTTGTGCCAAATCCTCCCTTACCCCCACCGCTCACCTTCACCGCATAGCCCTGTTTTTCCCCAACCCTTTTATTACACGCGCAGATTTTGTGAAGAACAAGTCGAGGGAAAGTGACGCAAGGAACGGCTCGACATTGTGAAGAACAAACCCTTTTTCAGTTGGTTTCAATTTTTCAGCCATGTTTTGTTTCAATCGAACCCCCTTCCCGGACCCATCCCCTAAAAGATGTTCGAGCATGCAGACGTTCTGCCCGTTAGGGCAGACGCGACCGGCCCCGGAGTGCGCTGCCGGAAGGTTCTTCGCGGCGTGGAGCTCGGGCTCGAGCCGTTTCCTGGGCCTGAGCC
>SDBS01005369.1_pt1 | contig 12505 bp, 4 predicted proteins | sample 2277091 | NCBI WGS metagenome assembly SDBS01 (sample SAMN10404972, study PRJNA504765) | marine sediment metagenome | isolation source: marine sediment core GS10_PC15, 163 cmbsf | place: Arctic Ocean: Southern Knipovich Ridge | collected 2010 | reverse complement strand
CTTCCGGATGAAACTCGCGTCTTTTGTGGCCATGGTCCAACTACGACGATAGGAGAGGAAAGGAAGAGCAACCCATTTCTAGCTGATGATTTAGGGCCTTCCCGGTGATCATCAGCCGATTCTGCACTTTATTCACGATCCGTTGTTGCTGTCAGAAATCGCAGGCGTCGGTGTTTGTGTGGGAATCGGCGGAGTAGCGGTCGGCACAGCCCCGTCCCAAAAGAAGCTGCCCTCCTCGCTGTTAGTCCCGCCAAATGTATATATGAATTGACCGTCCTCTCTCTGACCCGTGACCTTTACAATGGCTATCCGCCATCGAAACTGATGTGTCTCATCCACATCCGGCCGCCAATCTACAGGCACTACAAAAGACGTTTGCCTGACGAAAGCTCTGAGAGGGTGGCTGTCAACGGCAGAGAGATCAGTCATCTCCACCATGTACCATTCATTCTCATTCAGGTCCTTCACTGCAGCCCATTGCAGCACGAACGGTTCTTCATTCAAACCGAATTGAGCATCCGGAAGAGGCTGCAGTAGATGCGGACCAGCAGGAGGCGGCGTATTCGTCGGAGTTGGTGAGGGACCAGGCGTCGGCGGCAGTACACCACTCCGGATAATCCTGGGGATGCAGATCTCATCGCCAGGTTGGAGGATTGACTGGTCTGTCAAACGGTTTACCGCCAGCAGTGCACGGAAGTCCACTCTGTTTCGTGAGGCAACTCCCAGCAGCGTATCACCGCCCTTTATCTCATATAGTGCACAATCGGTTGGATCGGCGATGATAGTCTGGCCGCTCACCTCAACGGCAACTGGCTCTAATGGCGGCGTTGCCGTCGGCCAGGGAACTATCAATTGCTGTGAAACGACGAGACCTGCATCTGGGGCAAGTCCATTAGCTGCAGCAATGCTCTCGCTTGAGATATCGTAGCGCAAACCCAGTCCAAACATTGTTTCACCGGCCGATACAGTGTGCGCCTTGGGAGGCAGCGGTGTTTCACTTGGCGCCAAGACAGGGGTAACCGTGGCGGTTTTTTCAGGCATCACCTGGTTTAGCGGAAGAGGCGTCCAGGAGGGTGTAAAGGTGATTGTTGGTGGGAGAGCAGTTTCGGTGGGAATAAACGAGAGTTCGGCCGATATGGGAAACCGTAAGACCAGCGCTGCAAGAAGCACGATGACAATTAAGGAAAAAATTGTCAGCACGACGGTTATGCGGGACTGCCGTTCAACCATAACCGACTCGATTGCTCCCCGTTCCCCACTTCCTAAAGATTTTTCAACTGAGGCGCTCTCGTCGTTGAGTTGCTCGCTCACGCGGCCCCCGTCCGAATCGGGTAGCTCCACTCCAGTAACTTCGTGCGCTTCTACATCCTCCGGAGCGGCTAACGTACCGGCGCTGTCATCTTGGGTTAATGACTCTCCGCACATCAAGCAGCGCTCGTCAGCGGGATCGACAACGCTATCGCAATTCAGGCAGCGATCAGGCAACCTTCTTTGATTTTCTGTACTGTCTGTCATACAGCGGCGGGCATTATAGCAGAGATAAACACGGCAACAAGCAAAATGATTGAGGTTCTGTGGTGCGAGCTAAACATCCACAAGCTCCCCTCTCAGTCTAATATTCTTCTAACCTATCTTAGCTTGGCCCCTTATTGCCGCTGCTACCAGTGAAGATTTCTATAGACGCACACTTGCCAAATATTCAAGTTACAAAAGATGTAAACGAAGCGAGCCACCCTTGCGGGTGGCTCGCTTAATAAGCTTACGCGAAACCGATAAGCTCAGGGCTTATCAAACCCACTAACTTTCAATCTCGTCTAATTTATCTACGTCCTACGCGAAGGCGAACGATCAGAGGTTCATGGTCGCTTCCGACTGTATCGTCTACACGCGGGAAATCAACGTTGAGGTGAACGATATCGATTTCAGCGTTCTTCAACAGATTATCGGTCATGAACAGGCTGTCCAGCACTTGGGAGTTACCTTCAAAGTTAAAGGTGTAGACATTGTCATCTGTGACGGAGTCGATCATGTTGGTTAACACTCGATCAGCCCCTGTTCCGGGTAAGATCTCGGTCAGATCATCTGTGAATTCCATCGTATTGAGATCGCCCAGAACAATGACGCGTCCTGCTTTGCTGGCGTGGTCGAAATTACCCCTTCCGCCCTCCAACAGAGCATTTGTGACTTCATTTAATGCCCCAAGTTGGGCCTCGCGCTCCGCTTCACCTGCCTGAACAAACGGCTGAGGACCACCGAAGACCGGCGTTGAACCGAACCTTGAGGTCAGGTGGTTGTTGATAATGGTAAATTCTTTGCCCCGGAACTTGAAGGTTGCCAGCAAAGGATCGCGTGTGCCATCAAAGGCATTCGAATCGCTAACTCCAAAACTCTCCAGAACTCCAGGCGTCAGCGACACGTAGGAGACAAGTTTGACCCGGTCTGCATTATAAATGTACGCATTTCGGAGATTGCCTCCAGGGACGCCTCCTGAAGAGCCATCTGCCGGCGCGACATCGAAGAATGTGTAATCAGATCCGCCGGCGTCGGAGATGGCATCGACAAGCGCCTGCAGCGTTTCGCTTGCATCAATGGTACCGTCGTCTTCCGTGCCATTGTTGTCCTGGATCTCCTGTAAGGCAATTATATCAGGGCTTCCCAGGTTATTAGTGATTTGATCTGCTAGAGTGGCTCGCTGGTTCTCATCCGAAGTTAATGGGCTCAGGTTCAGCACATTATAGCTTGCTACCGCGATATCGTATTTGGTACCAACCAGGTCCGTGCTCTCTCTTGCCAATCCGCCGGGCGTAACCGAAACTTGCTGTGTAGCATTCACTTCAAAATTTCCAAAGCTGTACCCGACTACGCCAGTGACGTCTCCGAGACGGTCACCAACAGTAATTGCTGGCACTGTGAATGGGTAAAGTGTGCCATCGAATTGAATCTGCACACGCTCCGGATTCTGATCTCCGTCGTTATTCGGGTCTGGCTGAAGGTTTATTCCGCCTCTCGCCGTTCGAGCATCACTGGGGGCCACATCGGCGCCATTATTAGCGAGGACGAACATCTCGCTCGCGAATGAATTGAAGGTGCGAGTAGCGGACACGGCTACTGGATCTTCTATGGTAACAAGCATGCCCTCGAGCGCTTCATAGAAGTCAATTCCGTCATTGTCTGGGTTAAATACACCGGGGACATCCTGGAGGTTAACCGGCCTTTCACTATCGCTAATTACATCAACATTTGGTGGGATCAAGCCACTAGCTCCTATTACCACCGGTGAAGGCAGGGGGTTGCCGGTCGAGTTTGTAGTAATCGAGGGGAACGACATTTGAGTAATGGATAAGTTGCCCGTTCCAGCGCCTCCACCAATGAATTCGGTAACTGTATCAGTAAGGGTAACATGATCTCCAACACTCGGCTTAGAGCCGGTCTTGAATATAAACAAGCCATCAGATGTCGCGGGATCCCCGTCGCCGGTTGGATCCTGCACATAGTAGCCATTAAAGGCGACGGCCGTTACGATACCTTCGGTAGTTACCTCAACGCCGTCAAATGGCGAGATGTGCCCACTACCTTGAATATCGTAAATAGGAGTATCACTGCTGGCAGATAATGAAGAAGCTGAAAGTATCACCACCAACATAACTACAAGAATCACTATATAACTAAACTTCAACTTTGGGAATTTGTTCATTGTACTTGAGCCTCCTTAAGCTCCGTTAAAAGAATACAGTTTTACTGCCACCAAATCACGTGAAACAAATCCAGTCGCCAGCAAAGTTCTGCCAGCAAAAGGTAATCCATAAGCCTTCAGATCTAAGAGTTTATCCCGCTGCTATGGCAATGTTGAGTCATAGAGAGGGCCGTCATCGATACGAGGACCAAACTTGCTCTGTTCTTTCGGTACAAAGACGATAACTTCACCTGAACAGCTGTTGTTGTTGCCATCGTCCGCGGTAAAGAAGACGTGATAAGCTCGACTGTCTCCGGCGCCATCTCGTTCACGACGTAGTTCAGCAGTATCCGTTCCAATACCAGCGCCGTCCGGAGCTGTGTTTCCGTCACCAGTGCCATTAACAAGCTCATCCTGCCAGATAGCGTCGATGTTGATGCCGATTGGGTCAGAATCGGGATCGGTCACACCCAGGATTGATACTGATACAAACATATGATCCACCGGCCACAGTGATTCCAGGCTTGGCGATGCACTTTCACATACCGGCGGGCCATTGACGTCCAGGCCAACTATTATCGGATCGTGGTCCGAGGCGCGGAAAGAATCGGGGCTGTAATAGCCGGGTGGATTGAAATCTTGATCATAGCCTATGACTGCCGGTTCGTCTGTGTTGATCTGCCACGCGGTTGCACCTGTAACTTGTGAACCCATTGTGCTGTTGGCCATGCTGTAGTCTAAGTAGCCAACCATCGCATCGAAAGTGAACGAATAACTTGAGTCGCTTGGAAGATTGGTGAATCCGCCATCGTTCAGCGCACGGACTGGATCTTCCATGGCGTAAGCGTTCAGATCGCCAATTATCATCACATCCGGATCTCCGCTGGCTGCCTGAACAGCGGGAACAATTGTATTTACAAGATATTCGGCCGCCTTGGTGCGCGTATCGTTGCAGCTGGCCTGTTCCGGATCGTCATCACCAGCTCCACAAGGAGAGCCCTTGGATTTCAGGTGATTAACGATCGGGGTGAATAGGCCGCCATTATTGTCGCTGAATGTTTGGGCGATAGCCGGTCGGTTCTTCTGATCATTGTAGCCATTGGGGTCGGTGAATGCAGTTTCATCGACTACTAGTGGGCTGCCGACAGGCATTACCGTGGCCGGCTTATAGATAAAGCCGACTGTTATTGCATCATCACCGACTATGCCGGGTCCGGCATCGATATAGGAGTAAGTTCCCGCACCAAGTCCGGCGCCGACATAGCCGATATCATCGCATAATGTCGTGTCGTAGCAGGGACCTTCGTTCATGACTTTAACCAGCTCAGCGATAGCGCTGAATTGGTCAAATCCGTCATTCTCTATCTCCATTAAACCAACAACATCTCCATCGATGGCTTTCATCGCCTCGAAGATCTTGATGCGCTGGCGAACAAACTCGTCAATGGTGTCCGCGCCTCGTGAAGTTGGGAATCCTCCACCCATACCGTCACCATTGAAGAAGTTGAGAACATTAAAACTGACCACTTTAACATTGCCGCCAACGTCTTCAGGAGCGGCTGTTCGCGGATTCTGATTGCTGAAATTCGGCTCCTGGGTTGGATGCAGCCGGTAATCACGGCCGGCCAGGGTGCTGGAGTTGCCGCAAGCGGCCGAGTTAATCTGTCCATAGTCCAGCACACCAGTAAGGTTGTGGACCTGGTCACCTCCTCGAAGTACGTTCGGCGGCGCTGGTCCCAGGTAAGGAACTGGAACCGGATTATCGCCGCAGCTGCTAACATCTACGCCATCGTCGAGGAATAGTAAGTTTCGCGCGTTGTAGTCGGCCAAGGCGGCAGACTCCGGCGTATTTGGCAGCACCTGGTTGGTAGGCTGGAAGAGCCGGTCGTCCAGGTCACTCGAAAGGCTAAGCTGGCCGTAGCGACCGAGGAAGAAATTCTGGGCCACGCTCATCGTGTTGGTCAGATTGATGTTCATGCCCTCGACTTTCTCCAGGTCGCCATCTGAAGCTTCTGGCAAAGTCACATCCACCGGACCGAATGGACCAGGGCTGTCACTGCAGACCAATACATTGGCGAGACTCTTGAGCTGGGTCAACGTCTTAAACTCTTCAACCTCGCCGGTGACCCGGACAAGGTCATCTTCGTTGACATCGGGTCCTACAAAGCCGCCTTCAAAGACGAAGATACCTTCAGATGTATTAGTATCGCCATCGAAGTCGGCATCTTCTTCCTGGATGAAGAATCCGTTAAGCTCATCACCTTCCTGGAAATCGCCAACAATGACGCCTTCAACAGTTACGATCTGGCCAACTAGTGGACTGGCAGCGCCAGGTCCTTGTACTTCATGGATTAAAGTTGCTGGATCTCCGCAAACAGCATTAGTGTTAAAGCTAAAAATGTAATCCTGCTCCATGTTTAACGGCGGATCACCCTGACTAGCTACCTGGCTGGCCAGGATTACAACCGTACATGGTGTTGTACTGGGTAGGTCACTGTCCGGATCCAGGGTGTAGGCCGCTGGCCCACCGCTGGCTGCCGCGGAAATATTGGTGGAATCACAAACTATTTCAAACCAGTCGCCAGTCGTGGTTACTCCTTCGCTGAAGAGGATCTCGATATTGGAATCCACGTTTACGAAATTCGCGCCATCTGGAGGGTCGGTGCTGACCACTGTTGGCGGCACATTTTCGCCGCCCACCCCACTGATGACGATATCCTGAAAAGCAATTGCCTCGCTGCCTCCATTGGTATTGGCAGTGAGGATCAGCGTGAGCTGGTTTCCACTTCCAGGCAGGGCAGCATTCTGCGTCTGCAAATCATTGTTAAGCAGGACCCCATTAACCAGCATCGGATCGTTAAGGATTACCTCCGTTCCGCTTTCCATGGTGTATGTCTGATCAATGCTTTCATCAACGCTGCTCTGGAAGGCGGCTTGTGCGGCGCCACCGTCGATACTGTAAGACCAATTGAAGAAATCGCCTGTCGTTGCAGACGCTTCGAAATCGCCCATGGCGCCCATGTTAATGGCGAGGTTGAGACCGGATGCACCGCTAATGTTGAAGACCCAGGTAGCGACTACGTCACGGCCGCTCGTATCACCGTTATTGGTGTCGACAATGCCGAAAAACTCGTCGGTGTTGCCAGTTTTAATTATTCCTAGAGTGTCCGGCGGGAAACTGCCTGCGCTGTCATCGACGACGGAGAAAGGAATCGACGCCGAGATGCTTCTTTGAAACTTATTAAATCCGTCTCCAGCGGAGGCAAAGGGAATGGCTGGATCGTCTGTAAAGGAAATCAAATTTTGGCTGGCGCTGCTCACCATGTCAAAGGCTAGATCTTGCGGAGGCGGTTCGCCGCTTACGACCAGGTTCTGGAAAGCGATCGCTTCGCTTCCTCCGTTGGTGTTGGCAGTGAGGATCAGAGCAAGCTGGTTTCCACTTCCAGCCAGGGCAGCATTCTGCGTCTGCAAATCATTGTTAAGCAGGACCCCATTAACCAGCATCGGATCATTAAGGATTACCTCAGTTCCGCTTTCCATGGAGTATGTCTGATCAGTGCTTTCATCAACGCTGCTCTGGAAGGCGGTTTGTGTGGCGCCGCCGTCGATACTGTAAGACCAATTGAAGAAATCGCCTGTTGTTGCAGACGCTTCGAAATCGCCCATGGCGCCCATGTCGATAGACAAGCTGAGATTGGAGGCGCCAACCACATCAAAGACCCAGGTAGCGATCACGTCACGGCCGCTCGTATCACCGTTGTTGGTGTCGACGATGCCGAAGAACTCATCGGTGTTGCCACTTTTAATTATTCCTAGAGTATCCGGTGGGAAACTGCCCGCGCTGTCATCGACGACGGAGAAAGGTATCGATGTCGAGATGCCTCTTTGAAACTTATTAAATCCGTCTCCAGCGGAGGCAAAGGGAATGGCTGGATCGTCTGTAAAGGAAATCAAATTTTGGCTGGCACTGCCGACCATGTCAAAGGCTAGATCTTGCGGAGCCTGTTCGCCGCTGACGACCAGGTTCTGGAAAGCGATTGCTTCGCTTCCTCCGTTAGTGTTAGCGGTTAGAACCAGCGTGAGCTGGTTTCCGCTTCCGATCAGGGACGCAGTCTGCGTCTGCAAATCATTGGTAAGCAGGACCCCATTAACCAGCATCGGATCATTAAGGATTACCTCAGTTCCGCTTTCCATGGTGTATGTCTGATCAGTGCTTTCATCAACACTGCTCTGGAAGGCGGTCTGTGCGGCGCCGCCGTCTATACTGTAAGTCCAATTGAAGAAATCCCCTGTCGTTGAGGAAGCTTCGAAATCACCCATGGCGCCCATGTCGATAGACAAGCTGAGATTGGAGGCGCCGCTAACATCAAAGACCCAGGTAGCGACTACGTCACGGCCGCTCGTATCACCGTTGTTGGTGTCGACGATGCCGAAGAACTCATCTGTGTTGCCGGTTTTGATTATTCCTAGAGTATCCGGCGGGAAACTACCCGCGCTGTCATCGACGACCGAGAAAGGAATCGATGCCGAGATGCCTCTTTGAAACTTATTAAATCCGTCTCCGGGGGAGGTGAAGGGAATGGCTGTATCGTCTGTAAAGGATGTCAGGTTCTCGCTGGCGCTGCCGACCATGTCAAAGGCAACGGCCGACGACGAGGCTTCCGCCGTTGGGGCGGCCGTTCCAGTCAGTAGGACGGCCGTAAGAAGCAGCACACCGGTCAAGAGTAGATAGGGTAATCGAGATTTCATTGGGTCGCTCCTATTTCAGGAGACGGGCACGACGTCTCCTTGAAATCTAGTGAAGTGCATGCATAAACGAGAACTCCCGTGGCCTGCATGCTGCTCGTTAACAAATTAAAATTACGAACAGTGTCTATTAGAAATTGCGCTTCATTACTCCGAAATTGGGGATTCATTATCTGATAAGTTCTTTGGAGTCGGCGCAGATGGCGCCACAAAATTGTTGCGCTGAACCATCAACGAAACCTAACCTGCATAAGATTAATTGAAAATGATAATGATTCGCCACTAAAGTCTATTGTCCATTCCGAGGGTTAAACTAAAGTGGAACTCAATTCGCTGACAACTGACTTACTTAGATTGAGATGTACGATTGCGCCTACAACCCACAATTCGCGAATATTTGCGAACAAATTTCTCTCCGCATCCACTATTACTAATAGTACCAAAATTCCGACAATTTTCAGCGTTAGAATTCTTAAAACTTTTTTTAGATTATTATTGATACGAAAGGGTCTCGATTTCTTAATCGTCCCATAGGCTCGCGAAACAAGGTACGAAGATGGCTTATAGGGTGAGGAAAAGGTTAATCAGTCTAGTTCTTCTCTAGGGCGCTAATGGTAATCTAATTGTCAAAACCAATGCAAACAGTATAATTCAGCCTGACTTTCGCACGAGGGATATCAAAGAGGGACTAATTTGCAATTAGATGAACTAACAAATGATCCGGCTGAAAATGCCGAACACCCGATGAACTTTCTTCTTGATGGTGACCTGCAAATAGGTTTTCCAGAAGAAGGCGAGATACGAGAGGGAGAGGTTGTCGCCCAAAGAACCCATGAACTTCTGGTTGACATTGGCGCGAAATCTGAGGGTATTATTCCAGCAGATGAAGTTGATCAGATGGACGACGAGACCTTAGAAATGCTGGCAGTAGGGAACAATATTCCCGTGTGCGTCGTCAATCCAGAGGACCGCAATGGCAATCTGATCTTATCTTATTTCAAAGCATTGGAGGAAGATGACTGGAAACAAGCTGTGTTATTGTTAGAAAACCAGAATGTCATCAAGTGCGAGGTGATTGGTTTCAATCGAGGTGGACTGCTAGCCAAAATGGGTCGAATTCGCGGATTCGTGCCAGCATCCCAGCTAATCGCCAGGCGACACCAGCCTTATTCTGGCGGGTCTTACGAAGAACGGCTTAAAGTGTATGTGGGTGAAGAGCTTTCGACCCGAGTTATTGAAGTAGACCGAACTAGAAATCGATTGATTTTATCTGAAAGAGCGGCGATGAAAGAGATCCGCTCTGCTGAGCGTGAAAAGGTATTGAGCCAGATGGAAGAGGGCGAAGTTATGGAAGGCCGGGTTGTCAACTTGGTTGATTTTGGCGCTTTTGTCGATATTGGCGCGCTTGAAGGACTCGTTCATCTTTCTGAAATGAGTTGGAAGCGAATCAATCATCCCTCTGATCTGCTTGAGATCGGTCAGGAAGTGGAGGTTTATGTATTGAACGTCGACCGCGAACGCAGTCGTGTTGCCTTAAGTCTCAAACGGCTCCAAGTAGATCCGTGGACCCAGCTAGAAGAAACGTACCAAGAGGGGGAACTGGTCGAGGCAACAGTTACAAAGTTGACTAATTATGGTGCGTTTGCTCGAGTAAATGATGACTACGCACTTGAAGGATTGATTCATATTTCGGAGATGTCACCAGATCGGATTGAACATCCCCGGGAAATCGTTACCAAGGGTGATGTCATCGCAGCCAGGATAATTAAACTGGATTCTAACCAACGACAGATGGGCCTAAGCATTAAACAGGTTGCTTCAGATGAGTACGTTGAAGCAGATCTGGCCATGGTCGAGAGCTCTGAGCAAGAATGATTCTTATTGGCCAGCGGGCTGGGGTTGTTTTAGATAACTCAGTTCGCTCCGGCAATTGAGGAATAATGAAGTGAACTCGAAAAACTGGGAACGCTTTACCCAACGGGCGCGACGTGTGCTTAGTCTTGCTCAGGAAGAAGCTGAACGTCTTAATCACAGTTATATTGGAAGCGAACATGTCCTAATTGGTCTGCTTCGAGAGGAGGGCGGCGTCGCCGGTCGTGTGCTTCAGGAATTAGGATTAGAGGAAAGCCGTGTTCAGGCAATGGTTGAGCGTCTTTCTGGCGTCGGAACCCGAACGCCATTTACTAAAATCGAACTATCCCCAAGCACGAAACGGATCCTTGAGTTGGCCGTCGATGAGGCACGGCGGATGGGCCAGCACTATATCAGTACCGAGCACCTTCTCTTGGCTCTCGTTCGGCAAAACGAAAGTATTGCGATGGATGTATTACGAAAATTTGGCGTTAGCTCCGAACAGGTTAGGCGTCAAACACGCAGAATGCTCAAAGAATCTCCAGCTTCAACACGTGAAAAGCCATCAAAGGGCGGCAAGAAGGAAAAAAGCAAGACGCCACTGGTAGATCAGCTGGCGACAGATCTAACCGCCCTGGCCGAAGAAGCTAGATTGGACCCCGTAATCGGCCGCACAAAAGAAATTGAGCGAGTGATTCAAATCCTGGCTCGGAGAACAAAGAACAACCCAGCATTGATTGGTGAACCTGGAGTTGGCAAGACCGCTATTGTTGAAGGCCTGGCCCAAATGGTGATCGATGGCCATGTTCCCGAGGTCCTGCACAATAAGCGGGTTCTGCAGCTAGATGTGGGCAGCCTTGTTGCCGGAACGATGTACCGCGGTCAATTCGAAGAAAGATTAAAGAGAGTCATCGAGGAGTTAAAATCCAGCGACGCTATTCTTTTTATTGACGAAGTTCATATGTTGGTCGGAGCCGGTTCTGCAGGAAGTGCAGTTGATGCAGCTAATATACTTAAACCAGCATTATCCAGGGGTGAACTTCAATGTATTGGGGCGACCACTCTCGATGAGTATCGAAAGCACATTGAAAGCGATGCTGCTTTAGAGCGACGTTTCCAGCCCGTACGAGTTGAGGAACCCACGCCAGAGGAGTCGATCCAAATCTTGCGTGGCATCAAGTCGGCCTATGAAAAGCACCACAATCTCTTCATCACTGATGAAGCGATTATGGCAGCAGTGAATTTATCGACCCGTTATGTGACCGATAGGTTCCTTCCGGACAAGGCGATTGACCTTATTGATGAAGGTTCTTCTCGGGTCCGGATGTACAGAGCGCCGAGGTCCCCTGATGTTCAGGAAAGTTACGAAGAACTGCGACGCTTGCGTGAAGCCCGGTATGAAGCAGTTGAGGAGGGTGATTACGATCAGGCCTCCAAAATCCGTGAAAATGAAGAAGTTGTTCAGCGTGAATTGGATGAACTTCGAGCTGGAAAATCGGATATCGATGAAAATATTCAGGTAACGGCCGAAGATATTGCGGAAGTTCTTTCAATGTGGACAGGCATCCCCGTGATACAGCTAACGGAAGAGGAAAGCGCCCGTCTCTTACAAATGGAGGAAGACCTTCACGATTATATTGTTGGTCAAGATGAGGCCATCGAGGCTATCTCAAAAGCTGTTCGTCGAGCCCGCGCGGGATTAAAAGATCCAAGACGACCGGTCGGATCTTTCATCTTCCTGGGACCAACCGGCGTTGGCAAGACAGAGTTAACCAAGGCGTTAGCCAAATTCCTGTTTGGCACTGAAGACGCGCTTATCCAACTGGACATGTCAGAATTTATGGAGCGGCACAACGTATCCCGCTTGATCGGCTCCCCGCCCGGATATGTTGGCTATGACGATGCCGGTCAGCTAACTGAGACAATTCGAAGGAGACCATATTCAATTGTGGTCTTTGACGAGATTGAAAAAGCTCACCCTGAAGCATTTAACATTCTTCTTCAGATAATGGAAGAAGGCCATCTGTCCGATGCCAAAGGTCTCAAAGTTGATTTCAGAAATGCCATGATAATTATGACCTCAAACGTTGGCGCAGAAACCATTTCAAGAGGGCCAAACCTTGGATTTGCCTTCCAACGCGATGAATCAGTTGAGGAAGATGAAGAATACGCCGAAATGCAGAAGTCGCTGCTTGAGCAGCTAAAACGCACCTTCCGTCCGGAATTCATAAATCG
>SDBS01005368.1_pt1 | contig 12505 bp, 7 predicted proteins | sample 2277091 | NCBI WGS metagenome assembly SDBS01 (sample SAMN10404972, study PRJNA504765) | marine sediment metagenome | isolation source: marine sediment core GS10_PC15, 163 cmbsf | place: Arctic Ocean: Southern Knipovich Ridge | collected 2010 | reverse complement strand
GGGTTACGATAATTGAAACTATCTGATGATTGGAGGATTGTCATGCGAACAGCAATACTAGCACTAAAAGGGATATTGCAGGTACACCTACTGGTTTTGATGGTTTTATTAAGCGTTATGAACATAGGATACGGAGAAGAGCAGCACCATGTCTTAGACAAGATCGATATTTCCCGTGGGATATGTGTGATACTGGGCGATACGACAGGCAGCTTAACCTTCCGCTTGGCCGGAGATACCGAGTTACATATCTACGTCCAGTTGGAGCATCCGGAGCAGGTGGCGCAGCTACGTCAGCGTATGGATACCGCCGGCTTGCTGGGAAAGCGTGTTTGGATAGAGCAGGGAGATCTGTCTCGTGTCCATTTGGCAAACAACTTAGTAGATGTGCTGATAGCATTCAATGACGCGGCCAATGTCTCGCGTGATGAAGTGCTACGGGTCTTGCGACCGCAAGGCAAGGCACTGTTGGGGAATCAGGAACTGGTGAAGCCATTTCCTCCGGGTATTGATGACTGGAGCCATCCCTATCATGGTCCGGACAACAATCCCCAATCCCTGGATCAAGTCAGCACAGCGCCATATCTCACACAATTTTTTGCGGAGCCTTATTATGCGCCTTTAACACAGGTGGCCGTGGCGTCTGCGGGACGCGTATTCAAGGCCTTTGGTCATGTGGCATTTCATGAGCGAGAAGAACCCTATTTGAGTAAGCTGGTGGCCTTCAACGGCTACAACGGTACGATACTGTGGAAAAGAAACTTAACCCCTGGAATCATGGTGCATCGAAATACGATTATTGCCACGCCCGAGGTTTTGTATTACGGTGACGATCGATCGTGCAAATTAATCGATACCCAAACGGGCAAGGTTCTTGATGAAATCACCCCGTCCATCGATGTTGCGGGTGGGACCTTTTGGAAGTGGATGGGTCTGGAGGAAGGTGTTCTATACGCCGTGGTTGGTGAACAGGAGTTTCAGGACCAGCAGGCTCGTTGGCGGAGAACTGTCCATGGGTGGCCCTGGAACAGGATATCCAAGGGATTTAACCTTCGTGACCACGTCTGGGGTTTTGGCCGCAATCTCTTGGCTATTGATCCTGAATCGAAAAAGGTCCTGTGGCACTATCACGAGAAGCAGCCCATCGACACGCGTGCAGTCTGCATGAAGAACGGTCGGATTTATCTGTTTAGATTCGGGGCTTTTCTGACCGCCCTGGATGCGAGAAACGGCGAGGTAATCTGGCGTAAAACTCCGGATAATGCGCCGCAACTGTTTAAGACTTTAGGAAAGGACAGGAATCGTCAGGGTGCCAACTCTCAGTGGCGTATTGCCTGCTATACCAAGTGCAGTGATGAAGCTATCTACTTTGCAGGCCCGCAGGTCGAAAAGCTGATAGCGGTTTCCGCCAAAGACGGTAGTGTTCTCTGGCAACATGACCACGGCAACTTCCAATTGGTGTTGCGTGATGACGGATTGTACTGTCTGAGCGGGAATCAAGATAAGCAAGTGAGTCTAAAACTGGAACCTATCACCGGAGAAATACTGGCCGAAATAAAAACGGCTAAACGTGGTTGTGCCAGGCCCAACGGCTCTGTTGACAGCATTCTTTATCGCGCGTTGGGAGGCAGTACGCGTTTGGCGGTTGATGAGCAGAAGCCGCTATGGATTTCACCCATGCGTGCCGAATGTCAAGACGGTGTGACGATTGCAAATGGATTGCTCTACTGGTGGCCCATGTCCTGTGACTGTCAACTTAATATCTACGGTGTCACCAGTCTGGGTCCTGCGGGGGATTTCGATTTTTATCCAACCGCCAACGTGCGCGAGCGATTGAAGAAGGGCCCTGCCTATACTAAACGAATCCGGACAAAGGCGTTGTCTGCGGCCGACTGGCCCAGCTTCCGTGCCAACAATCTGGGTATGGCGACCAATCAAGCCATGGTGCCTGCGAAGATCCGGCAGCAATGGCAGCATATGTCGCGCGTTGCTGTTAGGCCGACGGCCGCTACGGTAGTAGATGGACAAGTGTTCTTGGGCGGCTCAGACGGTATTGTCCATTGCCTTGATGTTGCGAGTGGGGACAAGCGTTGGACGGCCTATACCGGCGGTTCGATTCGTATTTCACCCACGGTTTGGAATGGACGAGTCTTTGTGGGTTCCGGGGATGGGTGGGTGTATTCCTTTGATGCAGATTCCGGTGAACTGATCTGGCGTTTTCGAGCAGCGCCCATAGAGCGGAAGATCCCCGTGTATGGATCACTGATGTCCACCTGGCCGGCGGCAAGTGGCGTCATCGTTCAAGATGGTGTGGCGTATGTTGCGGCTGGTATTTCCAATTATGACGGTACATACGTCTATGCTCTGGATGCAAAGACTGGGCAGATCAAGTGGCAGAATAATTCCTCCGGTCATTTAGATCCTGAATCTAAGACGGGGGCCAGTGTGCAGGGACATTTCCTGATTTACGATGGTAAGTTGTTCCTGGCCGGAGGTAACGGTTTGTCACCGGCGATTTACGACCTAAAAGACGGGAGGTGTTTGAATGACCCGAAAATTCTACGCACGGTTGTGCGCAACAATATTCTGAGTTCACAGAGTCCCCGGGGTTGGGAGCTCTATCTGATAGGCGAGGAAGTCGTTGCATGTGGCCCCTCGTTCTATAGCGATCCCCAATGGGAAGAATATGATAATACAGTTGAAATGCGCACGCTGATGACCTTGTCCGGTAACCGTCATGTGGCATGGGTGGATAAGAAGAAGGTACTCTGCTATCCACCTATTGATAAGGATAGTCTTACGAAGCTTGTCACGAAGCGGACATTTGAGAACCAACGGCATATTCTGCCCCAATGGGGAATGTTTAAGTTGCCGCAGAATCCACTGTGGCAGTTTGCATGCCCAGACAGCGCGGCCATAGCAGTGACCAGGAATACCGTTTTGGTTGCCGGCGACGATTACCTCACCGGTCTGGATCTAAGCAGTGGAAAACAACTTTGGTCACAACCTTTACCGATGGCGCCGGTATCGTGGGGTATTGCCGTTGACCGTGGTGGTCGAGTTATCGTAACTTTAACAGATGGACAGGTGATATGCTTTAGTAAAGCAAAGGATACTTAGCATTATAGAAAGTTGTTTGCATGTACCGAACAGTGTTATTTGCGTATAGGAAGTAAGTATGTCTGAGAAACTGTTTTTTCTCGTTTTAATTATGTTATGGCAGGGCACGGTAGCTTTTGGTAATCTAGACGAGCCCTGGCCCATTCCAGCATGGCAGTCCTGCGCATCTCCATCCGACGTGGGAATATCTGAGGTCGAACTCAACGAGTACAAGCAGTGGCTCACATCCCGCGCGGAAGGTCGACCCTTCGGAACCATCATTATTCGCCATGGCAGGATTACCTGCGAGTACTATGGCAGCGGAGCAGAAAGGGACAGTTGTTGGGAGATCGGCAGTCTGCGCAAAGCTGTGGCCAGTACGTTGCTTGGCATGGCCATACGTGAAGGGAAGATCGACACCAATCAGGTGGTGTCTGATATCTGGCCGGACGTCTTCCAACAGACAGGTCAAGACAAAGATAAGCAAATCAAAGTCAGCCATTTCTTTAACAGCACGTCCGGGTGGAAACGCGCCGAGATGCCCGGAACCAAGTGGGTGTACAGCAACTCAGCCTTCACTGCCGGGGGTATGGTCCTGGGGCGAGTCTATGGGATGCCGGAAGACAGGATCGCTTCCCTGGCACACAAACGTGTCGCCAAGTCTCTGGGTGCATCGAGTTGGCATTGTTATCATTACGAGCGTGATTTTTCAAAGAGCTTCTCTAACCCTGGGCCCAAGTTGGCAATTGATTCGAACCTGCGGGATTTAGCTCGCTTTGGTTATCTCTGGTTGAGGCAAGGCCAATGGGACAGTGAACAACTGATTCCCCGGGCCTTTGTGACCCAAGCCACGCAGAATCAAGTGGCCCACTTGGGAGCTCATTATGGCTACTGCTGGTTCGTGAATGATGGACAGGTCTTGCTCCCTAATGCACCAGCGGACACCTACTATCATGTGGGTAATGGCAAGGATAACCGGCGTACCGTGCTGGCGATCGTGCCTTCGCTGGATCTGGTGGCTGTTGTGGGTACACATGCAGCGCAGTACGATATTACAAAGCAGTATAAGGCTCAGCCTGTACCGCACGTGAACGAGTGGCTAAGTAAGATCGTAACGTGCATAAAGGTCCCATCGCCGACCAGTAAGATACCTAGGTATTATTTCCCTCCTCGTGGTAATAATCGAAAGAATCATCAAGAGAGGAACCCGGTAGATGTGGGCCTGAATCCGACTGTAATTAGCAAGCTGCGATCTTTTATAAGAGAGCATCCCTATGTGCGCAACAACAGAATACAAGAAGCTCGTTGGGCTCTGTGGCGCAATGGGTATCTCCTCCACGTGGAAGGCGACTTCTATAAGAAACAAGACGTGGCGTCCCTTCGTAAAACCTGGCACGCCATGATCGTTGGGGCTGCGCTCAAGCAGGGCAAGATTCCGTCATTGCAGGAGAAGCTTAGTACCCGTTTGGAAACCTTGCATGGACAGGATGCTGACGCGAGCTGGTGGCATGTGATTACTCAGTCAGCAGGATTTGACTACCCCTACGATGACTGGCCGGATTTTGCCCCCGGTGATATGTGGACTTACTCAGACTGGAATCTGGTGCATCTTTGCGATGCTTTGGCCAAGGTCTATGGCAAGCAGGATTTCCACGATTGCTACCAGGACGTGGCAGCCCAAGCCTACTTCGATGCTATAGGCATGGAAGGCTGGTCCACATGTATCAAGAAGGATGGCGGATTCAGTGCACCGAGTGATGGTGTACGTTTTGTCCTCAACCTGGAGCACATGGGGCGTTTGGGATTGCTAGCATTGGCACGAGGCTCCTGGGCCGGCAAACAAATAGTTCCTCGCTGGTTTGTCGAGGAATTGGAGAGCAAACAAACCTATGGTATGCGTGTGAATTATGAAGGGCCAAATGACGGACGCATCGGCCTGTCGCTGGAGGAATTTCCGGAGTGTCCCTACGGATATCTGACTTGGACGAATACAGATCAGGACCTGTATCCAGGGGCGAGTCGTCATTGGGCTAATGGACGCGGTGCAGGCGGTACAATTATCCTATGGAATCATCAAAGCGGCATTGTATTTGCTGGCGTGGGGATCGACCTAGGTTCCACACCGCAGAATATACCCCTGCTTATCGAACAAAACATCAGGACTGCCAATCCCGAGTTGCCTGAAAGTAGAAAGGAGGAATAATGCAGCGCAGGATTTTAAACATATTCATCTTAACGATTTCCTGGTGCATACTGGCCGAATCCCTCATTGCTGAGGAACAGGGTGAGATGCTCGACAAAGCTTATCTTGAGTCTCTTAGAACTGAAGTCCATCCGAAGAGCCATCCTAAAGTCTCAAAGGGTATACTTTTCCGATCCAAGGTCATTATTGGTAAAGCAGGTGAACTAAATTTAACAGGAGACGTATTTACTCCAAAGAAAATACCGAGAAAGATCCGCCCGGCAATAGTTTTCCTACATGGCGGTTCATGGATGTTCGGGTCACCCAGTCAATTTCATTATCATGCAGATTATCTGGCACACAAGTACGGTTTTTTCGCGTTGAGTGTCGATTATAGGCTTTCCGGGGAAGCCAAGTTTCCAGCCGCATTACAGGATGCAAAATGCGCAATTCGCTGGATCCGTTCTCATGCAAAGAAACTCAAGATAGATCCCGAACGCATAGCAATCTGTGGAGGTTCGGCTGGAGCGCATCTGTCTTCCATGGTTGCCACAACTGCAGGCGTAAAAGGTTATGAAGGTAATGGAGGCCATCAGGAATTCCCAAGTCATGTCAATGCAGTCATTCTGTTTAATGGAGAATTCGATATGTGGGACCTCGTGAAGAAAAAGAGTCTAATTGAAGCTATGACACAGTTCATCGGAGGCCCCTCCGAGGAAATGCCCGAGAAATACGATGAGTTATCTTCGATCAAACGGATTCATGGCAAAGTTCCTGCTACTCTCTTTCTTCATGGAACCATAGACAAGTGTGTTTCTCACGAACAATCAGTAGCTTTCTTTAACCGGTTACAGGAAGTCGGCGTTCATGCGGAACTGGAACTCTACGAGGACAAACCCCACGCATGGTTTAACCAAGAACCTGACAGGACTAAAACGCTCAAGCGGATGGAAAGGTTCTTAGTATCTCGTTTTGAATTGAAGGGAAGTGGAAAACAGGATAATAAGCGAATGAAGTCCGACAAATAAGAACTTCATCTTCCGTGTACGGTGTAAAAACTATTCCCACATAACTTCTTCTGGAACATGGACATAAGATCGTCGCGGATGAAAGTAATTGCCTATTGGAGGGGAGTTTCGCAGTATATCTGGGACTATGAAACAGATATTAGGGATTACACTTGCTACTTCTACTCTGGCCTGATTGCCGATGTGCGGATTTATAACCGAATAGGCCACAAGAGTGTTCACAGTACCTTTATCTATATGCATCTGACCCAAGGGACCATGGTGGACGTCCAGAAAAAGATCAACGAGATCATGCGACGTGATTGATCTGCTGGGCAATCATCGTGATCGAAGTAGCCGATGTCTTCAGACGCTACGGTACCGAGTATGTGCAGAAGTTCGGCGAAAAGATGCTGGCCAGTCATCGACGCGCGTTCAAGGACATACTCCATCAGTCATCAAATATGATATTCGTGGAGACATTTTGGATACATAATGTCACCTGGAAATCAGGGTGTTTTCCAGTTCCTGAATGAGGTGACTTTTCGAAGGATTCTGGCATTTTACAACTCATGAAAATGGGGCATTTTGCTGTGATTTGAGTGGTAGATCCACACCAATAGGTTTGAACTACAAGGATCATCCTGCAATTGAGACTGTTGAACACAAAGGAATGTCTTGGTATCATGGGATAAGAAGCGCGTGGGCGAGCTTCATTGAAGTTGAAAACCAACTCTGAGGAGTAAGAGAATGAAAAACAAATTGTTTAGTAGGTTTAACCTAGTGCTGGCAATGACAATACTTTTTGGGGTGTCGACAGTCTCAGGTCATAACAAGAAAACGGGCTACTCCCAACGTATAGCGCCGATGAAAACAGATAAAATCGTCATTTCAAAAGGGCTGGTATTAACAAAGCCGCAGATTATGGACTACTTTGTAAAGAAACTCTCTTCTGAGGGAGGGAAGGAATGGATACCTGTAGTAGAGGCTTTTAGCTTTAAGATTGAAACGAGTTCTGCAGATCTAACCGTAGCAGACATCCAAATCGAGATCGAATCCTGCACTGGAACAAAAGAAATATTCAAAGCAGATTCACAGCGACTCCGACCTGGTGGTGAGATTCGGATTGAGGCCAATTATCAGGTCGGTCGTAAAATCGAAGGCCCATTCAAGGCCACGCTTACAGTCAAGAATAAGGAAGGGAAATCCTTGTTCCGCGGAAGTTATGATTTCGGCTATCCCCGCTATCATTCGAGTAAGGACTTGAAGAGAGTTAGCTGTACTGCGACAATTCGTGATGACTTTAACTCGAGCGAGATCAACGAGAAGCTCTGGCGAATCTGGCGCAGCAATCCGGAACAGTTCCGCTGTGAGCAGAAAGACGGGCGATACTGGATTCACATCAATGGAAGAGTAGGCTACAATGGACTTGCCAGCAAGGTGGAGATGGACACCCGAGATGTAGTGCTGATATGTCGAGCCGGAATCGAAACTGCCGCTGATGCTTCGCACCCCGGCCTTGTCCATTTATGCGGTAGCGGCACCTGGAGCCCTGATCACTGGTTCGAGATTCAACTGCGCGATGTTGGGGGCCGAACCGCCAGAGCAAATCTAGCCGCGACTATTCCTCCGCAGTACCGCGGGGGCAGTCTGGGACCTTTGGCTCTGTCATACCCAGCCAAGGATGGATTCTTGATCAAGATTACGAGTGATGCCTCAACCAACCTCTGCCGTGGATATGTAATGCTGGATGGTGAATGGCTACAGGTGGGAGATGCCTTTGAAGTCCCAGCCCGAAAGACAAGAGCGGAAATAAAAACCGGTGGTGGGAAAAGAGGGGAATCAACTACGCTGTGGTTTGATGACTTCCGCATGTATCCCCGGCCCGAGACGCACTACATTTCGGTTTCGTTAATTCGCCCGGACAATCATTATCCCGGCACACGCAACCATCTCGGATGGCCACCTATCTGTTTTGATTCAGAAAACAATAAGATTTCTCTTTCGGATATTTCTGTCGGACTTTATACTGCTGACGGAAAGACATTAGTTGATAAAACCGATGTGGGCATAGCTTTCGGATATGGGCTACTCAAATTAAAGAAGGCACCGTGGGATATTTACCCCACAGGAGCTGTTGTCCGTGTTTTCATCAAGGATCAACAGATAGGCCCAGACCATATCATACACAGTACAGCAGTCGAAGGTCTTTACCCGGATGATGTCTATACGATAATACTCGAATGAACTAACAGCGAACGTCATTAGTGTTGAGAAGGAGATAGGGGACATGCGAGCAAAATTCCGGAGCTATCTGCACACAAGACAAAAGGGGGAGAGTGCCGAACATCTCGCTTGAGAAGGATGGTCTTGAAGGCCGCCCCTCAGCTCAGGCGTTAGAAGTCCTGGAAGAAGTAGATATTCCCAGATCCTGCCGCAAGGCGAAGACAACGGAGAACCTTATGAAGAAGAGTTACTGGATTCCGGACAACCGGCCAAACAAGAACGTCGTAAGTCGGCGACAATTCCTGCTGACAGCCGTCGGTACCACCATAGCGGTGGGCTCAGGACAATCGTCGACTGCGGCTAACACAACCGAAACACCCCACCCAAAAACGCTTGTGAAGAAAGTCGCAGACGCGGTCTTACATGATTTTCCCGAGCCGCCACAGTTCAACTGGGGAGAAGGCACAATGCTTACCGGTATGATGCGTGCCTACGAACTGACCAAGGATGAACGCTACCTGGAATTCGTGCGCAAGTTCGGAGACCATCATCACAAGCGCAGTATCGGCAGAACATTGAAAAAGCGGGGATACTGCGGCCACTGGGGACCCGGCTATCCGATGCTGATGCTACACGAAGCCACGGGAGACAAGCGCTACCTGGAATTGGCTGAGGAAATCAACGAGTTCATAATGAAGGAGGCTGAGCGGACTGCCGATGGGGGTCTTAGCCATTTCAACGGTGAGCCTCAGCTTTGGGTCGACACGCTTGATATGTGTTGCCCGGTACTCTCCAATCTCGCCCGCATCACCAAACGCCCCGAATTGCAAAAAGAGGCGATCCGGCAACTTGGGGTGTTCGCTAAGCATCTGCAGGATCCAAAAACGGGGCTGTTCTATCACATGTGGGACGAGAAAAGCGGCAAGCACACACCTTCGTTTTGGGCACGTGGGAACGGCTGGGTGGTGATGTCGTACACCGAAGTGCTCAAGAACGAAAAGGCGGACTCACAGTATGCCGCTGGATTGATTGCACCGTTCAAAAAGCAACTGGCTGGTATCGTACCGCTGCAAAACAAAGGCAGCGGCCTGTGGCATACGGTTCTCGACCAGCCGGACACCTACCTGGAAGGTTCTGCTTCATCAATGTTCCTCTACGGTATGGCCGAGTGCCGGAACTTGAAGCTATTCGACCTGCCGTATGTCGAGACGATGCGCAAGGCATGGAACGGACTGGCGAAAACGATTCAGCCGAACGGCCGCGTAGGAGGAGTTTCCGCGGGAACCGGTCCAAGTGGCAAATCGGGATACATGGCAAGGAAAGTGGACACCTACACTTGGGGAACAGGCGCGTTTTTATTGGCAGCCTGCGCCTACGCAAAAAGCGATCAATCTGATTAGAGAACGAAAGAAAATCAGGATTATAAGTAGAAATAGGATGAGGTATATTTAGGTTTTGTATGATGTGGCGAATGCAATATTATATAGCTCGTATTACTTCTTGGCACAATTGATACACTTAATATAAAGGTATAAGCTTGATGCGCAATCTAAGAACAATATCATTTAGAACATTAAGTTCTGTTATTGGAACTTTCTCTGTGAGGATGTTGACATTATCATTAACTTTAGCCATCGGGATATCGACAGGAACAATCCTTCCCTGCTTGTTTTTTTCAATTCCATCTGCCTCCGGCCAGCCCATAAGGCATACCGTTCCGGACGAACATCCCCGGCTTTTGGGTTCTCTTGTGCGTTTGCAGAGATTGGCCACCGAACGTCCCGAGGCTTATCAGCGAGTTGTGCAGGTGGCACACGAAATTAACGCCGATGACCATGCGAAAATGATATCGATGGCTATTGTCTGTGCGGTAGAATCTGATGAGCAGCTTGGCAAACTCGCTGTGCAGATGGCAATGACGTACATAAATGGTCCCATACGAAGCGGGCATGTTACCTTTGGTCATGACCTGGCCCGCTGCGCAATAGTGTACGATTTGTGTTTTGAATACTGGAGCAAGGACCAACGTGCAGGTTTCCATAAATACATGAATAGAACAGTTGATGCGAATGTACACTCGGAAACCCACGTATTCCACAACGGCTGGTATGGATACAAACACTGGGGAATCGGACTGGCCTGCTACGCGACTTATTATGAAAACGAAAGAGCGGAATCAATCCTTCAGGCCCTTGAACAAGAATGGCTTATCCGTGCAGCACCGGCTCTCGAACTGGCCGGTGAAGGAGGGGGATGGGCTGAGGGATATTATATACACTACTGGTTATATGAATGGCTGTTCTTCTGTGAGGCTGCCCGCTATTGTGAAGGAGTTGACTATTACGCGGCTGCCCCGAAGTTTTTCAATAATCGAGCAATTGCAAGCATGTTTGAAACTTACCCCGGCATTAAGATATACAATTCCCGCCGGTCGGTTCCTATGGGGGACGGAGGGGGCCGTGTTTTCGGAGGAGACCGAGATAAGACACTATCGGCAAGACGCATCCTGGTAAATTATCTTTATGATGACCCAAACCATCAGGTAATCCATACTTTCAACGAGACTACACCCAGGTCGAGTGTGGGTGTATATGCGTATAAGGATTTTCTCTGGCGGGACACTTCTATCGCAAAAGGCGATATCAATGGTTTCAAGCTCTCTCATATAAGTCCGGGGCCCGGTTATGTCTATGCCCGCAGCTCGTGGGATGAAGATGCGACATATTTCTTCTTTAAGTGCGGAGACCGCTTCACCGCTCACCAGCATCTGGATGTGGGACATTTTCTTATTTACAAGTATGAGGAGCTTGCCGGTGACGGCGGCCATTATGATTCATTCGGGTCCGGTCATGATGTCAACTATCACCTGCGGAGCATTGCTCATAATACGATACTTGTCCATGATCCATCAGAGACCTGGCCGAATATTCGCGCCGGTACTGTTACCGGTAACGATGGAGGGCAGTCGCATTCGTGGCCTCATCATAACGGGGCGGTAACAGATCCCGATGAATGGCTAAAAGGACGCCGGCTATATGATATTGCAGATATTTTGGCTTTCGAGGAACGGGGAGAGTATCTATACGTGGCCGGTGATTGCACGCGAGCCTATTCACCGGATAAGCTTGCTTATTTTACACGTCAGATTGTGTTTCTTAGGCCGGGCAGTTTTGTTATTTTCGATCGTGTATGTTCCACGAATCCGCAATTTAAAAAGACCTGGCTGCTGCAGGCAATGAAGGAACCTGCTGATACCGGTCAGGATATGGTAGTCACTAATGGTAAAGGACGATTGTTTATTCAGACTCTACTGCCTGAGAACCCGCAGATCAAGCTGGTAACGGGAGCAGAACTATACAGCTACGATGGAAAAAAATATCCTCCCAGCCGGGATACGGGGCCTGCGCCTCAATGCCGTATCGAAATATCACCCCCCGAACCAGCCACAGTCGATTATTTTCTACATGTGTTGACAGCGACAGATACCGCTGCCACATCAGTAGAAAAGGCCGCTATTAATGTTGACGACCAGAGTGTTACGGTGATGGTAGGCCCTGCAGAAATCACATTCACGATAAATGAAGTAGGAGGCAATATCATCATTTCTGGACACACGGATAAATTTGCGGATAGAGTTATAGCCGAACATAAGTAAGCTTAACCATTTCTCACACATTCACTGATAGAAGATACTGAGAAACTGGGCTTAGAAATAATTGAGCCTGCACTGGCTCAAATCATCGAAGCAGACGGGCTACGACAAGCAAAACCGACACTTTTAGGACAGGATACAATATGTCTTGTGCTGGCAAAGGACAATAGCTCTATAAAACAACTGGGTGCAACGGATACTTAATTAATTACGAGTTTTTGTGACGCGTAGCCGTCACAAATGCTCTATTGGACTGAACCGCTGACGAGTCATTTGGAGTTTCAATAACCAAACGAATTGCGTCTCATCGGTGATCAGCGGACGGATTGGTGCGATTAG
>SDBS01005367.1_pt1 | contig 12505 bp, 11 predicted proteins | sample 2277091 | NCBI WGS metagenome assembly SDBS01 (sample SAMN10404972, study PRJNA504765) | marine sediment metagenome | isolation source: marine sediment core GS10_PC15, 163 cmbsf | place: Arctic Ocean: Southern Knipovich Ridge | collected 2010 | reverse complement strand
TCAAACTTCTGGTAATCAAAAGCTTCTTCCCTTTTTTCTTTAGATTGTTTTTTGCTTTTCATATGTCAAAGATTATAATTTAAACTAAATTTTTAACTTTGACACACTTTTCAGGACACTACCCCTCTCACCTCTCACCTCTCACCTCTCACCTCTCACCTCTCACCTCTCAACTCTCACCTCTCACCTCTCACCTCTCACCTCTCAACACTCACCTCTCACCTCTCACCTCTCACCTCTCACCTCTCAACTCTCACCTCTCAACTCTCAACTCTCACCTCTCACCTCTCACCTCTCACCTCTCACCTCTCTCTTCATGGTATTTAGAATGAGACTAAAATAGAATTAGAGGATGTGTTCAATAACATAAGCTTCAATATTATCTATTTCTCAACATATTAACAAATTTGTATTCTTAATGAACGTGAATAAATTAACTATTAGCATAGCTGTAAAGTAAAAAATACATATTTTTAACAAGATTAAATATAATCCCAGGAATATATGCTTATTAAAATAAAGAAAGGATTGGATATCAGGTTGAAAGGGAAGCCTGAACTTCAGCTTGAAACTCTCAATGATTCAGGTTTGTATGCAATCAAGCCCACTGATTTTCCGGGTCTGACTCCTAAGCTGGCTGTGAAGGTAGATGATGAAGTTAAAGCAGGCTCAGCTCTTTTCTATAACAAGCACCATCAGGAAGTAAAATTCACTTCTCCGGTAAGTGGTAATGTTGTTGCAATCAATCGTGGCGAGAGGAGAAGAATACTGGAGGTGGTTGTGGAATCTGATGGAAAAAACGGGAGCCTTGAATTTAAGAAGGGAGATCCAAAGAATTTAAGCCGTGAAGAGATTAAAGAAACTCTTTTAAAAAGTGGTCTGTGGCCATTCATCAGGCAGCGTCCCTTTAATATTATTGCTCACCCGGAAGAGTCTCCCAGAGCAATATTCCTTTCTGCATTCGATTCAGCTCCTCTTGCTCCGGACAATGAATTTATTTTAAAGGGTCAGAAGACTTCTTTGCAAACAGGTATCAATGCCTTAGGCATACTGACCGATGGGAAAGTTCATGTGGGCATCCGGAAGGGAAGTGCCCTGGAAAGTGTTTTTGCCACAATTAGTGGAATAGAGTTAAATGAATTTGAAGGTCCACATCCTGCCGGGACTGTGGGAGTACAGATACACCACATAGCTCCTATCAATAAAGCTGAAATTGTATGGGTTATTCAACCACAGGATGTTCTGGCAATAGGAAAGTTATTTGAGAAAGGAATACTGGATGCTGAAAGAATTGTAAGTCTTGCCGGATCTGAGGTGAAAGAGCCAAAATATTATAAAACAATCCTGGGAGCCTCTGTGCGAAATATGGTGGAAGGGAATGTGATGGATGGAAATCTGAGATTTATAAGTGGGAATGTATTGACGGGCGAACAGATCAGCAGGGAAGGTTTTATCGGATACTATGATAACCAGGTGACTGTAATTCAGGAAGGTGATCACCATGAGATGTTTGGATGGATAATGCCCAGATTGAAGAAGTTCAGTACTTCCATGTCCTATTTTTCCTGGATAATGCCAAAGAAGAAGTTTTTGTGTGACACAAATCTGAATGGAGGTCAGAGGGCCTTTGTTGTTTCAGGACAATATGAAAAGGTTCTTCCTATGGATATTTATCCGGTTGAATTGCTGAAAGCTATAATTATTGGAGATATTGATAAAATGGAGAATCTGGGTATTTATGAAGTTGCCGAGGAAGATATGGCTCTCTGTGAATTTGTATGTACTTCAAAGACTGAGGTGCAAACCCTGCTTCGCGATGGATTTGATATGATGATCAAAGAATTAGGTTAATTAGTGTTAAGTTTTGAGAGACAAATGAAGAAAAACAACTCAAAATTTAAAACTGAAAACTCAAAATTTAGAATTTAAAACTTAAAAAAAAATAAGGTGAAGTTTCTAAGGAAAACCATTGATAAAATAAAGCCGGCTTTTGAAGATGGTGGAAAGTTTGCAATGTTCCATTCATTATTCGATGCTGTCGAAACCTTCTTGTATGTTCCAAATACAGTTACAAAACCAAGGGGTGCCCACATCCGTGACACTATGGATATGAAAAGGACCATGGTACTGGTTATGATTGCCCTTATCCCTTCCCTCTTATTTGGTATGTGGAATATTGGCCACTGGCATTTCCTGGCATTTGGTGAAGATGCAACGCTTTTGCAAGAGTTTTGGTTTGGATTTTTAAAGATGCTGCCACTCATAGTGGTTTCTTATGTGGTTGGATTGGGAATTGAGATTATTTTTGCCCAGAAGCGAAAGCATGAGGTAAATGAAGGCTACTTTGTTTCGGGTTTTCTGATTCCACTGATTGTACCTATTGATACTCCCCTGTGGATGTTGGCCATTGCCATTGCATTTGCCGTAATTCTGGGTAAAGAAGTGTTTGGTGGAACGGGAATGAATATCCTTAATCCTGCACTTACGGTAAGAGCCTTCCTGTTTTTTGCTTATCCCGGATGGATGTCGGGCGACTCTGTCTGGATTTCGGGAATGATGAAAAATGCAGATAAGGTAGTGGATGGCTTTTCAGGGGCAACTCCCCTGGCAGAAGCGGCCGCTGGAAATATTTCAAATCTTCCCTCAACTTTTGAAATGTTCCTGGGAATAATTCCCGGCTCTGTTGGAGAGACTTCTGTGTTGGCTATTTTGATTGGAGCCATTATTTTGACCTGGACAGGTATTGGAAGCTGGAAGATCATGGCTTCCATGGTTGCCGGCGGATTGTTCATGGGGCTGATTTTGAACTTATTTGCAGTGAATCCCTACATGGAGCTTGCTGCATGGGATCATCTTCTCCTCGGAGGATTTGCCTTTGGAGCTGTATTTATGGCCACAGATCCGGTTACTGCCACCCAGACTGAGAAGGGAAAATGGATCTATGGATTTCTGACAGGGCTTCTGGCTATTCTGATCCGGGTGTTAAATCCCGCATATCCTGAAGGGGTTATGCTTGCTATATTGTTTATGAATGTTTTTGCCCCACTTATTGATCATTATGTAGTGGAGGCGAATGTGAAAAGAAGATTGAGAAGAGTGAAGAGTTGATGAGTTGAAGAGTTGAAAGGTTGAAGGTCTAGAAGAAGGCTGAGGCTAAGAGAAGAGAAGGCTAAGGCTAAGGCTAAGGAGAAGAGAAGAAATAGAATAGAAGGCTAAGAGAAGAGAAGGCTAAGGCTAAGGAGAAGAGAAGAAATAGAATAGAAGGCTAAGAGAAGAGAAGGCTAAGGCTAAGGCTAAGGCTAAGGAGAAGAGAAGAAATAGAATAGAAGGCTAAGAGAAGAGAAGGCTAAGGCTAAGGCTAAGGAGAAGAGAAGAAATAGAATAGAATAGAAGGCTAAGAGAAGAGAAGAAGAGAAGGCTGAGGCTAAGGCTAAGAGAAGAGAAGAGAAGAGAAGGCTGAGGCTAAGGCTAAGAGAAGAGAAGAGAAGAGAAGGCTGAGGCTAAGGCTAAGAGAAGAGAAGAGAAGAGAAGGCTGAGGCTAAGGAAAAGAAAAGAGAAATTATGTCCTATAAGGATTTTACGGAAATGTCTGTATGGCAAAAGTCTTTTGATTTGCTGATAAGAATCTATCAGTTAACCAAAACATTTCCTGCAGAGGAAAAATTTGGGATAATCTCTGATATTAGAAGAGCTGCAAATTCTGTGGTGCATAATGTAGCAGAGGGGTTTGGGAGGTTTGAGAAAAAAGATAAAACAAGGTTTTATAAGATTTCAAGAGGTAGTAGCTATGAAGTTATTAGTCAGGTTCTTGTTTCTTCTGCTTTGCAATATTTTAATAAAAAAGATGAAAAAGAAATTGTGAGAGGGTACAAGCAGGTTATTGATGAGTTAGATTCAATGATAAAATCAGTTGAATTAAGAGATAGTCCTAAGCCTAAGCCTAAGCCTAAGCCTTCTTTAAAATAATGAATTGTTTAATTAATACACATACTAGTGAAAAGTTTTAGCAATACCTATATTTTTATTTTCTCTACAGTCATGGTAATCCTGGTTGCGGCCATACTATCTTCTGCAGCTATGCTTCTTCAACCACTGCAGCAGAAGAATATTGAGATCGAGCAAAAAAGAAATATACTTGCTTCCATAACTATTGAAAGCACAGCCACAGATGCGGAATCTCTCTATGATCAATATATCACAGAAAGTTATGTGGTGAATTCCAAAGGTGAGATCAAGGAAGGACTTGATGCTTTTGCTGTGAATATGACAGATGAAATACGTAAGTCTGAGGAAGAAAAAAGCCTGCCCATTTTTGTGGGATTATTGGATGGTGATAAGAAACAATATGTAATTCCGGTCAGAGGGGCTGGTCTGTGGGGACCAATCTATGGATATGTTGCGCTGAATGGTGATTTTACTACAATTTTCGGTACCAACTTTGGCCATGATGGAGAAACTCCGGGACTTGGTTCAGAGATTACAACTTCCTGGTTCCAGGACCGCTTTATAGGGAAGAAGATATTTTCTGAAGATGGTGTATTTATTTCCATTGATATTGTAAAAGGAAAATCTGATCCGTCAAGTCTGAACCAGGTGGACGGCATCACAGGATCTACCCTTACAACCAATGGCCTGGAGAAAATGCTGAAAGACTGTTTAAAGCCTTATGAAGCATATTTTAAGAATCAAATGAACTAATCATATTATGAAAGACAGAGAGCCTTTATTTTCTTCAAAAAACATGAAGCTGCTGACCAATCCTCTGAATGAGGATAATCCGATTACCGTGCAGGTTCTGGGTATTTGTTCGGCCCTGGCTATTACAGCCAAACTCGAACCGGCTATTGTTATGTCCTTTTCTGTGCTGGCGGTTCTTGCTGTGTCGAATGTGGTAATATCCATGCTCAGGAATTATATTCCTCCGAGGATAAGAATTATTGTTCAGCTGACTGTTATTGCAGCTATGGTAATCCTGGTTGACCAGGTACTTAAGGCATATGCTTATGAGGTAAGCAAGCAATTGTCGGTTTTTGTCGGACTCATCATTACCAACTGTATTATAATGGGGAGACTGGAAGCCTTTGCCATGACAAATAAACCCTGGCCTGCTTTTCTGGATGGTGTTGGGAATTCAGCCGGATACGGAGTGATCCTGGTAATAGTTGCTTTTTTCAGGGAACTCCTCGGATCTGGTGAATTACTCGGATACCCGGTCTTTGAAAAAATCGGCTTGTATAGTATTGGATATGAAAATAACGGAATGATGATCCTTCCGCCCATGGCTCTCATGGTGGTTGGTATTATTATCTGGGTTCAAAGGAGCCGCAAACGAGAATTAATTGAAGATTAAGTTATTTGAAACTTTAAAAATTTCCCAATGGAAAATTTGATCAATATATTTATTAAATCAATTTTTGTTGACAACATGGTATTTGCCTACTTCCTGGGCATGTGTTCATACCTGGCTGTCTCAAAAACAGTGAAAACCTCAGTTGGACTCGGTATTGCAGTGGTCTTTGTTCTGGGTATCACTGTACCAATCGATTACCTGATTCATAATTATTTGCTAAAAAAGGGTGCCCTTGTCTGGTTGAGTGAGAGCTTTTTTGATGTAGACCTTAGCTTTCTTTCTTTTATCATGTTTATAGCAGTAATTGCCTCCATGGTGCAGCTTGTAGAAATGGTAATTGAAAAATTCTCACCTGCCCTTTATATATCACTTGGAATTTTCCTGCCCCTGATTGCTGTAAACTGTGCCATCCTCGGAGGTTCGCTCTTTATGCAGCAGCGGGAATATCATAATATTGCAGAGGCTACATCCTTTGGAATAGGGTCAGGGCTTGGCTTTTTCCTGGCAATTGTTGGAATTGCTGCTATTCGGGAGAAAATACGTTATTCCAATGTCCCTGCTCCATTAAGGGGTTTGGGTATTACTTTTATTATTACCGGCTTAATGGGCATAGCCTTTATGAGTTTCATGGGCATTAAACTATAAAGAAATTTAAAACGAAGTAAAAATGATTCTTTTATTCACATCTCTTACTGTTGTATTAACCAGCATTGTCGTTTTTCTCATTGTGATCATTTTTCTTGTGGTCATGCTTCTCTATGCAAGAAAGAAACTAATTCCTCAGGGAGCAGTTAAACTAAAGGTAAACGACAAAGATTTTGTAGTATACCCGGGATCAACTGTTCTTTCTGTTCTGATGAGTAATGAAATTTATTTACCTTCTGCCTGTGGCGGACAGGGAACATGTGGAATGTGTGACTGCCAGATTTTGGAGGGAGGTGGTAGCATACTTCCAACAGAAACCGGCTTCTTTACCCGTAAAGAACAGCAGAATAACTGGCGTCTTGGTTGCCAGGTAAAAGTCAGGGGAGATATTACTGTCCAGGTTCCCGAAGCGGTTATGGGTATTAAAAAATGGGAGTGTGAAGTTGTATCCAACCATAATGTGGCCACTTTCATCAAGGAATTTGTAGTGAAATTACCGGAGGGAGAAACATTGGATTTCCAGTCAGGAGGCTATGTTCAGATTGATGTACCTAAGATTGAAGTCAGTTTTAAGGATATGGAAATTGAGGATGAGTACAGGGATGAGTGGGATCAGTTTAAGATGTGGGATTTGAAAATGAAAAACCCCGAAGAAACTTATCGTGCTTATTCTATGGCCAATCATCCAGCCGAGGGAAATATAGTGATATTGAATATTCGTATTGCCACTCCTCCGTGGGATCGTGCAAAAGGAACATTTATGAATGTTAATCCCGGAATTTGTTCTTCTTATATTTTTGGATTGAAACCAGGAGACAAAGTTATGGTTTCGGGTCCTTATGGAGAATTCTTTATTAAGGATACCGAAAGCGAAATGATGTATATTGGAGGAGGTGCCGGGATGGCTCCACTCAGGTCACATCTGTTTCATTTGTTTCATACAGCAAAAACCGGCAGGAAAGTGACTTACTGGTATGGTGCCCGTTCAAAAAGAGAGATCTTTTATGAAGAGCAATTCCGCGAAATAGAAAAGAAATTCCCAAATTTCACTTTTAATATCGCTCTTTCTGAACCAATTGAAGAAGATAAATGGGATGGACAGGTTGGATTTATTCACCAGGTAATTTATGATACCTATCTGAGTAAGCATGAAGAGCCCGAAGATATAGAATATTACATGTGCGGACCGCCAATGATGAATGATGCGGTAAATAAAATGCTGTACGACCTCGGTGTTCCGGATGAAATGATCGCCTTTGATGATTTTGGAATATAGAAGAGGAGGGTAAGCGATGAGAGATGAGAGGTGAGTGAAAAATGAAGATGGGAAGGGCGCAGGGCAAAGGGGAAGAAAGAGAAGAGGAGAGGGGGCGATGGGGCGAAAGAGCGAACTTTATTCCATAAGACTGCTGGAAGTTTATTGCCAAAGACCTGATAAGTCCTTGATTTTAAGTAGGATGTTCTTGTGTTTACTAGGTAGTATACTGGCTTTGTTATGATATGGAAGGCTTACTTTTTTTATGGAAAATAGCCTATATTATAACCACCTCAATTTATACAAAGATTAAAAGATAATCTTAAATTGGAGCTGTCCAAAAAGTAACCATAACGCGTATCGTCATCCTGAACTTGATTATTCCCTTCGGTCATGAGATCGCTTCGCTAAGTTCAGGATCTGTTTATAATCAATAACTTAAGATTCTGAACTAAATTCAGAATGACTGCTTTTGAACCTTTTGAGACAGTCCCGAAATATTTAGCCCATAACATGATTGTATTTTATAAGAAAATCAGCCTTTTTTTACTGTCAGGCTTTGTCTTGTTTTCATCATGTTCAAAGATGAAAACTATAGACGGATTTACACAGGGTACTACTTATCATATTGTGTTTGAGCAGGGAAGTATCATAAAACCCGGGACCCCTATCTCAAAGTATCAGATTGATTCTCTGCTGGCAGATTTCGATCTTTCACTTTCAAGCTATCATCCCAATTCAATAATTTCAAGAATTAACAGAAATGAGCCATCTGTATTACTTGATGATTATTTTATTAAGGTTTTTAATATCTCTTTTGAGGTTTATAAAGCTACGGATGGAATATTCGACTTAACGGTTGCACCATTGGTAAATGCCTGGGGATTTGGTCCGGAGGAAAGCTTAGGGAGTGATAGTCTCACCATTGACAGTCTGATGCAATTTGTGGGTATGAATAAGGTGCGAATATCAGAAAACTATCTTGTTAAAGACCTCGATGGGATTAAGCTCGATGTGAATGCTGTTGCCCAGGGTTATTCTGTTGATGTTGTTGGCAGCTTTATCGAAGAAAAGGGCATAAAAAATTATCTTGTGGAAATTGGGGGCGAAGTAAGGGCGAGAGGCAGAAAATTGCATGGAAAGTCATGGAGAGTTGGAATTGATAAGCCTTATGAGAACAACTTTGATCCCGGTGAAGATCTTCAGGAGATACTTATTATGGATGATATGTCACTGGCAACTTCGGGGAACTACCGGAAATTTTATGTAAAAGATGGAGTGAAATACTCGCATTCCATTGATCCGGGAACCGGTTATCCGGTAATGGATCGTTTGTTGAGTGCTACCATAGTAAGCAGGGAATGTATTTATGCCGATGCCTATGCCACTGCCTGTATGATAATGGGGCTGGAGGAAAGTATTAAACTGGTAAACAGCAATGAGATGCTGGAAGCTTATTTTGTATATTCAGGGGAATCGGGGGAGTTTCAGATACAGTTTACCGATGGGTTTGAGAAGTATATTTATAGGGAATAATCAAGTTCAGGATGACCAAAACATAGCCTTTTGAAACAGTCCCGAATTTTGTGTCATATTTTAAGGTTTAATAGATTATTAGTTTGAGGATGATTGATTGTTTAATACATTCTTAGTTTCTCCTCCTTTTTTAAGGAGGAGTACCCGAACGCAGTGAGGGGGAGGTGGTTGCTTTTAATCTTCCCCGTTGTTATCCCTCATATTACTAAAAAAAATGACCCTCTCAGGGCCATCATCTAATCTTAACGGATTACAGAATAAACCTTTTAACTAAACCTCAAACCCACATCCTGCACAGAGACTACCTTTTTTATAATTCCGGTATTCTCTGAGTTCTTCATGTTTGGGACAGGAAATGCCTTTTTTCTTTAAATGAATATTTCCACCCACTGAGGTTACGGGGAATTTCCCGTTCTTAATTACAAGCATTTTAATTGCCATGCCTATAATACTCAGGCCGATCAGGAAAACAGATAAGATTAATAATGTAAAAAACATTGTCTGAATTTATATGTCAAAGTTAATGTTCTTTTTGTAATTCCGGAAAACCCGGCATGTTTTTTTCTCTCAAAAGCTAAATAATATCAGGCTTTTCAAATTATAAAATTCAGATGCATTAAATAGAACGACAAGTCCTTCTTATTTAGAACAAATCTTATTAAATTTGCAAGTCAGAAATAAAATCCATAGATATGAGTGTAAAAACCGATGAACTAAAAAAGGACTTGTCACGTGAGGAATTCAAGAGGGAAGTTTTGGAAGATTACAAGTTGGCACATTTAAGCAGAAGCATCAGTGTACTTGGAAGAAGGGAAGTATTAACCGGAAAGGCCAAGTTTGGAATTTTCGGGGATGGCAAGGAACTGGCCCAAATAGCCCTGGCGAAGCAGTTCAAGAATGGAGACTGGCGTTCAGGATATTACCGGGACCAGACCTGGATGATGGCTGCAGGGGTGTTCAGTGCTGAGGAGTTTTTTCACCAGCTATATGGAAATACGGATGGAAAATTGAACCCGGGGAATGGAGGCAGATCATTTAACAATCATTTTTCTACTGCCAACATTAATCAGGATGGTACCTGGAAGGACTTGTCTAAACAAAAAAATTCTTCCGCCGATATTTCACCAACAGCCGGACAGATGCCTCGCCTGCTGGGACTGGCATATGCTTCTAAGTTGTTTCGTCAGAATAAAGAATTACATCAATTTACAAACTTCTCAATGACAGGGAATGAGGTTGCATTTGGTTCGATCGGGGATGCCAGTACATCGGAAGGTCATTTTTGGGAGACTGTAAATGCTGCCGGGGTACTCCAGGTTCCAATGGCACTTTCTATATGGGATGATGGTTATGGTATTTCGGTACCAAAGAAATACCAGACCACGAAAGAGAATATCTCTGAGCTTCTGAAAGGATTCAAAGCAGAGGAAGGAAAACCAGGATACTTAATCTATAATGCAAAGGGCTGGGATTATCCTGAATTATGTAAGGTGTATGAGGAAGGGATACGAAGATGTCGTGAAGAGCATGTTCCCGTGATCTTCCATATTGAAGATGTTACCCAGCCTTTAGGACATTCCACTTCGGGTTCTCATGAGCGATATAAAACCCCTGAAAGACTGCAGTGGGAAAAAGATTTCGATGGCATTACAAGGATGAAAAAGTGGATTCTGGAATCTGAAATAGCTGGCAAGCAAGAACTTGAGGAGCTTGAAGAAGCAGCTTTAAATGAAGCAAAAGCGGCAAGGAAGAGCGGATGGAATGCTTTCATGGATCCGATAAAGGTTGAAAGGGATGCTCTTGTAAAAATTATTGATAATCGCTCCTGTGTTTGTAAACGGGAACATATAGATAAAGTTGGGATTATTACGAATGATCTTAAAAAAATAATTAATCCCAATAGGAAAGATGTGGTAAGCTCAGCGAAGAAAATTTTAAGAAGTGTTTGCAACGATTGTACTATTCGGGAAAATTTGCAAAAAGATTTGGGAGTATGGTTGCGCAGGAATCTTGAGGCTAATGCAGAAAGGTATAACACTTTCCTTTATAATGACACACAATTTTCAGCTCTGAATATTAAACCCGAACCTCCGGTTTACAAAGAAGACAGCGAGGAAGTTGCCGGACGCCAGGTTTTACGGGAAAACTTTGATTATATTTTTGCAAACAACCCCCTTGTGGTCACTTTTGGCGAGGATACAGGTTTTATTGGTGGGGTAAATCAGAGCCTGGAAGGCTTGCAGGAGAAATACGGGGAATTGAGGATTACAGATACCGGAATTCGGGAAACGACCATTCTTGGTCAGGGAATTGGACTTGCCCTTCGTGGAATGAGACCGATTGCCGAGATCCAGTATTTTGATTATCTGCTCTATGCATTGCAGACCCTGAGCGATGACCTGGCAACCACCATGTACCGTACCCGGGGCAATATGAGTGCTCCCCTTATTATTCGTACCCGGGGGCACCGGCTTGAAGGTATCTGGCATTCGGGTTCACCCCTGAGTATGGTAATCAATTCAATTAGGGGAATTTATGTTTGTGTACCAAGAAATATGACCCAGGCGGCTGGATTTTATAATACATTGCTGGCAGCAAATGACACTGCCCTGGTAATTGAGCCACTGAATGGATACAGGCTAAAGGAAAAAATGCCTGAAAATATCGGAACCTATAAAATTCCTTTGGGGGAGCCTGAGATTATCCAGGAAGGAACTGACCTTACACTTGTCACTTATGGTTCTTGTGTCAGGATTGCCCAGGACGCAGTAGAGCAATTGAAGGATTTTGGTGTATCTGTAGAGTTGATTGATGTACAAACTCTATTGCCTTTTGATTTGAATCAACGCATTCAGGAATCTGTAAAGAAAACAAATAAAGTATTGTTTTTTGATGAAGACGTTCCCGGAGGTGCTACTGCCTACATGATGCAAAAGGTGATTGAGGAACAAAAGGCATTCTATTATCTTGATTCAGAACCAAGAACACTTTCAGCAAAAGAGCACAGGCCGGCCTATGCAACTGACGGGGATTATTTTTCCAATCCAAATGCCGAGGATGTTTTTGATATTGTGTATCAGATGATGCATGAGTCAGATACTAAGAAGTTTCCGCAACTTTATTGAAAGATAAGTGATTTAAGATAAAAGATTAAAGTAAAAAGATTAAAGTAAAAAGATTAAAGTAAAAAGATTAAAGTAAAAAGATTAAAGTAAAAAGATTAAAGCACTATCTAGTTTGGGTTTTTGTCATAATAGAGCCCAAAATATTCTTTAGTTCTTTTGATTCTTGCAATAAGAAACTAAATTCATCATCTAAATACTCATCAGGTAGAGTTACATTCAATATTCTTAGAAAGTAGTTTGTCTCACGCATTTCACGTAAAGCTATTCTTACTTTATTTGCAAAATCCAACCGGGAAGAACCAGCCTGAGCTTCTTCATAATTTGCTCCAGAACTGGAACTGCTTTTTACTAACTGATACCGAATAATTTTATATTCCGGAGCATTCGGCAGTTTTCTTAAATATTTAATAATCCGAACCGCAAACTGAAATAACCGCTCACTCAAATCCTTTTTTTTCATTTTAATCTTTAATCTTTTTACTTTTATCTTTTATCATTATTTATCCTCCTGATCTTGATATTAAAGGCGGCCATGAAAATACTCATAAAGGGACTTATGATATTGAAGAAAGCAAAAGGAGCATAGGTGAATGT
>SDBS01005366.1_pt1 | contig 12506 bp, 9 predicted proteins | sample 2277091 | NCBI WGS metagenome assembly SDBS01 (sample SAMN10404972, study PRJNA504765) | marine sediment metagenome | isolation source: marine sediment core GS10_PC15, 163 cmbsf | place: Arctic Ocean: Southern Knipovich Ridge | collected 2010 | reverse complement strand
CAAGATGCAACTGATGAGGTAAATGCAATGGATCATGCAGTATTATCGGTTACTCAAAATGAGGATTCCAAAGAAGTACAAGTACTTCTTAATCATTTTGCCGGAATTGTCAGTAATTTTTTTAATATTATTCAAGACCCAGACAACCCAGAAGTTGTTACTCCAAGTATAGCTAATTTAATTACTGGCATAGTCAATTTTGCCGAGGCAATAAAGAATGATCAACTCAGTTCTCATGCTACGCAAAAAGAAATTACCCGCTTCGTCGAAAAATTACTTGATGAACAATTTACCAAACGGTTTGTCAACATTATTACCGCTAAAAGAAATCAGTCCAAACAAATATAAAACTAATTTACCTGAATAAGTTAATTTTCATCAGGGTAATTTAATTAGTTTGTCAAAAAATTTTAACAATTTTTTATTGTTTTATTTAAAAAATCATCATTGAAATGAAAACAAAATTAAAAAAATAGTTGCTCTATTATCTTCTTTATGTTATTTATTATGTGTACTTAAAATAAATAAACTCAAAAAGCAGAAAGGTAATATAAAATATTGCCTGTTTCTAACCAACCAACTACCACAAGGAGTCATCATGACAACCATATTTATTTGTGCTTATGATATTAGGAGGCGTTGTCATAAGAAATCACAAAGTCAACCATATACTATGTTTAGTTCTATGTTATTCCTTTATATTCCCTTTAGATGGTGGCCGACAGCCACAAATATTCATATTACGGCCTTATGTGGTCAGTAAGATAGTTGTTTAACTACCATTTTTCTATTTACTAGCAACTAATTTACTTAAAAGCTTTGCTATAAGTTGCAGCATCTCACTACAGCAAGAAGTATGCTAGGGCAAACTTTAAGTAAGACGTCTACCCTAGCGTATAAAGGAATAATCATGAAAAAAATTGAACATGTAATAATACTTGGATTGCTTGGTATATCTGTTTTATTGAAAGTAGGTTCTGTTATAGTTCTTTACAAACTATATACTCACACGGAAGAAATTCCGCATGATTTAGCACACAAAACTGAAATTAAAAAAAGAAAAGGACAAACGCATGAACCTATTCAATAAAATTACTTAACCGATTCAAAAATCTTTTTGACTGAGGCCAGAGAACCAATTAATGAACTCATTTCATAAGGAACGATGATCATTTTATCGTCTTTCCCCTTCATCAGCTCTGGCAAGGTCTTGATATATTTCATTGCAATCAAATAGGCAAGTGGGTCACGATCTGGTATTGATTTTTGCACCATGCTAATTGCTTTCGATTCAGCGTCAGTAATTTTAAGTCGTGCTATTGCTTCTCCTTGTGCACGTAAAATTTCTGCTTCAGCTTCTCCTTGCGCCTTCAAAATTTTCGCCTCTTTTATTCCTTCAGCTTCTAATATTGTCGCCCGTTTTTTACCTTCTGACTGTAAAACTGTTTCACGGCGTTCACGTTCAGCACGCATCTGTTTTTCCATTGCATGACGAATATCAGCAGGTGGGCTTACCTCTTGTAATTCAACGCGATTAACTTTCACCCCCCATTTATCCGTCGCGTCATCTAAACTAATTCGTAACTGCTCATTAATTTGATCACGAGAAACTAATATTTCATCTAAATCCATTGAACCAATGACATTACGTAACGTCGTTTGGGTCAATTTTTCTATCGACTCTGATAAATTAAATATTTCATAGATGGCAGCTTTTGGGTCCATTATTTGATAATAAAGTAATGCATTAATTTCCATCGTTACATTATCTTTCGTAATCACATTTTGTTTTGGAAAATCATAGACTGCTTCACGTAAATCAATACGATAAAACACTCTTACATAACGATAAAAACGACCTCTCTCTTCTTTTATAAAAGTCCACATAACCTGACGTGGTCTTTCAACAAAGGGAATAATAAAATGCAAACCAGGCCCAAGCATGCGATTATATTTACCAAGATATTCAATAGCAACTATTTCGGCTTGTTGTACAAGGTAGATTGATTTAATCAGTAATATTGTTAGACAAACAGCTAACACAATAAAAAAAATAACAAACATGGTGATCCTTTCTGCTTAATTTTTCAATGGTAATCATTTAATATTCTATCCTTATCTATTATTTTAACAAAATATAAAAATAATGGAATAAAAATTTATAATAAAATTTTTAACAGAAATAAAATTTATATGAAAACAAATCATATGATACAAAAAATAGTCAATGCTAAGTAAAACAAACACAAAAAAGAAAAGAATACATCAACAAGAGTAAGTTATCCCCCTTGCTCTAGCGAAAGAAAATCAACCTTAGGGAAGTATGATTCTTTTAGTTTTTGCTGCAACTCAGGAACAAAAGATTGCCAAATTCGCTTTGCATCATCTTTATCTTCTACATGATTAAGATAATGTAGATTTTTGCTTAGGTTAAAAGAAAAAAGGAGCTGTTCTGAATTAAATTGTACAAAATCTATACCTCGGTTATAATCCGCAAAATCTATTATTTCCCATCTACCATCTTTATAGCTGATTACAGCCTTTTTTTGATTTGAACTGCAATCTATATTTTTAACACCATCATCTTTAAATTCAAAAATAATCGTTCCATCTTCTGTATCTATTATTTTTACCTTACTACCATCTTTGCCTAGTACTTTTACCTTACCATCAAGAAAAGTCATTTCACGTTTATAGCTGATTGCAGCCCTTTTTCCATTTGGACTGAAACGTATCTTGTCAACCTTATAATCTTCAAAAATAGATTTTTTATTTCTGTCATCTGTGTCTATTGTTTTCTCCTTACCATCTTCATTTTTCAAAATCTCCGTTCCATCTTCTGGGTCTATTATTTTTACTTTAGCACCTTCATCATATTTATATCTAATTATGACCCTTTTTCTATTTGAGCCGAATTCCATCGCGGCAATATTATCATCTTCAAAAATAATCGTTCCATCTTCTGTATCTATTATTTTCCCTCTACCATCTGTATAGATGATTCCAGCCCTCATTCCATCTGAGCTGAATTCTATCCAGGCAACATTATCATCTTTAAAAATCACCGCTCCATCTTCTATGTTTATTATTTTTACCTTATCATTTTTATATTTGATTTCAGCCATTTTTTCATTTGGAACAAACCCTATCCAGTCAACATTATCACCAGGCTCCCACTTTAGTAAAATTTTAGGAACTGGTTTAATAATTTCTCTTAGCACCTCTTCAATCACTCGTTGAGCTTTCATCTTTCGATCGTACAGCCAGGAGGATATTTTTTGAATCCATGCCAGCTTATTTTTTTGTAATAAATCATGAATTTTATTTTTTAGTAACCGCTTCGTGAAATTAGAAAAATTAAAGCCAAATTCTTCGGAAAAACCATACATATGAAGATCTGCTGCTAACATTATATGCTCAAAAATTGGCAACCCAGACAATAATTTTTTTCTTCCTTCTTCATTTGATTCTACAAAGTCAATGAACGTTTTTATCTCTTTTTCGGTTGATTCCAACTCTATCTTTCCTTCAATTTTTTCTTTCCAACCATAACGCATAGCCCCTGAAATTAATGTACTACCAGCCATCTGTGACCATCGAGCCGGGTGCTCAGACTTGTCTATTTTACTTACAGATTTTACTATTGAATCGAATGTAACACTTACTTTCGAATTATCAGGAAAGAATGCAGTAAGACTATATCCCGGTTGTAATTTTTCTGCTCTTTTTTCAATATCTTCATCTCTATTATCATCTGGAGAGTTTATTAGTAACCATGTATCAAGAGATTCATCCATCGAGTCACTATTAATTTGCTCTTGATTTTTACTCGTATCAATTATTATCTTGCCATACTGGTTCCTAACAACAATATGTTCCCCCGGATGTATAGATAGTCTTCCATCAGGATCAATTTGTATTGCTGATTTTTCTGAATCTTCTGGTAACGGAATAATAAAACTTTGTTTCTGCTCAGCCAGATGTTGGTTCAGATGGTCACAAAATTTTGAATTCCCCTTTACCTGCCAAGAAAAAATAGCCGTACCTACTTTCACTTCTCCCTTTACTTGGCCCACTTCCATCGAATACGTATCTGATGATAAACAAACAACAAAAGCAAGACTCAACATATATAAAAATTCTTTTTTCATGTTATTAACACCCCAAAAATAAAGCATTATCAAAAAAATAACTTAACAAATTCATTAGTAGTATATAAAAAAAGCAACAACATGTAATGTAAGAAAAATAATAAATGTTAGATATATTAAGTTCTGTTGATTTTTCAAAATGATGATGAAAAGTCAACAAGACCTGATAAATCAGTATCATTAATTGAGCACTTTATTATCACTGACTATTTCAATAACAATAATTAAGCCGAGTTTTTTTATATTAAAATTCAAATCTGAATATTTATTTAAAATCAAATAAATTTATTGTCAAAAAAAAGTTATGTTTTATACTAAAAAATAGGAATTATTAGATTTAATTAACGTTAAATACTGCTATTAATTAAGTATTTTACCAAAATTTTGTTACTGCTATAATCTCATAAAAAGAAGGTTATCAATGAAATCAAACAATAATATTTTTTTATCGCTCATAGGTATTATATTCATGGGAACAATATCTTTACTTATGACAACTACCGCTGCACCAAAAATACCAACTATTACTGTTTGGATTCATGGTACTAAATCGCATGAATTTTTAATTAATCGATTGGGCAAACTTGCTCAAAATCTGGAAGTTAAATTATTTGGTTATAAGCAAGGATTACATAAAGTTGCTTCACTCACAAGTAATCAGAACAACTATGTATTAGCTAAAGAACTTTCTGATAACTATCCACAACAATTTCCATGGGAACATTTCTATGTTTTTGGCTGGTCAGGGAAATTAAACCATACTGAACGCCAACTTGCGGCCAAAGATTTATATCATGCACTAAAAGAGTTGGTTCTTCGCTATCAAAAAGAATATTGCATAACCCCGCAAATTACTCTTATAACACATAGTCATGGTGGTAATGTTGCCCTTAACATGGCTGCCATCGTAGATAAAGACTACTCACTTATTATAAATAGGCTCATTCTTTTGGCTTGTCCCGTACAAAACTATACAATGGATTTGGTTAAGTCACCGCTCTTTAAACGAATATATTCCATTCATTCACACACTGATATGCTTCAAATCCTTGATCCACAAGGATTACATCCTTTTCTTGCACTTAAACGCATGGCTGAATTTAAAAATGCATTTAATATAAGCAAAAAATGCCCGCTATTTTCTCGGCGCCATTTTCCTATTAACCCCAAAATAGCACACGCATGTATTCGCTGGAAGAAAGGAGTATCGTGGGAAAAACCACTTACGACCATGACAAACTCAGCCTATTTCAGGCCAATCAAAGTTGCATTACAAAATATTGATAAAATTAAATCCAATAGAGGGCTTTTGCATATTGAATTTACCCTTTTACCTTTTGTCAGCCATTTACCAGACGTAATAGCGCAACTCGATGATGCCATAAAAAAGACCACCCACTGTATTAGTAATACCGATCCGGATATTGTTATACATTTATAAAAAAAAATTAAACTTAAATAATCTCTTTTACTTTTTGTACAATAGCAGATGCATCAATTCCTTCATACGCAAGTAATTCCTCTGGTTTCCCGGAGCGGGGTAATTTGTCTACCGCAAGACAAGCAATAGTAACGCCAGTATTGCGTAATGCATACATGACTGCCTGGCCAAGCCCTCCTTGCAGGTAATGATCTTCCACCGTCACTACTTTGTTCTTTGCTTTTTGCACTATTTTTTTTATAGTTGTTTCGTCAAGCGGTTTAATTGAATACAAATCAATAATTGCAGCGTCAATTTTTTCTTGTTGCAATAGTTTATATGCTTTGAGCGCTTCAAAAAGAGTAATTCCTGCCGCAATAATACAAACACGATCATGATCACTCTGTTGCAATACCTTGCAGCCACCAATAATAAAGTCTTCATTATTGTCATATATAACTGCCGTTGCAGCACGCGTTGTACGTAAATAAGCAATACCTTCCTCATACCGTGCCATTTGTTCAACTAATTTGTAGGTACTCACTGCATCACTTGGATATAAGACCACTGATTCTGGTATTGCACGCATCATGGCAATATCTTCGAGTGCCATTTGTGATGGTCCATCTTGCCCAATGGAAACACCTGCATGAGAACCAACTAAATTTAAACGAGCCTGTCCAATTGCAGCCATACGAATCTGATCATGCGCGCGAGAAAAAAAAGCGCCGAATGTTGAAATAAATGGCATCCTGTTGCGACGGTCAAAACCAATTCCCATGCCAACCATATTTTGTTCTGCAATAAAACATTGAAAAAAACGATCCGGATGTTTTTCTTCAAAAATTTCAGCATAGGTTGAATTTTTCACTTCGGCATCAAGACTTATCACTGCATCGCATGTGCTCCCAAGTGCTGCTAACGCTTGGCCATACGCTTTACGCGTTGGTACCAATGAATCGCGCTGATAAAGAGGATCAGCCATTTTGGCAAAAGAGCGCTCCACGGTAATTGCTACCGGTGATTTTTCTGGTAGTTTTGGTTTCCAAGAATAAGTACGATTGTAGGCTGCTGCCTGCGGAAAGTTATTCTTTAATTGTTTGAGCGCTTCATCCAATTTATCTTTTGCAATTGCTTTCCCATGATACCCTTCTTTATCTTCAAGCATATTAACGCCACGGCCTTTAAACGTCTTGGCAATAATCACGACTGGCTTTTTTGTGATCTCTCGTGCCTTATCAAATACTTTCATTAATTGTTCAATATTATGCCCATCAACTAAGAGTGCATGCCAGTTAAATGCATCAAAAACTTCAACATATCGTTGCACATTATCTTCAAAAAGAGTTGGAGTACTTTGCCCAAGCCGATTAACATCAATAATTGCGATTAAGTTATCAAGTTTATAATGAGCTCCTAATTGTACTGCTTCCCATACCGCACCTTCTGTTGTTTCACTATCACCCATCAATACATAGGTGTAATAGTTGCGCCTATCTGATTTTGCACATAATGCTTCACCAACACCAATTGACAGACCAAGACCAAGCGCACCTGTCGCTGCTTCCGCATAAGGAAAACGTAAGGTAGGATGTCCTTCCAATACCGAACCCATTTTGCGGTAAGTCATCATATCTTTTTCAGATAACATACCAACTTCTCTCCAGGCTGAATATAATAATGGCGATGCATGCCCTTTTGATAAAATAAAGCGATCATTGTCTGGATTGTCATAATGTTTTGGGTCATATTGCATCGCATAAAAAAATAAGACTGACATAATATCAGCCGCAGATAAACAGCTCGTCGTATGCCCTGATCCTGCCTCACTTGGTGCAACAATTGACCAGTAACGCATGCGATAGGCTTTAAATTCAAGAAATGCTTTTAAACCATTATGCATAACGAGTAACTCCCTATTTTTATTTTTAAAATTTTATACTTTGATTATAATATCATTAATATCATTATTTTTGAGAAATTTTATGCAATATTTCCGCTTCCTCTTCTTTTGATAATTTTATACTGGTAATTTTATACCCAGTTCTTTCTATACCACCAATATCAATTTTATAATTATCTACTAGATGACCTACTTCATATTCAATTTTTACTGGGCGAATTCCTTTCTGATATACACTAGCGAAAACTTTAATTAAATGACAGGGACCAAAAAATCTTGGAATTTTAGTTGTATGTCCAGGATCTAATTTCTGATAAATGCTCTCGCTCTCACAACTCCAGTCTGTGTGCCCGCTAAGATAAGAAGCTTCAATACTTACAGGATATGGTGTACTATTCTTAATAAAAGCCCAACTATATGCCTGCATTACATTACCTATACCAAGCAGTGATAATAATAGCCCTAAAAAGAATCCTTTTTTATTCACAATCATAGTTATTCCTTTTTTGAATAATTTTTACTTTCAATAAACTTATTATTTTCAATTTACAAAAAAATGTTTAGAAAAGTCAACCTAAACTCTTCAAATTCTCCCTACATAATTGTAGGTTTAATCGCAGCAATTACTGCTTTACTCACATCAAAAACTTCTACTTTTGTATTCTGTTGTTGTAATGGAATAGTGTTAGAGACAAATATTTTTTGCAATCTACTTGCTATTATTTTTTCAAATGCATCACCAGCAAAAACTGGATGTACAAAATAACCATACAATTGTTTAAACCCCATTGACTCGAGCTTATCAACTGCTTGTAACACCGTGCTACCCGTTGCAATAATATCATCAATAATAATGGCGGTGGTTCCCCGACAGGTTCCAATGGTTTTTGTAATGCGAACTTCATCTGGTGCATAGCGTTCTTTAATAATAGTTAAAAATCCAATCCCGAGTTGTTGCGCAATGGCCTTCACCCGATTTTGCGCTCCTTTGTCAGGAGCAACAAGACAAACATTATCTAATGAATCAAACTGTTGCTGGATATGGTGGACAATAATATCAGTTACTCGCACATTAATAACGGGTATTGAAAAAAATGATTCAATCACTGGTGTGTGTAATTCAACAGTGACCAGACTATCCAGACCAGCCGCTTGTAGCATATCGGCGACAAGTGCTGCTTGCCCCGGTTTTCCAGAAACATCACTTGCCTCTTGGCGTGAATAGCCAAAATAAGGAATCACCCCTCTTATTTTTTTTGCACCAATATTCTTGAGCTCATGGGTTAAAAATAAAATTTGTAATAGATGTTCATTAACCGGCATGCTAGTCGATTGCACTAACAATACAACTCTATCAACAAAGTAGGAAGGATATGCTAATGATACGTGTAATTCACCATCAGCAAAATGGTCTACCTGTGGAACAATAAGCTTGATTTGCAATTGTCGCGCGATTTCTTCTGCTATTCTGTTACCTTCATTCCCAGCCAGCACCACTACATTCATAACCACTCCTACAATTTTAGTTCGCTATAAAAAAATCCCGATCTCTTGTTCCATCATACATACGTAACTTTTTATAAAAATGAAACTAAAAAGAGAAACGGGAATTTTTAAGATGGTAAAAAATTATACGGTAGTTGTTCGCATGGTATTAGTTTTTGCCGTTGCTATGGTATCGAGTTTATTCGATTCTTTTTTATTTTGGGCTAGTTTTATCTCATACTGTTTGTTCATTTCATTTTTTACCTGTGCCGTAAAATCAAATTTTTCATCGACATAAATAACACGACCCGTCACCTTATCAACAACTGCATCTAGCTTTTCTTCTTTTGCTACCTTGATTACTGCTTTATCAACATTACGTGCTAAATTTTCTGTCTTTTTTTGCATATCAATCTTGAGGTCTTCTTCACTTTCTTGAATCTTATTTTTATACTCTCGCTCCATTCTCACGAGCTTTTTTTCTTCATTGTCACGAGCAGCGTCACTCAACATTGAAGACTTTCCTTTATACTCACTCATCGTTTGAGTAATTTTTCGTTCTTCTTTTTGCAGGTCTTTACTCAATACTTCACGTTTTACTTCAAGATCTTGACGGGCTTTGACTCCTTCGTTACAACCTCCCATTACCTCAAACGAATCAATAAAACGAATTTCTATATTCGTGGACAAATTGGTATCTACCATAAAATTACTTAACATTTTATTGTTAGAAATAGAAGTAGAATTTTCTGTTTTAGGTTTCGCCTTTTGCGTTACTTGTTGCGCATACACACTACCTACCCCCACGAAAAGAACTAAGTTTAATAATGACTTACTTTTCATCAATTATCCTTTCAATTCACTTGATAATAGATCCATTTATTAATACTATGTTTTACTTTATCTTTTTCAGCAAATTAGTCAATATGAAGTTATTTTTATCGGCTATGCATCACTACTTCAGGTGTTCATCCAACTTGGCCAAATCGATTTTAAGTTGTTTTTCACTCTCTTTAATTTGATTTATATAATCAATCTCCATTTCCATAAACACTTTTTGTAACCCACTCTTGTTTTCAAGTTTCCTATTCAATCGCTCACTCTTGTTTTTAAGTTTCCTATTCAATTGCTCACTCTTGTTTTTAAACTTCCTAATCAATCGCTCACGCTTGTTTTTAAGCTTCCTCTCCAATAACTCATGCTTATTTTTAATATTTTGTTTCACATCAAATGAATTGCCAAATTGTAGTATTACAACGCACCCCTCGTCATTACTCATCACACGTGTTACACTAAGCTCCTTGTTATCAATCACTATTCTTACTTCATCATACCCCTCCCTATCAACCACTACCTTTTTATAAGCAGCTAATTTTTTTTGCGCTTCTCGTTCCGCATTCACACTACCTACTCCCGTGACAAGAATTAAGTACAACAATAACTTACTTTTCATTAATTATCCTTTCAACCCACTTGGTAACCAATTCACTTATTAACATTATGTTTTACTTTATATTTTCTAATAAATTAGTCAATATGGAATTTGTTTCTACTCATCATGCAGGTAGTACCATCGGACAAAAATTTTACGAATTTCTTCTAAAAGCAAAATAGGGGCTGATACTGCAACAATAACTCCCCAATCATGCCATGAAAGTGGCACGGTATTGAAAAGGTTCTGCATCACCGGAACATATAGAATGAGAAATTGGAGTGACAAGACAAATAACGTTGCTAAGATAAGCCATTTGTTGGCAAAGAGACCAAGTTGAAATATAGATTGGGTTGTCGAACGACAATTCCATGCATTAAACCACTGAAACATTGCCAATGCAATTAATGTCATCGTACGCGCATGTGCAACACCGGATTGATAATAATGCAGAAATATATAAAGGCCACCGATTGCCATTGGTACTGCCATAAATAATGCCTTACCTAATAGTGGCCAATCAATTAAACTCTGTTTATCTCGTAACCATTGTTTACTGAGCAACCCTTTCTCTTGCGGTTCCATCGATAAACCAACATCCAAAAATCCATCAGTAACTAAATTAAGCCATAATATTTGTACCGCTGTAATTGGTAATGGTAAATTACTGCCCGTCATAAAACCAAAAATAAAAGAAAATAAGATAATTAAAACTTCACCTAAATTTGTCGCAAAAAAGTAAAGTACTACCCGCTTGATTGTATAAAAAATATGTCGTCCTTGTTCGATAGCATACATAATGCTAACAAATGAATCATCTAATAAGATCAAGTCTGCTGCTTGTTTTGCAACTTCTGTTCCGATACCTCCCATTGCTATCCCTAAATCGGCTGCTACTAATGAAGGGGCATCATTAATACCATCACCAGTCATTGCAACAATTTTCCCTTTTTGATGGTAGAGCATTATAATGCGCATTTTGTGTTTCGGTGAAACTCGTGAAAATACCGTAATGTTCTTTAATCGATCTGCTAATGCTGCATCTGATAGTTCTTCAAATGCGAGACCATCAACAAAATCATCAGCGTCCTGATAAATACCAACACGTTTGCCAACATAAAGGGCAGTTTTTTGATGATCACCCGTTGCCATCACGACCTGCAACCCTGCCTTGCGTGCCTCTTTTACAATTTTTTCAATTCCTGGACGAATAGAATCTTCCATACCAAAAAAACCAAGGAATTGTAAGTCATGTTCAATTAATTCCTTAAACATTTCTAATCGCTTATCATCATCGTAGGCTGTTGGAGGAAATTTTTCACAATCAATTTTTTTCATGGCTACTGCTACCATACGTAGTCCGCGATTAAGTAATTGGCCAAGCATCTTTTTTGCCGTATCACTCACGTCTGCACATGCATTTATTATAACTTCAGGTGAACCAATGACATAGACAAAGCACTCTGTCCCCTTTTTATAAAAACCAGCATGGTACCGCAAAATCGGATCAAACGGAATTTCATATATTTTTTTATAATCTTGCATAAGTTGATGAAGAGAAAGACCAAGTTTTTTTGAAAAAACAAACATTGCTGCTTCAGTCGGATCCCCTTTGATATCAAAAAGATCAAGTTTTGGTTGATAGGTAATTTCAGCACTATTTAAAAGCGACGCCGCAATACCCATCTGCATTAATGCACTCCCTTGCGCAATTGACGCCTTTATATTAGTTGTTGTTTGAACTTCTCCCTCAACATGATACCCTTGTCCGGTCACATACCAAAGTGCATCATCAGCAAAAGCCTGTGAAACAACCAATTCATTACGCGTTAGCGTCCCTGTCTTGTCAATAACAATAACATCAGTGCGACCCAATGCCTCTACCGCTTGCATATTTTTAACCAAAACCGATTTTTTCGCCATGCGAAATGCGCCGCTTACTAATACTAACGTCAGTACCACCGGTAATCCTTCCGGAATGACACAAATAAAGAGTGCTGTTAATACCACCAATAATTCTTTAATCGGTTTACCCATGAGGATACCGATAATAAATAAAAATACGCACATACAAAGAATAAAAATTAAAATCCAATACGAAAGACGATCAATCTC
>SDBS01005365.1_pt1 | contig 12507 bp, 6 predicted proteins | sample 2277091 | NCBI WGS metagenome assembly SDBS01 (sample SAMN10404972, study PRJNA504765) | marine sediment metagenome | isolation source: marine sediment core GS10_PC15, 163 cmbsf | place: Arctic Ocean: Southern Knipovich Ridge | collected 2010 | reverse complement strand
CCACTGCAACCATCATCATTCCTATCAACGGAGAAATTCTATCTTACAATAATATCTTCTCACTATTCGACATCACATACATGTCTTTACCTCCCAAGCTCAAAGTGCGATCACGAGAGAAGAAGAAATTTAACATACCGTTTTGCCCCGTACCAGGATCGATATTATCAGTTCGATATCAAGGTAATACTAGAGGCATCATAACATCCATAAGCTCAACCTACTTCAGAAACTCAATTACCATGGATATATCCACTCAATCTAAGAATGTTAATATTAAACTATCATCAGGTATTATTCAACTATGTGGAGCAAAATCACTAGATATAGCCATCGAAGCTGCTAATCATGTATTAGAGCATGCTAATAAAATACAGTCTGATGTCGATTTCATGAACAATAATCCTGATCTTGTTACGAAAGCTATCAAATGGATGGATGATATGACGGTCGGTAAATACATTCTTAGGGAAGACCTCATCAGTGCAGAGATTAATCTCATGAGTGTTATGAAGGACAACGAGATAATCTTACCTTGGTTCGACGTTGAAAAGGTTGAGGAAGGGAGAATCATAAATATGTTTTACTCACTGGCTACACAGTTCAATTACCATTCTAGTTTGATGAATGTCATCAGAAACTACTATACTAATATAACATTAGTATGTGATAATCTTAGTATCAAGTATAATGAGATAAGAAGAGAAATGACTAACTATAATTACGATACTGGGTTCACTATCAACAGAAGAGCTCTATTCGAAGCCATCAACACTTTATACGACAAAGGCAAGATTAGCTTCATAGCTCAGTTCTGGAATCTAGTTCACAGTTACGTCACAGTATTCCTACCTATAGATAGTGACTTTGCAAGAAGAAGAGGTAAGAAGAGGAAATCGACTATCATGATCTATAGGAGTGGTCGAGTGACATGTTCAGCTAGGAATCCTAATGAGGGAGAGAGGTTCTATATCATGTTCTCTCACATGATCATGAAGCTAGAACCTTGGATAAGACTTTCAGAGGTAAGAGAGTATATCATCAAAACCAAGTACTTCGAAGAGGAAGATTAGATGTGATATTAAAACTAAGAAGAGTAATACACATATAAAGAGTGTTACATCGTAATAAAGTCTTTGTCTGATCATTATCTGATAATGATGGATCTAGATCAAGTTTTAATGTAATAATGATCACATACCTTCATACTTTTATATATCATGATCAGATCTTGATGTGATCGCGATATACACCCTAATACTCACATATGAATAAGTTTTAGAACATGCGCAGAAGAGCTCCGAACTTATCAAATGAATATCTAATCACTTCAAGATATGAAGATGAAGATGTCTTGAAGTTAGTATTCTTCACCACCAACTTACCTTCCTTCTCAGAATATATCACATAATCAACATCAATAGTTTCTTCAAGTGAAACATATCTCCTGTTAACTGAGTATTTATTCCAATGAAGAGCAATAGCTAGGGACTCATTCAGACTAGAAGTGTTCTGCACCAGATAGGATCCATACATGTAAGGTTCAATAGCATTAGGTTTAACCTTATCTCTTATCACAAAACTAAACCTATCTTCCCTTAGCTCATCTTTAGTCCAGGTACGAAGGTTTCTATCTCCTATTATCAGAACTGTATTAACATCTTCTCTGAAGAATGATACCAATCCTACTATCTTCTCCGGTATCTTCTTACTCAGTATCATAGAGAATGTCTGTTTCAGATGATATCGTATTCTGATATCAAACTCATATGAATACATCCAGAGTTTCTCATCACGAACTAAAACTGGCACAGCAAAGGATATGAATTCGATAGCCCTATTTATGCTAACATCATGAGGTAGATAGTTATAATCTCTTATTCCAGAGATATCATACTCTTCATACTCACCTCCTGTAGAGACATATGCTTCGAAGAATTGATCTATTGAGCCAAAAGGACTATCAAATAGGTATATCGAATAGATCCAATCTATGAATTGTAATATAACATCTAAAACTAGTTGACTCTTGTCATCGAGGATGCTAATGGTTTTGTACAGTCCTAATGGATCTGGTGGTATCACGGATGGAGATACTCTGGACTGTGGCAATCTAGATCTTAATGGTGGCAATCTAGACCTTGAGGATAATCTAGATCTTGAAGTTAATCTAGGTTGTATTTCAGATTTTGATGACATCTCTGATGGTGATAATCTAACTTCTTTCTTCTCCTCTTCCTCCCTTTGCGATTGTAGTTGCCCAACCTTCAAGCCTTCCTCTCCACCAATCGCATACACGAAGATTCCATATCTGATATCGAGAATGGGATACCATACGCCATGTTGATTGATACCTGAAGGACTCATATGTTTAAACATTGATAAGATCTCGGCTATATCAGGTCGAGGGGGCTTGAAATTGGCTATATTCAATGTAGGGATATTAACAGGCTCTGAAGGTATCACAGCTATGAAAACCTCTGTATCATTGACCTTAGTTAAGAATCCTCTCACCTTACCGTAGTTATCAATATATTGACGTGTCGCATATGATTTAAGAACTTCACCGTAGAAGTACACTGAAGTATACAGATCAGATCTCAGATAAAATTTAGTTCTATCTACATCACCTGCTTCGCTTACTTCGCTCCACGTGTAGGTTCCATGAGCTCTTAAGAATAGAGAGTATAAAGGTTTGATCTTGTGAGAGTATATCCTATTCGTAGAGAATATGAGCTCGCAACGATTTCCATCTTTATATATCATAACAACATTCCTATACTTGAATGGTTTGATATGATGTATTCTGTGCCTCGGTATCTCAAGCATACCCTCCTTAATGAAAGTATAGATAGTCACCCCAAACAGTTCTTCTAATGCTCTGAAGTGTAACCTAGGATCGAGAAATACATTGATATTTTTCAGGTCTTCTCGTATTTCGGTCTCGGCAAGATCATACAGTTCTTGCCGAGTCACGCCTGGATTAATCTCCTCACCCATCTGAACTCTAAGCTCATTCACATATTTCAACTTATCATTAGAGTTCATGTATCTTCTATCCCTAACAGCTTCTAGTAAGCACTGAAGAAAGCTGGATTTAGAATCGAGCATTCCCAGCCTCCCGTAAGCGACATCTTTCTCTTCATCACCTACAGATACAAGCTTATCAAGCTTAGACAAGAGAACTCCTCGACCCAAGAAGGGTAAGATTCTCCCTGATAGAGTAACCTTTTTGCTTGGCTTTTTTCTACCACCTTCAACAATCTTACCTTCTTGCCAATCCTTGATAGTCTTGTGTTGTGATGCAACATATAAGCATGGAACATAAGGATATATGTCTACACTATCTACACTATCTGTTGGGTTAGGCTTAACCCCCACAAAAGGAAACTTTTCGTTTCCTATGAAATAGTAGTATCCTCCATCTGCATTAGGGAACTTCAGAACATTGCCTTTGTATACGATAGCTGTATCTTTACTCTCGGATATGGATCTAGGCTCCACATCAGTACTTTTGATTTCCTGAGGAGGTAGTCTGCTCCTGAGTGGTGGTAGTCTACTTGATAGGCTTCTTAGAGGTGGTAGTCTACTGCTTGATAGGCTTCTGAGGGAGGATCTGAGTGGTGGGAGTCTGCTGCTTAATAGGGATGATCTAACAGGAAGTCTACTGCTTGATAGAGATGATCTAACAGAGAGCCTAGATTCTGATAAGCTTCTGAGAGGTTGAAGACTGCCACTTGACAAGCTTGTGATATGTTCACGCTTGACTATGGATGTAGGTATACCTCTATACACTTTAGCCTCAGCTTCTGATATTGGAATAGGTTGCTTGGCCGGTGGACATGATCTAGCATAGCCAGTTTCGAATAGTATATCATCCAAGTCTCTTAAATGTTGTAATTTTGTCTTTATTGGGCCACTTTCCGTTCTTCTCTTCCTACCCGAGGTCATCTTCTGTGGTACGTACTTTTCAGGTACATCTTCAGGTACAGTAGTTAGTAGAAGTAAGTATTCATTCTTAAGATTATACCTGAAGTATATAGTGATCAACTTTTTCATGGTTTCGATGAAGGATGTTATGATGTCAATATTATCACTATCACTAATAGTAAACTTAATCATCTTCTCTCCTTCTTTCGATTCATAATTGACAATCTTAGTGATCACCTTTCCACCAATAGATTGATCAAGTATCTTAGATGCGAATTCTACCTCAGCTTCAGCTTCAAACTTACTTTCGGGCGTTCTACTCTCAGATATTGGTGTTGTAAGCTCAGAAGGCTTTCTATTCTCCACTATACTAGACTCCACCAAGAATCTACCTCCGGGATGAACAATCACTGACTTAACATTGCACTTCAGGACACTCTTCTTCCAATCGGTGGAAGTATCATCATATGTCTTGTAGCCAGTAGCAGTTCCCATTGTTGATGTGAATCTGAGCTGAATATGAGCTTTGAGAGTACTAGTTATCTCATCTACATAGAGATACTTATTGAATACAGAATCATTAAGTACTACATCTAAGAACGTCGATCTATCGAACTCCACACTATAAATATAGAAACTGCCCTTTATTTTGGTCTTCTTAGTCTGAATGAGTTTAGATGAGAAAGTCTTTTCAAGCAGGTCGATAGTCTTAGTTCTCCATATTTCCTCAATAATGGGTAATTCAATCTCGTTGGTCTTAATAGTATAGGTTGCTGTTGAGTAGGATGTTAATGATGATCCACCTGTCCATATGGTGATATATATCTTACCAGGAATAGCCGTTCTAGAACTAGACAGTATAGATCTTCTAATATCACCCCTATAGACCTTACTAAACACATTCTCACCAGACTCCCTGTAATAGATAAATGGTATTCCTTCTGACACTTTCATCCTATTGAACATTCTTATCCCATCCTTAGCTCTAGTCTCAAGGGAATACACAGATCTGAAGGATTCTATAATGAATGGTGTCGACTTAAAAGGGTCATATTCTATGATCACATTTTGATATCCAAGAAGCTTACTCAAGAGCTTCATATCGTTCTCGCGCGTGATGTATTCATATTGTACCCAACTCTTATACATCTCTATCACATTATAAGACCTATCATTGATGAACCTCTTAATCTCCTCGATTATCTCACCATCAGTAACTCTGAGATCTTCTATATTGGATTTGACGCTGAAGTAGAGCATGGCTATATTAATCTTATCAGGCCAGTGAAACTCAAGAAGATTGTAGATATCCTGAAGAGTTAGGTGATGATCGATTATTAGGTTCCTCATAACATCATAAATGTTCATCCATTCGGAGTACAGAGCTGCTGAACAGTTATCCATTGAGTATCCCTCATCTTTGAGAGTCCTGGCATACAAATACTTCAACTCTTTGAGATTGATTGATCTCAGACCTGCCGGAGTAGTAAAGTTTGCTTCATCAGATTGTGTATCCCCAGCTCGTAGGTATCTGGCTAAATCTCCAAGCGAAGCTCCCTTATCGATGATTAACCCCTTCAGTAACTGTCTGTGCTCATCATATTCTGGTGTCCATCTGATTAAATGGTTAATATTAATTGATGATGTTAGTATGATGAGCTTATACTTGAGTGATGTTTCATCATCAAGCTCATTCCTGCAGGTTATCTTAGAGGCTTCCATGTGAAATTTACTTAGGACTTTATCATACTTACTGAGGTCTTTTATTTTCTTGTAGTTGAGTATTGTGTAGATAGCGATTATGTACTCATCTGGACTTAATCCTCCTGTCTCTTGAAATAGATCCCATCCTGATCTCGATTCACTAATATAAGTATTCCTGTTAAATAAATGTGTTATATCTCTACCTTCGAACCCTTCCTGCAGAAGACCTTTTGTTCTCAGAACTTCAAAAGATTCCATCCGATAGAAGATATTGCTTTATTTCCTTTAGGTAGGAACTAATATTTTAAGTTAGATCAATTTTGCTCAAGTAGGTAGCGTTAATATGTGTGTGATTATATATACACTTACTCACCCATGCACTCACCCATTCACTCACCCATGTACTCACTTACACTACTCACTCACTAATAGATCAATGAGAGTTTTAAAATCTTAATAGTAGTACACACGCATACTTTAATAGTAATAATATCTATCAGTATACTTCAAATGTTGTAATAACCATCATAGAATGAATACTTGATCTGATGAATCGAACCACTCATATCATTGTGATATTCATTCCCTATGAGTTGTATTTTCGGAATCGATGTTTCATATGTGTAGAGAGTTTCACAATCGAAGAATTCGAATATATTCTCATTCATGATATCACTCACCACGAATGGTAATATCTCTTTAATATGCTTGGAAGGTTTATTCTTCTTAATTAGCTTCTCCAGAATAAACCAGATATATTTTGGTGCAACACACATGTAATCACTCTCTAAGATACTAGCAGATATATTACTCTTCAGAATAGCAGACACGATCAATGCAGTTAGACCTGTCAACTTCATCTCTCTGATGATATTATTCTTTTCACCCGATTCACACATAGCTAACAATAGAGTACTAGAAAGCATAATATTCTCTTTAATGAATCCAGGAATAGCAATCCCAAACCCTCTATTGAAGTACTTGATAAGTCTTCTTATGTAAGTTGGAGATTGTCGAGTAGGATCAACAGTGTTAGTCTTAGTCTCGAAAGCTCTGACGAATCGCTGTAAGGCTAGAAACTCGGCCTTGATGATTTTGATGATTATTGCATCACTTACGGTATTATCATCATCATCATCATCATCATACAGATCGACACATTTACCACAGTCTTCACACTTATCACATTCATCACATTTATCACAATCTTGACAATTATTACCAAGAAAAATTTCAGTCTTCGGGTCAGTTCTCACACAATCTTCACAGCTACATTCACATTCCTCATACTTCTCAGATTTCTCATCCTGCAAGCAAGAATAACACTTAATCACAGTACACAAGACGACACATATACCGCAACTTTCGCACTTATTACATTCATCACAATCTTGACACTTATTATCAGTGTTTACACAGTTTTCACATGAACAATCTTGACACTTATTATCATCATACTCCACACACCTTACACACTTAATAGGATTATTAGTTATCGTATCATGCTTAACATCATCATCCTCAACTTCAGAATCAGTTACTGAAGGGTTCAGTATAAATCCAATGCAGCAAGAATCTACATCAAACCTGTTGAGGATTTCGTATGGTGTGCGAGATTCAATAAGAATGAATTGAAACTTGATGTAATGTTTGAAGCAAGGTTTGACGATAGTGATAGAGTATTTAGTTCTGATAGGCTCATTCCATCGATAGTCATCATTACTATCATCAATACTCAGAAGTATATTTGATGCTTCAATGATATGTTTAAGAGAATTAGATCCATAGGCAAAGATGTCAACATCGCAATATTGAGTGATGTAATTTGTAAACTTAGAAAGCGCATAGCCTCCTGCGACAAAGAGTCTTGGGATGTGAGATATCTTACCAAGATAAACATCAGGTATAAAGCTAGACTTAGAGATCTTTTTCAAAGTACTCTTCCCAATTATATCATAATCGGAAGTTCTTTCATCCACATCCTCAAGCTTGATCTTGATAGGTTTATTATCCTCGCTGAAGCATCGTCTCGATTCACATGATTTATACCAATCTATCCTATCTTCCTTAATCAGCAGAATAGGATAGATATAATCAACATACGTATCCAAGCATAGATAGTTGAATAGAAGTTTCATCCCTTTCCAATCGATATCGATAGGTTTCAATCTCTCTCTCTCGACATTTCTCGTGATAATATCTATCACGAGAAGAATATTCTCTCGACTGAACTTCGAGTTATTCATGGGGTAAATCTCAGCATCTTTATCTCCTTCATACATCTCTTTCAGCATAGAGTCTTTCGGAAGCCATGAGAGCTTAACACTAAACACTTCAGAGTTAATTCTGAAGGTAACAGTTTTCATGATTGTGTCCATCACTAATAGATTCACCTCACGAGAGATTCGGATGAGATATATCAGTTTTAAGCATATAACAACTATATTACTTATATCGAGTGTGAGTATCTATATTCACACTCACACTCGATATAAGTAATGGCGAATATAGTCTGATCACTCACTTACCCATGCACTCACCCATGAATGTAACTAGTTTTAAAACTAATTACACTCATACATAAGAGTTATGATAATACGTATACATGTACATTCATGAGAATGTATATTAATAACTCCCTATCACTTCAGAAGTCACAACTCTGATCATAACAGGTCTTCTTAGATTGTAATCATAAAATGATATATCATCTACTTCTGATATTCTGAATATTAATCCTGAGTATGTCAATATCTCAGATCCCGTTCGACTTCCTATATCCTCTACGAATAAACATTTCATATCCTTCTTAATAGTGAACACTATTATGCAACAATTATCTATACCGGATAGATATCGTGGATTATGCGAGCATGTCATATATGACTTTTCCACAAACTCATCTCCAGGTTTAGGACTATCATGCATCCCAACTACATTTCTGAACACCATGAACTCTCTTATATTATCAGGTGCAGATTCTAGAGCATTGATTATACCATTGGGTTGATACCAGAATGGATTCTCTATGTAAGATGAGATCTCATCTACAATCTCTTCTGATAATTCAGATACATATATCTTTCCATTGTTATATGTTTCTTGAGATACCAATCTATTCTCAACATCTTCACACATACATTCTATCGGAACTGGGTAAATGCCTAGGTATTTACTACCATAGTAGAGATCATCTAATGATAACCATGAACTATTGCACTTATCTAATATCATGAATCTTAAGATATCTTGATATTCTTTATCCATTTCAACATCCTTCCATTCGATATTAGAATCATCTAATATGATCTTACCTCTCGAATCTATAATTATTGTTACAGTATCTGTCATTATATCGTTCCACTCTCTCGTTATGCGTATGTGTGTGTGTATGTAGATCTATCGCCAAAGTGGTTTCTCTCCTTACAATGCTCAAGTATGCACTCTTTCTGCCTTTCAATTACTTCACATACAATTCGGTTGATGTTTACTTTTGATAAGTGACAACTACTTACATCATTTCTTGGTGTAAACTATTTAAAACGTTTACTTTGCATATTAAAGAGATGAAGATAGTAATCCTAGGAGGAGGATTAGGTGGTTTGAGTGTAGCACACAATCTTGCCAAACGTGGTTTCGATGATATTACAATCTATGAACGTAACTCAAATACAGGTGGTATGGCTCGATCGAAAAGAGTACACATTAACAAAAATGAATATGTAAACGGTACTATCAGGGAGAATGGTAAATACATGCATGATGGAAAAAATATCAGACATGTGAATGGCACTGTCAGACATGTAAATGGTAACAATAAACAGATCAGGAAGAAAGAGTTACCATTCAATTACTCATGGAGAATACTAGGGAAGGAGTATCGCAACTTCAGAGAGATTCTCAGAGATATTCCAATAGAAGATGGTAATGTAGAGGATCTGTTCATAGACATATCTAAACATTGGTTCATCATCGATAAGAAGATCATCGAGATGGACGTATCTATATCTACCATCATCAAGTTCTATGGTCGTCTCAAAACACTATGTCTTATGGATATGATTAATATATCTAGAGCATATCTATATTCTCTCATCACATGTGATGAGAGAATAGATACTCATGATGATCAGACATGGAGATCTTTCGTAGGTCCGCTGAGTAAGGATGCTCATATGATGTTCATAGAGTCATGTGGTCCAGTGTTTGGTATCGACAGTCATAATAACAATGCTACTTCTATACTGAACGTCATAAGTGGAGTGTCTTTTTTTGTACCCAATCATAATCAGATACTGAATACCACTTGGGATGAAGGTATATTTAAACCTTGGGAGGCACATCTTAAGGATTTGGGTGTCAAGATACGATTGAATACTACTATTGATGCTATCGAGATAAAGAGTGATAGAATAGCGAATATCATCGTGGATGATAAAGTGGAGAGATATCGAGAGAATATCACAGCTGACGTATACTTCATATGTTTACCAGTAGAGAGCGCAGAGAAACTGCTCAGAACCAGCAAAATGGGTAATTCACTGCTGCATCTGAAGAACAATTCAAAGCAGCTTATGACTAATCTTACTGTGTATTTCGAAGAGAGGATATACATGTCCAATGTAGAGAGATATGAAATTAATGATAACATAGAAGAAATATATATGAAGGGTGATGATGCCTCGGGTAGTAGTAAGAGTACCCCGAACAGTAGTGCTACTGCGAAGCTTTGTCATGAGACTAGAAATAAATTATGTATCTATCTACCAGAGTCACCATGGAAAGTCATTATACACCCATGTGGTGAACTATGGAAGGACAATATTGAAGATAAGTATGGAGTTGGAGATATATGGTTCGTAGGTATCTGTTGTCAACACTGTAAGGGAACTCTACATGGTAAGAAATTCTCAGAGTGTTCTATCAAGGAGAGTACTGAAGAGGTATTACATCAGATGTATTCGCATGGTCTAGATGAGAATCTTAGTACACGATCAGGTAAGAAATTCTCAGATGTGGTTATACTAGGTACTAGAATGTGGGAGAGTTTTCATGATGATAGTGAGAGTCACATATACACATCAGAACCTAAGTTTTCTAACAATGTCGATACTTTGAAATATGCTCCTCTTCCCGAGTGTCCTGACATTGAGAATGCATACTTTGCCACTGCTTACTGTAAGATGAGTAGGAAGATATTCTTAATGGAGGGAGCTTTCGAGAGTAGTGGTGTAGCTTGCAATGCGTTTTTAGACTCGATCAACAGTGATGTCGAAAGAGTAAACGTCATTAAGACTAAACCTAGGTTTATGGCTTTGGAAGGATTGAGGGTTATTGATAGAGCATTATTCAATAAAGGATTACCTCATATGAGTAAATATATTCATCCTCTCTTCATCATCACTATCTATTTCATGATTATCGGAATACTAATCATCAAGATAGGATATCTTTAAAAGGGTAGGGAACTGAGTGCGCAGGAGGATGTGAGGAACTGAGTGCGCAAGAGGATGTGAGGAACTGAGTGCGCAAGAGGGTGAGTAAGTTATCAATGTATATGCTTGTGATCTTTGAAAGTAGAAAATATCCTGTAGGATTTAAAGATGGGAACGAGTCTGGTATTTACGATAGCGTCAGGAGTGTTCTTAGGCTTTCTCCTAATACTATTCATATCATTCATAGCAATCATCATCGCATATGCATTCTTTCGAGATCCAATGTTAGAGAGAAGTATATTCATATCTGACACAACTACTGATGATATCAAGGTGATTATTTAAAAGATAGTACTATGTATACGTTCATTATCATATGCATGTGTGCATGTGTGCATGTGACCATGCTTGCTCATGTGTGTGCATATGTGATCATAGTTCTAAAAATGATCTTGATAAGATCATTATCGCGAGAGAATCAAAGATGGATGAGAGCAAGACAATGAATCCCAAACTCATTCTGGTGACAGAACCCGTAGATTCTTCATGGAGTTTGGTCAGAATAGCTAGAGAAAGGCCACCTACAGGCTGGAAGGATTTCTTCCGTCGGAAAGATGTACTTATTGAGTTAGAGGCTATAGACAGACGATTACACTCATTGGGAGCTTACTTCCCAGAGAAAAAGAATATATTTAAGGCGTTTGAGCTAACTCCTTTGAATAGTATCAAGGTAGTAATCTTAGCTCAAGATCCCTATCATGCTACCTCTAAGATAGATGGTAAATGCATAGCTACAGGGTTAGCATTCGATGTAGGTCCATTCAACAAAATCCCATCTTCTCTCAATAACATGTTCAAAGAATTAAGTTCAGACTTGGGAATTGATAAACCATTGTGTGGGGATCTTCGTTCATGGGCTGTCCAAGGTACATTCCTATACAACATGTGCTCCACAGTTAAACCTCATATAGCTAAGAGTCACGGCAGTATTTGGAGAGGCTTCTCTCTGAAAGTCATTCATACGATCCTAGATGTCAATCCTAACGTACCATTCGTGTTATTAGGCAAGGAAGCTCAATCTATCAGATCAGATGTAAGAAATAGATTCTTCTCTATAGAGACTAGCCATCCATCTGGCCTTTCAGTCGCGCGGGGCTTTGCGGGCTCTAAGATCTACTCACAAATAGACACTTACCTTGAAGCTAATGGAGTAGATCCTATCGATTGGGCTTTGTGATCTTTTAAAACTAAGCATACTCAAATCGATATCCATTACTGACTCCTCCTGAACGACAAGCTGCTGAAATGTTACCAGAATTGCAATTAAGATTAAATTCAGCATCAGATGCACTAAGAAATCTAGCGATGAAATCACCATCCAAGCTTAACTGATTAACAGGTTTACCCACCGATCCTATACGATTTATATCATCAAGAT
>SDBS01005364.1_pt1 | contig 12507 bp, 15 predicted proteins | sample 2277091 | NCBI WGS metagenome assembly SDBS01 (sample SAMN10404972, study PRJNA504765) | marine sediment metagenome | isolation source: marine sediment core GS10_PC15, 163 cmbsf | place: Arctic Ocean: Southern Knipovich Ridge | collected 2010 | reverse complement strand
GCTTCCATATGAAACTGGTAGTCAACTAATAAAGAAGCATAATCTCACACAACTTTCAATGCCCATTCAAAAATTCTGGGGAAGTGCATGTTTCAAGGTTACTCTGGAAAACAAGGCTAACCTCGATGAAATCTTAAAAGCACTTGAAGAAGCCTACATAAAACAAAGATAGTATTGGGGGTAGTGTGTGACCCAAAATTCCTACATCTGTCCTCGTTGTGGTTATGTTCTACCCAAGAAAGAAGCTAAGGTTTCTGGTTGGGATTCTCAGTACTCTCTAAAGCATGTTCATTGTCCTAAATGCGGAAAAATAATTACGCAAACGCCTTAGATTTTCATTGAACAAAAAAGTCCAGAGCCTAAAGTTAAGGCTCTTATTCCTATGTATTAAACATTAGAAGTTTCTAAATGTGAGAAATGTGGAAAGATAATTGCTGAACTTAATTAACTAATTAGGATATAAAAGAAATAGAACAACCGTTTATATGACTTAAATAATTTTAATTGGTGAGCAATCTTGACGAGTACTTTTACGATGTTATGTCCTCAAGGTATCGTTATGTCTGCTGATAGTCGTATTACATACATCGATGCTATAACCAATGAAATTTTAGAATACGTTAACGATGTGGAAAAGGTCTATCACGTTACAAAAGTAAATGTGGGTATTTCTTATTGGGGACTTGCAGAAATTCAGGATAAATCAATGATAGATTTCTTTACTGAATTTGAAGAGACACAAATAGATGAGGGCGATTCTATTGATGGGGTTGCGGAGAAATTAAAAAATCATCTTGAAAATGTAGTGCCAAAAATCCGCATAAGAATGGGGTTGCACTTAGCGGGTTACGAAAAGAGGGGAGATGAATTTACACCTAGACTTCGACATATTTTTCATGAGCGATGGCATTCTTCTGGGGAATTCACTAACGAAGACAGTAACATAGAATGGCATCGAGAAGGTGAGCGAATATCATTTCCGTCACGGAGGTTATTTCCAGTCCTATTTAATGGGGATAATGCAATAGCAAACTGTTTCTTCAACTACATACCTCTCATAACAAGAGGGATGCAAAGGATACGACCAGAAGTGTTGACACTTGATGAATGTTTAGAATTGGCTGAACTTATCGTAAGTCTGTCAATTCAACGACTCAATTATTACGTTGATACTAGACTTGAAAGAATTCCAAAAACAGTTGGGGGAAAAATTTTCGTTGCGAAAATAACACCAACTAAAGGGTTTGAATGGGTTAAAAACTAGCTATTCATATCTGAAAAAGCTGTTTCGACACATTTAAGTATGTAAAAAAGTGACGCTAAAGTACATTTTTGGTGAACAAGATGAACATCAAACAAAAAGCCAACGAAACGTTTGATGCTCCTAATAGAATTCATGTTCTTAAACAGTATCCGCTTGCATTACTGTGTGTAGTGTCTTACTAGCTTTTTTCAAAGTTTTTTTGTAGTCTATCAATATTTCTTGTTTCGCTTTTCTGGGACCTCAGTAACCTTTTAAAGAGACACAAACCATTAAATCGTTATTCAGAAGTCTGAAGGGCTGAGTTATGTCTCGGTATTCCAGCGTTTTCAAGGATGAAAGCAAACTTGACATCAACTATGTTCCGCAGCACCTAATCCATAGAAAGCTTCAACTCAACCTCTTGAACCAGTTTTTCCGTTTCGCCGTTGAGAGCCCAGGAAGAATGACCCAACGCGTTCTGATTATGGGAAATATCGGAACAGGCAAAACCGTTCTCGCTCAACACTTCGGTTTAAACATCACAAAAGAAGCAAAGGAACGAAACATCAGCCTTCACTACGTCCACATTAACTGCCGCGAGTGCAAAGGCAGCCTATTCATGATTTTGCAAAGAATCATCACGAAGTTCTATCCAAACTTTCCTAGACGCGGCTACTCAGCAGAGGAGCTACTACAAGCGCTTATGCAAATGCTTGACGAAAAAGACGCCTATCTAATCTTAACTTTGGATGAACTGGAATCTCTCATCAGTAGCGGAGGCTCAGATGCTATCTACAACCTTTCCCGTATCCAAGAAGATCGCATTAATGCTCCCAAGAGGCTTTCTCTTATCTGTATCATCCGCCAACCTGAACACCTCGAAACGTTGGACCCAAGTACAAGAAGCACACTTCAACGAAACATAATCCGACTAGAAAACTACTCAGAAACTCAACTCGAAGACATTCTAGACGACCGAGTGAACCTTGCCTTCAGAGACGGAACAGTCCCCGCCCAAACAATGGGGCTAATCGTTGAGTTAGGAAACTCTGAAGGAGGAAACGCCCGCTACTCCATTGAACTTTTGTGGCGAGCCGGCAAATATGCTGACGCCTCGGAAATAAGGGAGGTTTCGCCTGAGTGTGTCCGGAATGCAGTTGTCAGCGTCTATCCGGTTGTGCGGAGAGACATGATTCCAGAATTCAGTTTGCACGAAAAATTGTTTCTTCTCGGGGTCGCGCGGCATTTCAAACAAACAGAATCTGCTTACGTGTCCATGGGAGAAGCGGAGGAAACTTATGCTCTTGTCTGCGAGGAGTATGGTGAAACGCAGCGGGGGCACACTCAACTCTGGAAGTACGTTCAGGCGCTTTCTGTCGCGGGAATAATCGAAACAATGGTTTCTGGAGTTGGGCAACGGGGAAAGACTACTCTCATCGGATTGTCTCGGGTTCCAGCATCTGATCTGGAACAGGAGCTTGTTAAAGTTTTGTCGCGGGAAGGGCGGTGATATTCAGTGGCGATAGAGGAAGTCTTCTCTTCTAAAGGGCGCGTGAAAATTCTTAGAATCTTGTCTGAAATCGGGGAGCTAAACATTTCAGAGATTGCTAGGCGCGCAGGATTAAACTATTCCACCACAAATCAGCACTTGCAGGTTCTAGAGAACAACAAGCTTATTCGCCATAAAACGTTTGGGCGAATCCGCATCTTCCGTTATAACGAAGAAAACGCTAGGGCACGGATGATCAGACAACTTATAGAATTCTGGGAAGAAACAAAATAAGTCTAGATCACAGTATACATGATTAGGTGAAGTTTGCATGTCAATGGTTGATGTAACCGCGAAACCGGAGGTTTACCGGGAAGCCAAAGCAAAGGGAACAATCAAGCTAAAACCTGAGACTATAAAGCTGATTAAAGACGGAAAAATTGAGAAAGGTGACCCCTTTGAGGTGGCTAAGGTCGCCGGAATCTTAGCGGCAAAGAACACCAGTTCATTAATTCCTCTTTGTCATCCCTTACCGTTAACTGGAGTAGATGTTAACCTGCAGATAGTTGGCGGCTCAAAAGTGGATGTTGAAACAACCGTTAAGACCCGAGCCCAAACCGGAGTTGAGATGGAGGCTCTCGCCGCTGCGGCAACCGCATTGTTAACGGTTTGGGACATGACCAAACAGTACGAGAAGGACTCTCAGGGGCAGTATCCCAGCACCAGCATCCAAGACTTGCATGTAGTCAGCAAAGTGAAGGAGAAATGAGCATGAGCGACTCCTCCAGCAAACACAAAACTGAGGCACCCAGAAAACTCAGTTTTGTAGTCATAGTTTCCAGTTCATCTCGTTATCAGAAACTCAAGGCAAGAGAAGCCTTCACTGATCCTTCAGGAGACTTGATTGTTGAACTTGTACAGAATGCTGGTCACGGCGTCGCCTCAAGGGAAATATTGCCTGATGACCGTGTTCTACTCGGAAAACATGTGGGTGATGCCATAGGGTCAGAAGATGTGGATGCTATCATTGTGTGTGGTGGAACCGGAGTCAGCTTGACGGACGTGACAATCGAGACAGTGAGACCCATGCTTATCAAGACGTTGCCTGGTTTTGGAGAATTGTTCAGGAGGCTCAGCTACGACGAGATAGGCTCAGCAGCCATAATGACCCGAGCCTTAGCTGGCGTCACAGATCAGGGAAAGGTGGTCTTTTGTATCCCCGGATCGCCGCAGGCAGTCAAACTTGTTATGACAAGGCTCATCTTGCCAGAAACCGGGCATATACTGAAGCATGCTCGGGAAGCGTAGTGTCACCGCGATACAAATAGGTTAATATTTAATGGTGACCCCCACCAATTACATTGTCTAAGGAAGAGGATGCAATGGAGTTTTGTCCTTCATGTGGAAAACGAATGGTCTTGAAGCGAACCAAAGACTGTTCCGTTTTTGTTTGTCCTATCTGTAATTGCCAAAAAACCATCAACGACTCGGATAAAACGGTTGCTCCGAAGAAGTCCCGCGAGAAAATTGTGGTTATCGGAAAGGAAGACCAAAAGTTGAGGACCAATCCTACAGCAAAGATCAAATGTCCAAAATGCGAAAACAAGCTAGCTTACACGTGGCAGGTGCAAACCCGTTCAGGTGATGAAGGCGCAACACAGTTCTTCAGATGCACAAAATGCAGCCACACTTTCCGGTTCTACACCTAGCAAACTGCTTTTTTTTCGCTCCAAATAACGTTCATTTTTTCTCATTTGTTTATTTTCGGCAGCTTGTAGCTTATAATGAATGCTTTACCATCCGTTGTATCTTAAGGCTTAAAACTGAAATCAACATAATATTTAGTTGGGGGAGTGTACGGGAGATGCTCAGCTTTGAGTAAGTCTAATCGTTTTGATAAACGAAAAAAGACCATTACCCGAACTTTCCGAATTAGACAAGAGTGGGACAGCGTTCTACAGGATGAAGCGGCGCGGCAGGGGGTTAGCGTTAATGTCCTGTTGAATAAACTTCTCCGAAAATACTCCCTATATTCCAGATGGACTGACAGAAACAAGGACATAACTTTGCCACAACGAACCCTGAGAGAGATTCTAAATTCCGTTCAGGTTGAGAGTTTGGCTGAAGCAGGAACCCGATCAGGAGCTTTAGATGCCATAAACATCGTAAACGCCATGGGTCTCACGATAGATTATGATTCATTCGTTTACTTGATTACTGAACACCTTGGAGGTCCACATTTTGCGAGATGGTTCCAATGTTTCCACCATACCCAAGGAAACAAAGACATCTTTCACCTACAACACGACTTTGGGCATGGATGGAGCGTTTACCTCGAAAAATATCTTCTCTCTTTCTTGAGTTCTATGACAGATGCGGATGCTCAAACAAGAGTCTACGATTACGCAATAACATTAGAATTAACACGACCCAAATCAACCCCCATCTAAAATTCACGATAAACTGACGCAATTAACAATCTACTACAAATCGACAAAACCCAGTAACACAGTTGCTACTTTTCGGTACTCGTAAACTTGTTTACCAACTCGAAAATATCATCCATTCTCTCTTGAATCTCAAGAGCGCTGAGAACAACTGACCCTACACGATTCGCTATAAACTCGTAATTCTCAATACTTTTGGGCGTGAACATGTTTTCACGAGGATCATTCATCTGAATCAACCCCAATGTTCTGTTACCTGCTCGCATTGGAATCAAAGCCACCGATTCATAGCCACTATATTGACACATATTTCGTGTTCGAACCACTCTCTCTTTCTCTATGATGGAACCCAAAAGCTGCGTTGTACTATTGGTCCAGAAACTTCCCTTCTCTGTGAAATACGGAAGCTTAGGATCAAATCGTCCCTTGAGGACGTTTCCGCACATGCACTCCAGAAGAGGATTACCATCTTCATCGAGAATATGGTTGCCTTCATCGTCTCTTGCACAGAGACTGTTCTCCTTAAGAATGAAAAAATCTGGGAAACCCTCATGAACATAGTATGGGTAGTCTCCATTGTTGTGTAGTCTGATGCCGACGCTTTGACAATCGGATAGATTATGAATATTCCCAAGAATTTCCGCTAAGACCTGTTTGAGAGCAACAAAATCCTGTGTTTTCTCTGACATCTCTTTGAGACTCCAATTAAACTTCTCTATTTACAATGTAAGTGGTAATAAAATTTGGTGTTTACAGTTGAATACACTGTGTTGCAGTGTAGACACTCATCTTAATTGTAGTTTACGACAAATTACATTACGGCAATAGAAGAGGGGGGTTATTATGAGCAATAATTTTACAGAAACAGAAAAGCCCCAGGATAAGACCGGTGCACCCGAATTACGGGTGCAATCTCTACCTCCAGATGACCTACTACTGTTCCAGATTTTTTTCTTAGCCCAAGATCAGAGCCGAGATGTCGAAGTCATAGAAACGGATGAGCTAGATTTTGGGGAGATTATTCAGCGCTTAAAGAATGGAGAATCCGTTTTCATCAAATACAAAAACTCGGAAACCTTTGAGCCCATCCAGAAAATAGATGAAGAGAGAGAAAAGAAACCTTGGTACTTTAATCGTTGCTGAGGAAAGCGTGCCTGCTGTTGTTGTCGATTGGAACCGATGTAGTGGTATGGGTACCTGTGTTGAGGTTTGTCCAGTCGTTGTCTTCGAACTCATTGAACTCAAAGAGCATCCAGAAACCCTTAAGGCGGTTCCTGCAAAGATGGAGGAATGTATCTTTTGCATGAAATGTGTTCCTGTATGTAGTGAACAGGCAATAAATGTCAAGAACGACTGAGCAATCTTTTGATGTTTGTTCCTTTGTTTAGCTTATGTATCGGGATTCTTTTGGTTTACCTAATTCGGGGGTTCTTTGTTCCCTGATTTCATCTATTTTTTGTTCCATCTCTTCAGCTTGGCGTTCTAGCTCAGACAGGTCTATCTTGATGCCTAGAATATTGATTAGCACATTGAGAACGCTTATGACTGATCTAGGCTGAGGGATGTCTAGATATCGTATCTCACAAAGGAGACATATACCCTCCATCTCTCTTTCTTTGGCAAGACCTATTAGGAGACCGTTAAGGCCCGTGATTCTTCCATCGCCACCTACCAACTGGACACTATTTTCAGTCAAAAAGTCTCTGAGTTCAGGCTTGTTTACCAACCCAAAGACGCGTGGCTTCACGTTATCTTGAGAGTTTGGCACAGCTGCAAAAGTATAGACCCGATTAGCACCAAACTCTTTAGCAACATCCAAAACTTGGTTGCCCAACTCCTGTATGGCACTTAATGATTGAGGCTGAATTTCTCCACCACAAATTATCAAATCAACTTGTTCTCCATTATAGTAGTAAAAGCGGTGCCTGTATTGGCTGAGTTTTCCTATCCCGTCCTTGAAGTAGATGTCGTTGCTTGGGCTACGAATTTCAGCAAACTGTTTCGCGCCTAACTGTTGAATCAAGTAGTCAGCTGACATCCTCGCTAGCATCCCCATGCCCGACCAGGCAGCAATTAATGTTGGGTTTCTAAGCGAGGGCTTCTCCGTGAAGTACACTTCCATGTTTCCATCTCCGTTGCCGAAAATCTTCTATGTTTTGAATTATCAGTATAAACTTATTAATCGTTCCTAAAGTTGAATGCTAGGCCTTATGATGTTTGCCTTTTTTCTTGATGTCAAATACTGACTACGTGTTCATAAACAATAATTAATGTAATATTCTATGGAATAGAGGCGTCTCTATTGTTGAAAACTGTCTCTGTACCTGAAAAAATAGCTGCACGAAAGATTATTGTTTACAAGTCACGCATAGACCCCAAAACAGTAAGGGCAACTGCCGAAAAGATGAAGACGAAGCTGTTTCGCAAGTTTGTTTTTATGAAACCCAAACCTGAGGAAGTACAGGTTGTCTCCATCGACAAGTACTTTGAGCCGTACGTAGTTGTCGACGGAGAATACTGTATTGAATACTCCAAGAACTGGACTCGAAACATTCAAGTTGACGAGACAATGCAGGAACTCACCATTTTCGGCGAGAAGATAATGCCCACCTCTTTGAAGGATCGTCTTAAGACGCCCTGTAAAATAGTCAAACTAACTGGGGATGGTCGATTCAAACGCGAAGCTAAGGCGCACCTTATTTTTGATCTGCATTGGCGTGAGGTTGGACTTGAGCAACTGCCGTTTATACCTTTCGAGGAGCAACCTGAAAAAATTTTGAACACGCTTAAACAAAAATTTGGAACCATCAATGTGGCTGACGAAAAAGAGGTAGAGCTTCTTAAATCAAGGCTCGTTCGGCGACCCTCCGACATTTTGAGTATCCACCATGAACTTTTCAAGGTTTCCGAGCGTGCTGTAATTTACAAGCCCATATACAAAATCACTGTCCAGAACATTAAGACAAAAAAAGAGATTACACTGTTAATCGACGCGATCACCGGAAAGCCCACAACGGGTATGCAACAAACTTCAACCCCTAAGAAGAAAGAGCACACCAAAGAATCTGTAAAACCTTCATCATCTGCGAAAACTGAAGTATAAAAGGTTTCCAGTCCCATAAAGAAAGCCGAATAAATTCAGTCTTTGTTTGATTCTTCGACTATTCGTAAAGTTCAGTAATTCTTGTGTACCGAAAACTGAAAACCTAAAATCAGCGTACAAACATATTTTCTGTAGAACTTTGGAGTGCTCTTTGTTGATTTTGCAGTTGCAGCGCCGACATGTCGAGTTGCTGAAAAAGGAAACAGAGAAAGTGCACCCTGTTGAGGCTTGTGCGTTGCTCTTCGGAAGATTGTATAAAAATGAAGCAGTTGTGAAAAAGGTTGAGATTGCCCAAAACAGGTTACGGTCCACTACACGGTTTAAGGTAGACCCCGCAAAGGTTGCTGCAGCCATAACTGATGCAGAAAAAGAAGGTTTAGAGTTCATTGGATTGTTTCATTCACATCCCACACTGGCTGTTCCTTCGACGATTGACCTCAAATCTATGAGATTGTGGGGAGACGCCCTCTGGCTAATCCTGTCTTCAACTGACGACAACCTAGCCGCATATCAACTAATAGACGACACTGTAAAGGAAGCAATTATAAAAATCAAATAACAATTTTCTTACAAACTGGGAGAATAAGACGGTTGTCACCTTCACTGAACGTAGTTATTGTCGGGAACGGTGTTGCTGGCGTAACCGCGGCAAGAACCATAAAAGAGAAAAATCCGGAAACACAAGTCTCCATTTACACAGACGAAAGCCATCATTATTATCCTCGCCCCCGACTATACGAAATTCTGTCAGGGGAAGCTAAACCCCAAGAAGTCTACATGTTTTCTGAGGAATGGTACAAAAACAGAGGAATCAATGTTCAACTAGGCAAGAAAGTATTACGGATCCAAACAGAACTAAAGGAACTACTGATAGAAGATCAGTCAATAGTAACCTATGACAAACTTCTATTAGCAAACGGAGGGCACTCCTTCATTCCACCAATCAAAGGTGCGGAAAAGACCGGAGTGTTCACACTGCGTACAATCAGAGACGCCCTGACCATAAAAGCGTTCACAAAAAAGACAAAGAAAGCAATAATTATTGGCGGCGGGCTCCTAGGCTTAGATTTCGCCTCTTCCTTAAGAAACCTCGGTCAACAAGCAACTGTTGTAGAAATATTTCCAAGGCTATTACCAAGACAACTAGACCAAGATGGAGCAACCATCTTGAAGAATCGAATCACATCTCGCGGAATAGACATTGTTTTAGGCGCCAAAACCGTTGAGATTTTGGGCAAAAATACAGTTTCTGGCATCCTGCTTGACAGTGGAAAAGAAATTTCTGGGAACCTCATTTTGATTTCTGCCGGAATGAGATCTAACACTAAGTTGGCTTTGGAAGCGGGAATCAAAGTTAACCGAGGAATAGTTGTTGATGGACGTCTGCGAACCAGCACCAAAGACGTATATGCTATTGGAGATGTAGCAGAATTCGAAGGAACAGTGTATGGCATAATTCCTGCTGCGTTGGAACAAGCAAGGATAGCAGCCGCGAACATTCTAGGGACGGAACATAACGTCTATGCGGGAACTATTCCATCAAACACGCTGAAGGTTGTTGACGTAGATCTAACTTCTGTTGGACTCATTAACCCCGAAGAACCGAAATACGAAGAAATCAAAAAAGAAGACAAGAAAAAGGGTGTATACAAAAAGCTCGTTTTGGACAAAGGGAAAATCGTGGGAGCCATACTCTTAGGAGACAAAAAAGGCGTTACATCAATAAGGAAACTGATAGCCCAAGAAACAGACATCGTCAAATACAAGGACTCGATCCTACAAGACGACTTTGATTACAAAAAAGTAGCCAGCTTAACGCAACATCTCCCCCACCATGAACGATAGTTTCATTAACTTTTGAGGATGAAGAAGAGAGGTCAAGCCAGAGTTTATCGTGTTGTGAAGAACCCTTTTGAGGGGAGACCCTTTACGCCCTTCATAGGAACCGTTCACTCTGAAATGCCTACTCAAGGATTATGGAAGGAGTTCAAACAGATGCACACAGAGCACCAAGAAGCCCTCTACGAGAAATCAAGAAAACAGATGGAAGCCAAGGCTATCAAGGACACCGAGAAACTGGAAAATGCTTTGACTCAAAAACAAGCCCTCGAAGACCTCAAATTATTCTCTCTTGCCAGATCTTTGAGCATTCTAATGCTTGGAAGGTATCTATTCCCAAAACGAAATGGATTGGAAAACTAGATATTAGTTCCAGAACTAATTTCTTAATCCATAAAGACTAGAAATAATACTAGAACCTGTAAAACACATTAATTGAATCTAAGAGCTCACCCATATTATTTTGTTCTCGTTTACATAATTGTCTTTCTTTTGGTGCTTGCCAATTTATTACATATTTTCTCCAATTGGAATCATTTAATTTTTTGGAGTGCGTTCCAAAAAAGATTAGAATTTCTTTATTATTTACATAACAATTCTCGTCTTCGATAACAAGATGAGGGATCTCATGTAAATATGTCCTTCCAGCAATCATGTAAGAAAGTAAAGAATGGTGCCCATCAAATAAGATCCATTCCGATTGCACTGTCTTTACTAATTTAATATTTGGTAAAATACTTGGAGATAGGATATCATTTCCAGATTTGATTTCTTTAACCATTGTTCTTATCTGGTTCATGCTTTTAATGCCATTAATATTATGGAGGTTAATAATTTCTCTCAATAAAATTGGCTCTTTAACTTCTTTTTCAAACTGATCTACCGTGTCATAAATGGTATCGCTTTTATTTTTTAAATGAACCTTTACTGATGAAACACAAATGAAATTTCCATCTTTAGATTTATACGGATGTATTAGTTTTACAAGTCTATAATTCCACTCAAAACCATCCCTCTTTAACTTTTTACTCGTTCGAGTTTGTTTCATTTTCCTCTCTCCGCAATGATTTTTATTTTAGTATGCATGCAACGTTAATTATATCAAAAGAAGAAAAAATAGACGATTATTAACCATCATCTTTTTAATTGGTCCACTTTTATTATTTGTTGCTTCCATTTTAAGAATAACAAATGTAGCTTTGGGTTTGGGGTTAAAATTTAACCCCAAAAATAACAGAATATGTCAGAGTCACAGGTGAAAGTAAAAATTGTCTAAAAAGAAACTTTTTGTAGGTATACTTTTAGGGTTCTGTTAACTCTTCGGGACTTCTAGCCTAAACGCCTAGCGTGTTAACCATCGGGACTTAACGTGCCTCTACAGATTTTTCCGCCTGAGATATTCTCTTACTTCATGTTTTAGTCTTTCAGCTTCATCGTTTGGTATGCAGTCTGAAATCTTCAAACCGCCTGATTTTCCAACTTTTCTTTTTAGATAGACCTTTGTTTGTCCTACTGGACACCCCCAAATATTTGAAGAGACTATCCATTCACCATCTAAGACTCTGAGAATCCTTTCCAGTTCCTCTTTATCGGTTCCTATTCTCATTTTTAGCCGTTAAGAAGTTATGCATAAGGTGAATAAGAGCTTTGTCCATGAGACCTAAAACATCGGGACTTTTTTATGACCAAAAATTATTTTAATATTTTTGCACAAAATAACACGTAAATCGTAGAGAGAGGTTAAATTTTAACCCCAAACTTGGGCTAGCTGTCTTTTCTCAAGAACTCTATTAACTAGTCTTTATGCAGAAAGAATTCTATGATCTTTGGGAGCCCAGCTAAAAGAGAAAGTTCAACACTGCGCGCGCGTCAACATATGCTTTGCTTGTGAATCAATATTCAATTTTTCTTAAGGATTCCTCGGGAAAGTTGTTTTCGCTTTTTTTTATTTTTCCTATTGATAATGTTAGTATATAGTGTCGGGGAGAAACCCCGATAAAGCTTATACTTAAAGCAACATTAGCTTAAACTTACAAGTTAATCTAACGATAGTTCATGTTGTTACGTCAAAGCGGTCTTTCAGCGATTAAAGAACACCAAAATCGTGGCAAATTTTATTCTTCAGCGTCCTCGATGCCTTTCTCTGTGATTCTGTATCGCGCCTTTTCTTCGGGTAGATTTGGAGAGTCTATAACTGTAGCTATCCTTGTTCCTTTTCCTCCTTTCCTCAGGTAAACTCTGTGCGTGGATGCATGTGCCATGACGTTTCCACCTGCTGGCCTGTTGGGGTCTCCAAAAAATGCTGTAGGGTTAGCCTGAACCTGATTCGTAATCACAACTGATATGTTATATGCTTCTGTTAGCCTCAGCAGCTTGTGCAGTTGGC
>SDBS01005363.1_pt1 | contig 12509 bp, 13 predicted proteins | sample 2277091 | NCBI WGS metagenome assembly SDBS01 (sample SAMN10404972, study PRJNA504765) | marine sediment metagenome | isolation source: marine sediment core GS10_PC15, 163 cmbsf | place: Arctic Ocean: Southern Knipovich Ridge | collected 2010 | reverse complement strand
TCTCTTCTTGTAGGTTTTAAGATCAAGGATTTTTCCTCGATTATAGGCAAAAAAATAAATATCACGACGCTTACGGTTGAGCTTTCCCGTTTTAATCCCGAGGATTTGTCCTCGCTTTTTCGTGGAGAAAATCTTCCTTTTTCCAAACAGAACTATGAGATGACCATTGCAGGTGTAGCCGAAAATATGGGTTTTGGCGGACCGGCCCTTCTCAAGAGTGATGTCTATCTCTCCCCTGAAACAGCCGGCACGATGAAAAAGCTTCCCATCACAAATCTTTGGGATCTTCTGCGGGAGCCATCAGCCACCAGAGGCTATTCTCTCGTTAATGTCAGGGTGTCCTCTCCGGATTTTATCGATACGGTCAAGAAGAAAATTGAAAACTTGGGATTCCGCACATTTGCTCTCATCGACCAGTTTGAAGAATTTCAGAAAGGATTTCTTTTTATGGACCTGTTTCTGCTGGCTTTGGGTATGATTGCCGTTGTGGTCGCCTCCCTCGGGATCATCAACACAATGATCATGTCCATACTGGAGAGATACTCTGAAATCGGGATCATGAAGGCCGTGGGCGCCAGCAATAGAGACATACAAAAGATCTTTTTCTTCGAGACCATCTCGATAGGATTCTTAGGGGGTGTTTTTGGTTTGGGACTGGGATGGGGAGTGAGTCTCTTCATCAATAAGGTCGTCAATTATTTTCTCGCAAAACAGGGTCTTCCCTACCTCGAATACTTCAGTTTTCCTCTGTGGCTGTGTGTGGGAGCCATTGGTTTTGCCGTTGTGATCAGCCTTGTTGCCGGAATCTATCCGGCCGCACGCGCGGCACGTGTGGATCCTGTGGTTGCCCTCCGTCACCATTAGAAACAAAAGTGATATAATCCTTTTGGAAAACGAAATATGAGGTTTAAAAACTGTCCGATTTGTGGAGATTCTTTAAATCCCAAGACTCTTGAAGACCGGGAGAGGATGGCCTGTAATGAATGCGGGTGGGTGCATTATGAAAATCCCCTGCCAAGTGCTGCGGCGTTTGTCCGGAATTCTAAGGGGGAAATCCTCCTGGTTAAGAGAGGAGTCGAACCCGGTTATGGAAGGTGGGCTCTACCGTCCGGTTTTATTGAGATTGAAGAGACGCCCGAGATGGGTTGTCTGCGAGAACTGGAGGAAGAGACTGGGCTCAAGGGGGAAATTGTCCAGTTGGTGGGTGTCTATTCCCAGGAGTCAGCCATGTACAAAAACGTGATTATCATTGGATATGAGGTTGAAGTGTTTGGTGAACTCCAGCCAGGATCCGATTCACTGGAGGCAAAGTATTTTTGTCCACAGGATCTTCCCGAGATCGCCTTTTCCAGCCACAGACAAATGCTTGCGGATGGAATAAGGATGTCTAAGACGTGAAAACACAACTTGAATGTTTTCCCTGCCTTGTTACTCAAGCTCTCAACGCGGCCAAGATGGTCAAGACCGAAAAGGAAAAAATTCACAACATCATGAAACAGGTCTGCCTGTTTCTCCCCACGATGTCACTGGATGTCACGCCTTCTGAGTTTGGCCGGAAAGTCTACCGGATTGTATCAACAGTCACAGGTATTAAAGATCCATTTCGGGAGCTCAAAATACTGCACACGAAACAGGCCCTCCAACTTTATCCGAAATTAAAAGAACTTATATTGTATTCAGAAGATCCTCTGTTGACGGCCATTCGCATCTCCATAGCTGGGAATGTGATTGATTTTGGAACAAACGTAAAATTTGACATGGAGAAAGATCTCGATTCGATTCTTGATATGACTTTTGCCGTCAATCACTATAAGGCTTTTTGTAAGGCCCTCAATAAGGCGAACACAATACTTTTTATCGGAGACAACGCGGGCGAGACCGTGTTTGACCGCTTGCTCATCGAAGAACTTGGGAAACCAGTGACGTATGCTGTTCGTGAGCGTCCGATCATCAATGATGCCATTTTTGAGGATGCCGTCGAGGCTGGAATCGATAAGGTCGCAGAGATTCTTTCCTCCGGATGTGATGCTCCGGGGTGTATTTTAAGTCTGTGTTCGGAAAAGTTTCTTGAACTCTATCACACGGCTGATTTAATCATCAGCAAAGGACAGGGGAACTACGAGGGATTGTCCGATGAAAACCGACCCATTTTCTTCCTTCTCATGGCAAAATGTCCCGTTGTTGCCGGCGATATCGGTGTACCTCAAGGCAGCATAATTTTAAAGAAAGCAAATACCTCAGATTAGTGCCCAGTACATCAAAGCGGATCTTTTTTTATTTTTTTTAAACACAGGATGAGTACGAAGATATTTAAAACAAAAAATATAAGCCTCGAAAGAAAACTCACGTAAACGACATCCCATTCCCCTTTGGTGGCTGACCAGTTTGGCAAATCTTCGGATATCGTGATATTGAGTTGATTTAGGATGCGGATGCTTACTATAGTTTCGTAGAGTTTGAACTTTTCAGTTCACTATTATATGATTTCTCTATCTTCATCTTAAGGTCATGACTTCACAATGAGGAGGTTTCATGGGGCATAAAATAAACCGTAGGGAATTTTTCAAAAAGAGCACCAAGATTGGAGTCACAGCTTTTGGGGCTTCAGTACTGCCTCATGTTATTAATGGGCCTAAATCGGTTTACGGTCAGGCTAAGATTGATATCGCGGTGGCCACAGGAAGTGACTATTACAAAAACACGGTCAAAGCTGTAGAACTTCTCGGTGGAATAAAGAAGTTCATTCCTAAAGACGCGAAAGTAGCTATTCTTCCCAATGTACAGCGCTGGCACCCAGGAACGTTCACTAAGGCTGAGATTGTCCGGGCTGTGGTCAGGATGTGTTTGGAGGCCGGAGCCAAAGAAGTGAACTGTCTGTCCTGGTTGGAAATGGATAACTGGGAGGCGACAAAATTAGACGTGGTGCTGAAAGAAGAGGGAGCCAATCTTAAATTGATAGCCGGTGAAGAGGCCCATTTTAAACCGGTGAAGGTCGCTGCCGGAAAATCCCTAAAAGAGGCGATGATATTGAAAGAGTTCTATAACAACGATGTCTTTATCAATATGCCGATCACCAAAGACCATGCGGGAAACAAATTTACGGGTACGTTAAAAAACCACATGGGGCTGAACTATAGAGTGAATAACAGAACTTTTCACAAGGAGGGATGGCGGACAGTGCCCAGCGACATCCAATTTCTCGACCAGTGTATTACCGACCTCAATACGATTATTGAGCCGACTCTGAATATTGTCGATGCCACAGAATTTATTACGACAAACGGGCCCATGGGACCGGGAAAAGTTATAAAACCGCAAAAAGTCGTGGCCGGATTGGACAGGGTTGCTATCGATTCATACTGTTGTACTCTGTGGGGACTCGAGGCCGAGGATATTTTCACGATCAAGGCGGCGTACGCCCATGGATTGGGCCAGATGGATCTCTCCAAAGTGAATGTGAAGGAAGTCAGTGTTTAATTAAAAGTTAAAAAAGCAAATTCTTTTCATAAATCTGTACTTTTGTCTTTTAAGGAGGATTTTATGAATACTCCCCAATTGAAGAGTAAGGTGCCATCCATAGGTTTTTCCAGGAGAGATTTTGTTAAATACTTTGCCGCCGGATCAGCTGTCTCCATTGCTTCTCTAAGCAGGCTCAATGCATCTATTTACCGACTTCAGAATAGCGAAAACATTCGACCGTGTGGTCATTGACCATTCCTGCGGCCTGCATAAAGGCGTAGCAGATTGTAGAACCCACGAAAGAGAATCCTCTTCTTTTCATATCCTTGCTCAGCGTATCTGATTCAGGCGTGTTTGGGGGAAGATCGTTGAGTTTTGTCCAGGAGTTTTTGATTGTCTGTCCTCCGACAAACTGCCAGATATAGGCATCAAAACTGCCGAATTCTTTTTGAACTTCGAGAAAGGCCTTGGCATTCTGGATAGATGCATTTATTTTCTGACGGTTGCGGATGATCCCTTTATCGAGAAGAAGTTCTTCAAACTTCTTGTCATCATAGCTGGCAATCTTTTTGATGTCATAGTTGTCGAAGGCTTTGCGGAAATTATCACGCTTATGAAGGACGGTTTTCCAACTTAATCCGGCCTGCATGGCATCCAGAACGAGAAATTCGAATAGTTTTGTATCATCATGTACCGGAACTCCCCACTCTTTATCGTGATATTCTATCATCTGAGGATCACTCCCCACCCATTCACACACCTCTCTCATCTCTTCTCCTTTGGGGCCAGACATTGAAAACGTGAATAACTTTCTTGCCATCCTTTCCTAAAGTTTAGGGCCAGGCTTTGAAAAGTTGAATTATTTCAACAGGATCCTACCTTAAATGAAATAAATAATTCAAGTTTTCAAAGCCTGGCCCTAAACTTTATTCACGTTTTCAATGTCTGCCCCAATTATTGATTTATTTTTTGGGGGGGGATTGGATATAATGAAAGGCTCTTGAAAGAATTACTTTTTGCCGGAGGATGTCTTGCTCTTTTTCTTCTCTATCTCTTAGGAGAAAAAATATATCTAGCTTCCAAAATCAAAAAAATCCCTCTTCGCATCTGTATCACAGGCACGCGGGGGAAATCCACCGTCACCCGCCTCATTGCCGGAATATTGAGAGAAAACAGCCGGAAGGTTCTCGCCAAAACTACAGGTTCCCGACCCGTGATGATATTTCCGGACGGGAGTGAAAGGGAAATCCAAAGACGGGGCCAACCCTCCATCCTTGAAGGGAAAGATGTTTTAAAGACCGCCGATCAAATTGGAGCACAGGCCCTCGTAGTAGAAATGATGGGCATCCGGTCTGAAACGATGCGCGTCGAGTCTGTCCGGCTGTTCCAACCCCATATTCTGGTCATCACGAATGTACGTCTCGACCATAAGGAACAGATGGGGACAACAAAAGAAGACGTCGCCGCCAGTTTTGCTTCAGCCATTCCCAAAAAGTGCACGGTATTTGTGCCGGAAAAAGAATTTTTTCAAACGTATGAAAAAAAAGGAAATAGAGTGAACTCCAAGATATTTAGAGCTCCGGAGGAAAAAAGAAAAAATAGTGTAGAGAAAGAAAATCTCGAGACCTTCTATGAAAGAGACATTCAGCTTACTCTTTCTGTGGCCGAATTTTTAGATATCGATAGATACGTGGCCCTTTCAGGGATAAAGAAGAGTCAAAGTGATATTGGGAGCTTAAAAGCCTGGATGTCCAAACCCGGCGATTTCCCAAAGTCCTGCTGTTTCATCAGTGCTTTTGCAGCCAATGAGCCCGAATCGACTGCTGTGGTCCTCGATTATTTAAAAAAGGAAGATGTTCTTTTAAGTAAAAAGTCTATCGCCCTTCTCAGTTTCAGAAAGGACAGGGGTGAAAGGACTTTTCAATGGATCAGCGCCATTGAGGAAGGTTTTTTGTCTGAGTTCGACAGGATCTTCCTGCTGGGTGAACATGCTGGTGTGGCCTTTAAAAAAATTAAGTCTGTATCTAAAGGACAGGATTTTATCATTCGAACTGCTGGCTCTCCTGAAGAGATTACGAAGGATGCCGTCTTTCAGGATAAAGAATCCGTCGTAGTGGGGATGGGGAACATGGTCGGTTGGGGCCGACAATTGGTCCAATACTGGGATACAATTGGAGAAGCCTATGATCTTTGAAACACTCCTTATCGGTATTCTTGTCGCTGTCCTGTATGTCGAAATTGTGGATATCTATCCCGGAGGAATCATTGTTCCGGCCTATTTTGCCCTCCATCTGGATTCCCCTCTCCGGATTATAGCCACGCTGCTTATTGCCGCCCTCACTCTTTTGACCTACAGGATGCTTTCCCGTGCGTTCATTCTCTTTGGAAAGAGGAGGTTTGCCATACTCATCCTGCTGGGAGTGGTTTGGGCCCAATTGTGGAGTCTCGTCTTTCCTGTAATCTTTTCCTCATCCCTTGAACTTAGAGTTATTGGCTGGATTATTCCCGCGCTCCTGGCCAACAATCTTGAGAAACAAAAATTCGTTCCCACCATCGCGTCTCTGTTTACAGTTTCTATTGTGACCTACTTTTTAGTCAGACTTTTAGGATGGATTATTCATTGAACAGACATCAACGGTTCATTCTCGTTTTTTTTTCCATAAGCCTTCTCTTTTTTTTCTTTGCTAAAATTCTACCCATCGGAGATAAATATCTACAGACAACCACAAAAATCAAGGCGTCCGAAATCATGAGAGAGGCCATATCCACTCTGTCCATGTGCCTGGCAGAAAAAAAACAGGAAATAAATCAAGAATTTGACATCAATGGCACCGGGCTCATTGGGTTCGAAAATTCCTCCATCACAACAACTCTTGGTAATTTAGAGGCAAAGCGAACGACCACAAATCCAAATATGGGAGCCCTTCTTGTTCATCTTCTCTATGAGGCCGGAGTGAGAGAAGGCGATGCTGTGGCCGTGGGGGCTTCAGGTTCTTTTCCTGCCTTGATTGTTGCGGTGATGTCTGCGGCCAAGGCTATGAGTGTCAATCCCATAATCATCTGTTCACTCGGAGCGTCACAATGGGGTGCCAACAGACCGGATTTTCACGTCCTCAAAATGCTCGACTGCCTGTCGTCTGCAGGAGTTTTTTCTTTCAGGCCTGCTGCAGTCTCGCTGGGAGGGGCGAGAGATGTTGGGGAAGGGATGTCTAACGAAGCGAGAGAACTCCTTTTCAAGGAAATCGAGGACAGCGGGATTTTATTTATCCAGGAAGAGGAACTGTCGGCCAACGTCCGGACAAAGATGCAAATCTTTGAAGAATATGCGGGTGAGGATGGGATCAGGGCATTCATCAACATTGGAGGAAATTGGTCAAATATCGGTACGAGTTCTGAAATACTGAATCTTAAACCTGGCCTTGTGAAAATCAATAAAATCCCCTCGATTGAAAGCAGGGGACTTGTTTTTGAGATGGCTGACCGGCAAATTCCTGTGATTCACCTCTTATATATACAAGGACTTATCGAGTCATACGGTCTGCCATGGGATCCGGTGCCTCTGCCGGAGGTTGGAAAAGGATTAATTTACCGGAAAGTCGTCCAGGATCATCCTCTATTTCTTTTACTCGCTGCTGTATATCTTTGTCTGATGGTTTTTCTATTGCTTTGGTTTAAGATCACAAAGAAGATAATTTAGCCTGAATTATTCATAAAAACTTCCGACACCTGCCCATCGCGAACTCCCTTGTCATCGCGAGTACTGCGAAGCGATCTCATGTCTTACCGGAAGCTTTTTCCCAGGAGAACAAAATATTTCAAAAAAACTTGACACAGGTGTGCCTAAATAGTATATTGTGTATACCCAATAGACACACTGGAGAATAAAAGAAAAATGAAATACAAAAAAGGATTTATTCGACTCAAAACTTTGATCCTGGTTTGTGTTGTTCTTGTCGTTTTTTTGATCTGCGTTTTTTAAAGGAGGCCAATATGGAAAATATACTCGAAATAAAAAAATTACGAAAAGAATATGATGAATTTGTGCTCGATTCCATCGATTGGAATATCCCCAAGGCCTATATTACCGGACTCATCGGTCCCAACGGCGCCGGAAAAACCACAACCATCAAACTGATAATGAATCATATCGAGGCGGACAGTGGTCAGGTGAGCGTGTTCGGAAAAGATCATACCCATGATGAGATTACGATTAAGAACCGCATCGGGTATGTCGGCGAAGAGCAGTATTTTTACGATACAAAGAATGCAAACTGGACCGGAAAATTTGTTTCCCACTTTTTCCATCGTTGGGATATGGAGAAATATCATAAATTTTTAGATGATTTTCAGATTCCAAGAAATAAGCGGATCAAAAAATTTTCGAAGGGGATGAAGGTCAAACTATCCATGGCTATAGCTCTCTCACATAACGCTGATCTTATCATTTTGGATGAACCGACTTCTGGGCTGGACCCTATCGTCAGGAGAGATGTTCTGGACCTTCTCAGAAAAATCACAGATGAAGAAGGCACGACTGTTTTAATTTCCTCCCATATTACTGATGACATCGAGCGGATTGCCGACTTTATCACGTATATGATCAACGGCCGAATCGCCAAATTTGCATCCAAGGATGATCTGCAGTCCAACTGGAAAAAAATTCACTTCACCAAAGATTCCCTGGACCAGAAAGTCAGCGATTCCCTTAAAAGCGTTGAAGATCACATGTTTGGCTGTACGGGAATAACAGATGACTACCTAAAAATAAAAGAAACACTATCCCAGGGCTTGACCAGCGGCGATATCAAAGTCGAAAGCCTGGGATTGGACGACATCCTCATCTCTTTGGTCAAGGAGAAATAGTCGTGCTTCGCTTAATGAAGAAATATGCATTTGTCTATTATGGATATATGGCCATAATTTTGGGCCTGTTATACCCACTAAACAATTATGACCGTTTGACAGGGTCCCGTCCTCTGGATTTGTCTTTTGGGTACATGCAGGCTTTTCAGATATTCTGGATAATTTTCGCATCCATCTGGATGCAGGAACAGATAGAGTTTAAGGCCAATGGGTATAAATTCTTAAGGACTCTCCCGATAAAAGATAAAGATATTGTTGGAGCAAAATTCACTGTTGTGTTTGGTTCGGTGTTTATCTACGTCATTTTTCACTGCATCGCCTTTGCCTTTATTTCAACGGCACCTGAATATTTAAATCCAAGCATTACAGCGGTGATCAATTTGGGAATTGTCTGCTTGATTTTTGCCGGCCTCCTCCATCTTGGTGTCATCAAATTCGGTTATATGAATTTTGGAAAGTTTCTCCTGATTTTGATGATTCTTGGACTTGTCCTCCCCATTTTGGTGACGTCGTTTCTGCTGCCTAAAATCGGTCTCGACAGATATGATGTTCTTTATGCGATCACCAGCGTGAACTGGATCTTTGTGACAGCCGTTGGTTTTGCTCTCTATTTTGGACTCATGCGGATAGCCGTGAAGTTGAAAAACTTTGAAAGAATCTAATGGAGTTTCAAATGAGAACAAAATTAAAAAAAATGAACCTGCATAATACTTTTAGACTGCTAAAGCGGAAGGAAGATATGTCGGATCATAAACTCTAGGAGCGAGAACAATGCTGAGATTGATGCAAAAAAATTCATTTTATTTCATCTTCTATGCCTTTGCCTGGATCCCCATCTTTATTATGTCGATTGTTCTTCCAGGAAGGCCGTTAGATACAGGTATGGTCTATTTTGAAGGAATGTGGATCATCCTTCTTCTTCTGGGCAGCATGATTGTCTGTGAGCAGAGTGAAGGAAAATCCAAGGGCTATGATTTTCTCAGGACGCTGCCAATAAAGGATAGCCACATTGTAAAAGCCAAGTTTTTTCTGGTTTTTCTAACGGCCTGCTTTGTGGTTGTGTATATCACTATCATCTATTTATTTGTCTTCATACCTCCGGAGGTGCTTGCCATCGTCAAAGTCTTTATTCCCTTATGTGCAGTTGTCGGAATCCTGCTGGATGCCTTTCTCTATGTTCTAGTTTTTAGAATTGGCTTTTCCAAAGCCATCAAGATCGGGTGGATCGTTTTTATTGTGATTATTCTAGGGGCGTTTTTGTTTATTGAACTGGTTCTTGTCAAGTCAGATATCGATGCAGGAAAGATTTCTACATTCTTAAGCTCTATCCCATTAGTAATCTGGATTGTATTGGGATTGGAAGCTATAGCAGGATATTTTGGTTTGATGTTTATGGCGATTAAGGCCAAAAAAAGGAACAGAGGGTAGGAGGAATATTCATGTTTATTGTCGTATCACCACTGAATCCGGATCCAATGTACAAACAGGTCAAGGACCAGATTAAGGATGCCATTGCAACAAAAGTACTAAAACCGGAGACCAAACTTCCTTCGATAAGAGAGATGTCCAAGGAGCTTAAAATAAGCATCATCACAATCAAGCGGGCCTATGCAGACCTGGAGAAAGAAGGATACATCTTTACCCGTTCAGGAATGGGATCGTTTGTCGCGGATGTCAAAATGGAACAATTGCGTCTGGAAAAATTGAGTGAAATCAAGGAAGACATAAAAAAAATATTAAAAAGTGGAGAAAAATATAACGTCTCTGCCGGCGATGTTATCAAGATCATTAAGGAAATAAAGGAATAATTAAATGGATAATATAGTCGAGATAAACAACCTGAAAAAAAAGTATAAGGGGTTTCTTTTGGACAATGTCTCTTTCTATGTTCCGAAAGGAAGCATTTTGGGGCTTATCGGTCCCAACGGAGCCGGGAAAACAACAACCATTAAAATTTTGATGAATATGGTCAGGGCCAATTCCGGAGATGTGAAGATATTCGGCATGGATCATAGCGAAAATGAAAAGGCCGTAAAAAACAGGATCGGATACGTTGGTGAGGACCAATATTTTTATGGCGACAAAACGGTGGCATGGACCGGGAATTTTGTGTCCGGGTTTTTTGATCAATGGGACAAAAATAAATTTCAGAAATTTATAACCGATTTTGCGATAAGCCGGACAAAAAAAATCAGCGAGCTATCCAAGGGAATGAAAGTTAAATTTTCACTTGCCATTGCTCTGTCTCACAATCCCGATCTTTTCCTGCTGGATGAGCCGGCGGCAGGTCTTGACCCCATTATCCGGAGAGAAGTACTTGAAATTCTTAGGGGACTCACCGTTGATGAGAATAAATCCGCCATCATCTCCTCCCATATCACAGATGATATTTCACGGATTGCAGATTATGTCACATTTCTCGTCGAAGGAAAGATTAGACTTTCCGGAGAGAAAGATGAGCTTCTCTCGCATTGGAAACGTATCCACTATAAAGCCGGGGCCTTGGACAAAAACATTATTGATTCCTTGAAAAACAGGAAAAAACATATGTTTGGACGATCGGGAGTGACCGATTCTTATCTCGAATTGAAGGACTCTCTGGCTCAGGGCTTGGCCGATGAGACGGTGAAATTGGAAAATGTGAGTTTGGATGATATTTTGATTGCATTTGTGAATGGAGATAAAAATGTGGAAAATTCTTAAACAAAATTTACAGTTTTCTGTGATTTATATGGCAACAGTCTTAATAACTATTGCGGCTTTGAAATTTCTCACCGGTAGTGCCATATCTACTGCTTTTGTTTTTGTGAGTGGAATTATGGCCTACATGCTGGTGTTTGGACTCATCTTTGTCAATGAACAGTATGAGGAAAAACATCATGGATATGTCTTTCTTTGTACACTGCCCATCAGTGTCCGTGAAATTGTTTTCGTAAAATTCCTGCGTGTTTTATGCGCTGAACTCCTTTTGGTGGGGATGTCCATTACTTTGATCTCTCTTTCTCCCGGTCTCTCTGATCAATTAGTGGTGGCACGCTCGTGGATTCTTCTCAACGGCCTCCTCGCTCTGGCGCTGGGAGGCTTGGCCCTCATCGGACTATTCAGCACGTCCTATACGGCTTTTTTAAAGATTTCCATGGTGTTCTTGGTCTTTCTCCAGATGATTCCATTACTCCTTATGAGTTCCGGTAAAATGAAGGCATTTATAGAGGGAACAATTGAGTTTTTGCCCACGATCAACTGGCTGGTATGGATTCCGGTTGGTTTATCCGTTTATTTCGGACTGATGCTTGCCGCAATAAAAGTAAAAACCCTCCACCGCTGTTAAGGGAAGAATTGGGGCCTTTAAAGATTAATTGGGGACAGTCCCCATTTTTTATCAAAAAAAATGTCAAAAAAAATGGGGACTGTCCCCAATTAATCTTTAAAGGCCCCAATCTTATTCGAAGGTGAGTTTGGCGGGGGAGGTCGTGGAGGGATTTTTCAGATAATGTCCGATTCCGTTTGCGATGACCTCGGCATAACGAGGGACCTGTGTCATCCGGACGCCTCTCTCAGGCTGGTCCTCGGACCAGAGTTCGAGAATCTGAAGGATTGTCGAGCAGTGGCGGCCGACCCGCACATCGATGTGCCAGCCGGTTTCATCGATACGTTCAAATAAAAGGCCGTGTTTTCCTGCCTTGACGATAAATTCATCTTTTCCCTCAAGAAGCAGGGCCCTGTCCGTCCGTCCCCGTGTGGCATCCAGCATGGGTTCAGGAGCCTCCAGCAAGAGAGACACGGCGTCTGTGTGGTCCCCGATTTCCCTGTGAGAGAGTCCCCGTAAGGCTTCCGGGGAATTTTCAACTCCCATGAGAAAATCCTCAGTTCCCGAAATCATCATCGAGGCCATGGCCGCTAAATCCTGTCCTTTCTGGTGGGCGACAATGGTACTTATGACCGGATACTGGAGTTCCGCTTCATGCAGGTCGAAAACAATATCGACACCTTCATTCTTGATGAGCTGGGTCATGGCAAAACATGTCTTTTCCGTCAGGGAGCCATTGGCCCGGCCCGGCCATGTTCTATTCAAGTTCCGGGAATCTACATAGGCCAGTTCCTGTCCGCTTGGATAGTGAATATAGACTTCGGGATCCGGCCACTGATCCAAAGGATTTGACCATCGGTCGCCCATCCGGAAAGTCTGC
>SDBS01005362.1_pt1 | contig 12510 bp, 6 predicted proteins | sample 2277091 | NCBI WGS metagenome assembly SDBS01 (sample SAMN10404972, study PRJNA504765) | marine sediment metagenome | isolation source: marine sediment core GS10_PC15, 163 cmbsf | place: Arctic Ocean: Southern Knipovich Ridge | collected 2010 | reverse complement strand
AATATTCTGGGATGTCCTGCTTTCGATAAATCCTCGGGAGGTGGTGGTGTATCTTTTTTACATGATCCAACAATACCTATTACTGCAACCGCTAAGATTATCCTTGAAAAACTTGTTTTCATGCTCTTCTCTATTTTACCACTCATCGAGTGTAATGTTTAAAAATGCAGCCTCCGATTCATGGGATTGGGGTACCAATATCACCTCGAAGGCCTGGTTTGTATTTGCCGGCACATCACATTCGAATCCAACCATGATGGTTCCGGGATTCTCGGCATCGTAATTATTGGTCGGTGCTGTACTCCAGGTTTTCATTTCAATATTGTCGGGTCCCAGGACCTTCAGGCAGAGTGTTTTACCATCATCGGTAAGTATGGCCTCCTTATTTTCAAGCTCAACTTGTGCTGAGGTCACCATGTTCCAGCGGACAAGGGTGGATTTATCCAGCGTCTCGATCTCGTCCCGGATGACCGTGAATTTCCCGTCTTTGATCCCTACGCCCCGCATTGCTTTTTTAAGTTGATTATTGTAAACCGTGGAGATATCGGAAATCGAGTACATGAACTCCTCTGCATCAGAATACTTATCAATTTTTGCATAGCCAGACACCTGCTGTTGCTGATCATCAATGATCAGCACATTATGTGAATAGGTAGCCATGCGAAATATCGTCCAGCGCTCTGCATCCTGGTTTGTACCAAATATATTCATCCCTAATGACTCAAGGGATTCATAGTTCTGATTACCCAGATCGGTGGCCCACCGCCGGCCTTCCGCCTCCATAATAAATGACCCAATATCCATGTGGCCATGAGTAACACGTGGTGTACCAGCCTTGAATCCTAGGTATACAGCTCCTGGATCGGTCCAGCTGCTGCGCATCATGGCCACAGGGTTTGGACCCTGTCCCATCCAAAATTTCTCCTCAGGCTCCTCAATATTGGATAGTGGAATATCCTTTGCCCAGATCATCAATGCCGGCAATGTTCTGATATCCATAAACGATGAATAATCGCCAAGCTCCAAAAACCTCTTTTCCGACCATAACATTGTAGGGTCATTAGATCGATCTGCGATCCAGAACATGGCAGTATTCAGGTTGGATCCTGTTTTGCAATCACTCCAGCTAAAACTTCCTCCTGTTGGTGTTAGCATGTGCTTTAGAAAGTGCCCTGATTCCAGGATGCCAGGTGTTGAAGTCAATAATCCCCTGTCCGTTCCCAATACCTTTTCAACAGCGCTTAAAAAAAATACATTGAAACTTGTTCCATATCCCCAGTATGTATAACCCTCCGGATAGATCCCATCGGGTTGATAGGCTTCCATGGCTATGGGGATAGATTGAAAAGCCCGATCTATGATCTCATTGGCCAGGTCCGGGTAGCTTTCCTGCAGGGCCAGGGCCCCGTAAACCATACCGGCATTACAAACCTGGTTCCAGTTCATGGGAGAAGTTATCCACCAGGTATACTGGCTGTATAATGATGGATTTATTCCCTTGGTTAAAATGGCCTCCATAATCACCTCCCGGTTATACGGAGACAGGTCGGCGTAGAGCCAGTCATAGCCAATGGCCATTCCCATTGTCATCTCAGCAACATCCAGGAAATGAGAAGGATTCCAGTCGGTGAACATGGAAACCCCAACCATCTCTGCTTTTGCCTTTAATAAATACCGTACATCTTCAGTCATGCGGTAAGCATAGGATAGATAAAAGACCCGCCTCAATAATTCACGGGAGGTGCCCAGGAGGCGGTATCCGACCATAACTCGCTGAAGATGTGGCTCCTCCAATATACTATCACATTCCTCAAGTATGGCAAGATGCATCTTTTTCCAAGCTTCATCGGATTCAATCAGGTCATGGATCTGTTGTTCTTCACCTTCCAGAAGCAATATCCTTGGATGCCCTATTACTGATGAATCAATGCGGGGCTGGTTTTCCTTCTTGCAGGAGCCAGCAATCCCCATTACTCCAATGGCCAATATTATACTTATCAGACTCTTATTCATTTCAGTCCCGTGTTGAGTTAACGGGATCAAATCAAAGTTATTATTCACTTGAAAGCCTCACCCGAACCAAACCTTCTTTATCTTGAAAAATATAGGCCGGCATCCTTATTTCTATACGTTTCAGGTTCTCTATGGTTTTGTCAATCTCCAGGGGAGGAGGATCCAGTGAGAGAACTGAAACTTCCAGTTCCCCGGGAGCCAAGATGGAAAGCTTCAGTTCTTTGCCGTCCTGTTTCAGGACGGCACCGTTATTAACCGGGGTAACATGGGCCACGGTCATTATAGCCCAGGTAATGGTCCGGGTAGAATCATTTATTTCAAACTGATCTTCAATGATAAAAGATTTGTTGCTCTCCTTTACAAATTTCCGCTGCAGGGATGTCAGATTTCCCCCGAATATCTCTGTCATGTCGATGGAAACTTCCGGACTTTCACCTTTTTTAAAATCTGTTATCGGGGCATGAGCATTTACAATAAACCGTGCATCATTCACTGTAATGGTACTGTGTGCTGTATTTCTTTTTGTCATCAGGGTCCACCTTGGGCAGTCCTGGCAATGACCTGATAAGTTAAAGCCAATCTTATTCAACGGGTAATAAGGCTGGTTTCCAGGATCGATCACCCAGCGCACACCATTTAATTCAAAAATAAAAGTCCCGGCATCCATATTCCCGTGGCTGATATTGGCAGAACCTCCTTTTACAGCCAGATAAAACTGCCCGGCATCATCTCCTCCTGTGAAAAAGGCAACAGGATTGCGCCCCTTTCCATGCCATTCGAGAGGTAATTTACCTGTACCAGCCGGGGTGAATTGTGAGAGCCATACCAGTCCGGGTCCGGCCAGCCGGCCAGCCTTTACCGGTGCTTCTAAAAAGGGCTTGTCCAGGTAAATCTCATCACCTGTTTGTGCGGCAAACCAGGTCAGCAAAACAGAACCACTTCCTCCTTTCCGGCCATCCGAATCGGCAAAATTGAAGTATTCACCTGAAGGTGCCGTAGCGAGCAAACGGAAGTTGGCACTTTCCATAAAGCCCGGGCTTTTTGAAATGCCAAAATCGCTGCCCAGGGCGGTGCTTAACATCTCAGAAGCCAGCACTGAGTAACTTGTTCCATACCCCCAGTAACTCGGACCTTCCGGATATACGCCATCCGGACCATATTCTTTCAATGAATTTGGTAACTTCTCCAGGGCACGCGATATTGTTTTTGCAGCCAGTTCAGGATCCTTCTCAGCAATGGCCAGTGAGGCAGCAATCATCCCCCCGTGACAAACGGCATTCCAGTTGTTGCTGCTGTTGATCCAGAACATCCGCCTCCCCGTTTCATTAAAGCTTGGTTTAATCCCTTTTTCAATCAAGGAAGATTTAGCAAGATCGACTGTTTGTTCTGGCAGAAACTTTCCAACCCAGTCGAGTGCCAGGGCCACAGCAAAGGACATCTCCGCAATATCCAGGAAATGCTGTGGATTCCAATCTGAAAATGCGCAAACAGCTTGTAGTTCATCATCAATCCTTTCTAAGATTCTCGGATCTTTCTCAATGCGGTAAACCATGCATAAAACACCCATTCTTTCCGCCATCCGGCGCGAAACAGAAAGCAAGCGGAATCCAATTAGCTCCCGCTTCAGTAATGGTTCTTCAAGGATCTTGGTGGCTTCATTTTGCAGGTACCCATAATATGCCTTTACAAACGGGTCAGATTTTAGCTTCTTTTTCAGGTCCTTTTCAATCCTGGGCGTTAAAATAAGTCTGGGAGATTTTTTTGATATATTCTTCTTTAAATAATCAGCCGTAATCGGGTTTTCAAGTTTCGGCAGCCCCTCATCATTTGCCCAGGTATGTGAACAGACTGGAATAATAAAAAGCAAGCTTAGCCAGATAGCATATCTTGATGTTGATCTCATAATGATTTGAATTTAGTTTTTTGGTATATAATGAAAAGCTTCTCCCCAGGACATCACGAGCAAAGGATATGATATCGATTCAGATCTTTCATGCATTTTCCAAAAAGGGTGCCGGCTGTGAATTCCATGGCCCAATTCATTTTCATGTGCTGAGATTACCAGGTCCGGATCAAATCCTTTTATCCATGTCGGACTCATGTAAGAATTATACATTAAAACATCAATCTGATGCTGGTTTTTGATGTTAAATAACCAGATGGTATCTTCCGCGATCTGTCCGGCATTCTGGTCACCATTGTGCGAAAAACAAAGTCCCTCGGGAGTATAAACGACAGCCACATTATTCAGATAATCCCCCTGGTGCCCTGGATAAATTGTGGTTTCAAGCTCCTTTTTACCGTCTTGTACTTGGAGCACCTGATTCTTATCCGCATCCCGGTCCAGGTGACTCAACTGATCATAAAACGGTTTATCTTTCCAGACATCAGGTGGTGCAACCACCGGTTTTTCCTGCTCCAAAAATGCCCTGGCGGCCCACTCATCAGCATGGTCAGGGTGCCAGTGGCTGATGAACAGTACATCGCATTGATCTATTATTCTTCCAATAGTGGCTTTTGTATCAGTATAAAAGGTGTCAAAACGTACAGATGGCCTTATCAGGTCAAAAGCGATGGTGACCGAGCTGGTGCGGACAACAAAACTGTGGCTGTATAATTTCCAGATAATGGCACCTTCTTCAACTTTTGTTTTTTCCATTTGTTTCGCCATATTTTCAATCCTCTTCTGAACGAATTCCTGCACAGGTAGACGTTGAGGTGCATAGACATCGTGAAAAATACAATCGAGCAGGTACAAAGCCATGGTTCTTTCCAAAGGTTCCGGTATTTGGGGTGGAAAAGTGCTTAATACTTCATCCGCCTGATTTAACATTACCTTGGCTTGTTGATTTAACAGTTCATCCTGTCGCTGGGTAAGACTGGGATCAATTGGGATGTATTCCTGCGTAAAGGAATGACCTGTATAAATAATCAGAACAAAGATTAAACCACTAAACTTTTTCATTTTTGTAGCACATTAGTTCTGAAGGAAATTTCACGAGACTATTCTCCTGAAAGCCTTACCTTGATGTAGCAGTTATCGCCTTCGACTGTCCAGGCAGGTATGCGAATTTCAACTCGTTTTAATCCTTCAATCTGCACGTCCAGTTTCAAGGGGGCAGGATACAGTGAAACAACCGATACAGCAAGGTCGGGATGCGAGAGGTTTTCCAGCTTGATCTCCTTTCCCTCCTGCTTGAAAATGGCACCTCCATCGACAATTTCCACATTTGCAGTTGTAACGAATTGCCATGTTATCAGATTTGTTTCTTCAGATAGTTCTATGTTATCTTCTATGACCAGGGAAGTCGGACTATCCTTAATAAACATACGGGATGCACCTGCTACCTGTCCGGCCAATGCCTCGGACATATCAAAGCTAGCTTCAGGTAATTCTCCTTCCTTAAAATGGGTAATTGTTGCCATCCCGTCAACGACATGCAACTGGTTGTTTATTGAAATAGTGCTGTGCGCAAAGCTGCTTTTTGTTAAAAGTGTCCATCGTTCCGAGTCCTGGTCGTTGTTCCATAGATCGAAACCGGCCTGTTCCAGTTCATTATAATTCTGGTTCCCGAGGTCTATGCTCCAGCGTACACCATACAGTTCAAAAATAAAACTGCCAGCATCCATATTGCCGTGGTTATTGGAGGCTTTCCCTCCTTTGGCTCCCAGGTAATACATTTCAGGGTTGTCTTTCTCTCCCCGGAAAATCACCAGCGGATTGAGCCCATCCCCTTTCCAGGCCGATGGGAGATCAGTTTTATTATCTTCCTCAAACAGAGACAACCAGACCAGGGCCGCGGCATCAAAATACTGCCTTCTCCTGTCTTCTCCTGAATCGGTAAAGTAAGACTCATCAAAATAATAGGAGTTGCCTGTCTGTACTCCAAACCATACTAGATTAACTGCTATATTGCTGCGGTTGAACATGGCTACAGCCGCATTGCCGGAACCACGATTATTTTCCAGCAAATTGCTCCCGCAATCATAAAAATTATAGAACTCTCCGGAAGGGGCTGTCAGCAGTGGTACAAAATCAGCACTTTCCATAAATCCGGGGAATTTGCTGAGGCCGAAATCCGTACCGAAAGCACTGTTAAGCATATCAGCGGTCATGATGGTATGTAATGTGCCGAAGCCCCAGTAGGTGGAGCCTTCCGGATAAACTCCATCGGGACCGTATTCCACCATTGCAAGGCCCATGTTATCCAGGGCTCTGCTTATTGTTTTCGCTGCCAGTTCCGGATCTTTTTCAGCAACCACAATGGCTGCCCCGACCATGCCGGCATGGCATACCTGGTTCCAGTTATGATGGCAATCCACCCACCAGTTATAGTCTTCATTAAAACTGGGAAGAATGCCCTTCTCAATCAATGCTTGTTTTGCTAATCCAACAGTTGTTTGGGGAAGATCTTTTCCTGCCCAGTCTATGGCCAGTGCCACTGCCAGTGCTGTTCCTGCAACATCCAGGTAATGCGAGGGATTCCAGTCCGGGAAGGCGCAAACAGCCATCACCTCCCGGTTAAGACGGTCCAGTATTTCGGGATTCTTGCTTATATGGTAAACCATCCCAAGGGTACTGAGCCTTGTTCTTGTTTCCCCTGTGCTCATGCGCCGCCCCCTCATCACTCTCTCCAGCAGCGGCAATTCCATAATTACTTCAGCATCTGCCTTGAGTACCTGGTAAAATGCTTGTACGACCGGATCAGTTTTTAGCTTTTTTTTGAGGTTGCGATCGATCCCGGAGTTTAAAACAAGTCGTGGTGACTGTTTTTTCAGATGTTTTTTCAAATATGCTACCGTAACAGGATTTTCCAGCTCATATTTTTCCTGTTGAATTGAATAGCCCTGCAGGGTAGTGGCTGCTATGAAAAACAGGGCCAATAATAAGGCTGGTATAAATTTAGCCGGTTTCATCTCTAGAGATATTATTCTCCTGAAAGCCTTACTTTAATCTGGCAGTTCTTTCCTTCTAGGGTCCATGCAGGAATACGGATCTCAAGCCGTTTTAATCCCTCAATCTGCCGGTCCAATTCCAGGGGTGCGGGATATAGTGAAACTATGGATATATCCAGGTCGGGATGCGAAAGGTTTTCCAGTTTGAGCTCCTTTCCATCCTGTTTCAGTATGGCACCTCCATCGACAAGTTTTACATCAGCCCTGGTCATCAATTGCCAGGTGATCAGGGTAGTTTCCTCAGATAACTCGATATTATCCTCTATCACCAGGGAAGTCGGACCATCCTTTACAAACCTTCTTGATGCACCTGCAACCTGTCCGGCCAATGTCGGTGACATATCAAAGGTGGCTTCCGGCTGATCCCCGGATTTGAAATCCTTCAAGGTGACAAGTCCCTCGGTAATATGCAGTTCATCATTGATGGATATGGTACTGTGCCCAAAGTTGTTTTTTGTCAGCAAGGTCCACCGCTCACAATCCTGGCAACGTGCCCAGAGGTCAAATCCAGTCTGTTCCAGGGCATGGTAGGACTGGTTACCCGGGTCGATCACCCATCGCACCCCGTTCAGTTCAAAGATAAAGGAACCCCCGTCCATGTTCCCGTGGTTCACCATCCCGCGTCCTCCTTTTCCCCCGAAATAGTAGCCATGTGGATCATTTTCTCCACTGGTGAAGAAAACAACCGGGTTGGCTCCTTCACCTTTCCATTCTGTTGGAACCTTCACTTCTTCTTTTTCTTCGTATTGTGCCAACCAGACCAGACTGGCCCCTGCAACCCGTGATAGCATGCCCATTTCCTCGGCAGGACGCAGGAAGCGATCCTTCTCAAAGTAAGTTTTATTTCCTGTTTTGACGGCAAACCAGGCCAGGATAATGTCTCCGTTCTCACGGCGTTTATCACCACAATCTGCAAAATTATAGTACCAGCCTGATGGTGCATTGGCAAGGGCTCTGAAAGTGGCACTTTCTTTAAAAGCAGGGTATTCAAGATGTCCGAAATCATGTCCGAAAGCACTTTCCAGCATGGCAGCAGTTACTACAGAAAAACTGGTTCCATAACCCCAGTATGTAGATCCTTCCGGGTAAACCCCATCTGGCCCATATTCCACGAGTGAATGGGGGATGCCGTCCAGTGCCCGGTGAATGGTCTTGGCTGCCAGCTCAGGTTCCACTTCAGCTATGGCTATGGATGCAGCAATCATACCCCCATTGCAAACCTGGTTCCAGTTATTGGTGCCATATGACCATCCGGGATTTTTTCCACTAGCCGGCCAGCTAGGTTTAATCCCTTTTTCTATTAGTGCAGATTTGGCAATATCAATCGTTGACTGGGGCAAGTCACCTGCTGTCCAATCCAGCGCAAAGGCTACAGCCATGGACATCTCGGCAACATCCAGGAAATGGGAAGGATTCCAGTCGGTAAAATTGCATACCGCGATGACTTCATCATTTATCCGGTCTAATATCTTTGGGTCTTTTTCTATCCGGTAAACCATTCCCAGCATATTGACGCGCCAGAGCATTTCCCTGGATACACCAAGCAATCGCCTCCCGACCTTCTTGCGTTCGAGCAGGGGTCTTTGCTGCACCTCGGCTGCATTCAACTGGATCGCCTTGTACATATTTTGAATGACCGGATCTGTTTTCAGCTTCTTTTTCAGGTTTTTTTCAATCTTGGAATTTAATACCAGCCTGGGCTGGGATTTCCGCAGGTTCTTTTTCAGGTATTGCACCGTCATGGGGTTCTCCAGCATTGGGATATCGTCTGCAGCGTAAGCAGCGCCGGATATTATCATCATCACAACAAGGAAACTGATCAGATAATTTAACTGAGCTTTCATACTTTTCATTATTTAGGGGTTTAGTGTAATTTTTTCAAGAGAGTTATTGTAGGGTATATCCTATTGTTCTTGTTTTCTTATTTTCTGTTATTTCAAGATGGAAAGTGGATGAACCTGGCTGGGTATCGCCAATAACTTTAATCTTTACTTTTGGGATTTCATTCTCATATGGGACAACCATGGTCACAAAACGCAAACCCGAAAGCCCGGCTTCTTTCCTAATATGGTAGCCAAAAGCTGGCCGTGGTTCCTTTTTGGTATATTCGAAAGAAACCTGTCCTTCCTCTTCAAGGAGTTTCAATCCTTCCTGTTTTTCGGTACGGACCAGGACATTCCAGCCATCCTGATATGTTGTTTTGACGGCAAGATTGGCATAGTCAAAATCTGCCTCTGTAGGAGCGAGTTGAAAATGAAGGCCTATATCACCTGCCGCAGTTCCAATGGCTTCATCTACGATGACAAAATATCTGTTGTCAATAAAGAAAACAGCACGCCGGTGGGTTAATTCATCGTAACTGGCATTCTCAACAACCAGCTTATCCAGCTCTTCCCCTGGTTCCCAGAGCAATAGTTTGGGGGAGTATTTGGAATTCTCGCCATTCAGTGTAAGTGTCTGGTGAATTTTGGTTTGCCTGAACCAGGCTCGGCCTTCCCGGTCACCAGAGTAAATATAGCTTCCTGCATCCGGCATAAGGTTTCTGCCTCCTGCGTAAAGATCAAATGTTCCATTGTCTGGCTGACAATGTCCACCTCCATCCGGACCGCATTTTAACACTAAACAGATGGCATGTCTGTCCCAAGAGCTGCGCATGGAGTACAATCCACTTTCTTTCAAAGCATAAGCCGTGGCCTCAGGCATATTACCTTCCTTTCCCTCCGTTGCCATATATAGGAAATCATCGCGGTCAAATAGTTTTGACCATTCCATGAAGCGTTCTGAATGCTGTCCGGATTTTCCAGCCCAAGCATCCCCGAATGGTACATTGGTTCCATCAGGTAAACAAATTTTCAAGGGCACTTCACACATTTTCTCTATCCTCTCAAGGTAGTTGTTCTCAAAGGCATTATCAATATGATTGAGTTTTGCCAGCTCATAGGTTCTTAAAAACCACCCAATACAGCCCAGATGATACCCTATGGCCAGTTCCCTCTGGTGACCGTCGGAATACACCTGGATATTAATTTCATTATTTAAGCGGCGGAAGGCTTCATTTCTCCATTTTTCAGACTCCTTGAATTCCGGAAAAGTGATGGCGATAAATGCCATCCCTTCAGCTTCCATCAATCCCCAGTTGCTGCGGGTCCGGTATTTGGTCATGAGATATTCAGCGTGGTCATAGCAACTATTCAGAAAAGCCACCAAAACCTCCGGCGTGAAACTGGGTGAGTCCAGGAAACGTTGATACAGGCCGGTCCAATTATTTCCACGGATACCTGCCTCGATCGACCGCCATGCGTATCTGTGCTCGCTGTCATTCGGATTTTTTTGTATCCAGTCGACGATCTGTTCACACCATGCTTTGGCATATTTTTCTTCACCGGTATGCCAGTAAACCTTTCCCATGGCATTCCAGAAATACATCCGGTTCAACTGCCAGACCCATTCCATATCGGGGACAGGGCGTGAATTCCAGTCTATGTCATCACCAACAAAATGAGCCGGATAAGCCCGCTGGCTAATAAATATATGACGCAGGGCATCGTCTGCATATTTGATGTCCTGGCCTGTGGCGCAATGGCCTAAAAATTTTTCTTTGGATGAACGGTCTACCTGGTGTTTGACCTCAGTCCGGTTCTGATAGTAATTCAATAATTCAGCTGCGGCCTTCTCCGGATTAGTCAAGGAATTTTTAACCTGGGCCAGTTTTTTCCCTTCCAGTTCCAACCTGGAGAGGAGCAATTCAATCTCTGAAATATTCTTTTCCTGATGGGTTACCGGCTGGGAGCTCTGAATTGAATGCCCATATTCCGGTAGTAAAAAGCAATACAAAAACAGGATCAAACCAACATACCTCATAAGCGGGTTTTAATTAGGTTAACAAATTAAGATAAGTAACAAAGCCGTAATTACCTGGGTAACTACGGCTTTGTCTATTCAACAACGATATGTATTTTCTATCGTCTTATTTATGGATCCAATCCTAACAAGGCTTACTACCAACCAGGATTTTGGCCGATGTTTGGATTTTGTGAAATTGAATTAATTGGAATTGGCCACAAATAATGCTTGGTTTCGTCAAATACCGGGGTCTCATAATCCGTACCCTTGTAGACGTCAAGGTATGTTACACCATCCACATCGGAAGTCTGAACCGTTACAGTACCTGTCGGGTCAAACCTGGTACTGTTTGCTTCATCCCAGCGCATGCCATAGTCCTTATTCTCCAGCATCTTGCCCCACTTCCAGCGCAATAAATCGAAGTAGCGGAAACCTTCCATAAACAATTCCACCCTTCTTTCACGGCGGACTTCGATGATGAGTGGGTTACTATGCCATGCAGTATACCGCGGATCCACGGGCTCAGCGCCAAGAATCAGATGTGCCTCGACCGGTAGTCCCGCCCTGTCGCGCAGTGCGTTGACAGTTGCGTCAAGATCCGCCTGGGTAATAGTTCCCAGTTCTGCCTTTGCCTCTGCCAAGGTTAACAGGACTTCTCCAAATCTCAATACAATGGCCGGCGTTACTGAAGTATTATAGGTGTTATATGCGCCATTTCTATTAAACGTTTTTATAATATGGTACCCGGTATAGGTTTTTTGTCCACCGCCAGTAACACCCTGTACTCTGGGATATTGGTAATCTTCGGGAATATTGTTCCCATATATATAATATGGCTGGTCTTCAGGATGCAATACGGTCTGCCTTAACCTTGGATCACGGTTTTCCCAGATATTTTCATAAACCTCATCCCCCAGGTACAAGGGTGAAAGGTTAATGGGCAGTCCATCAGTACAAAGGTAGTCTTCAACCATGCTTTTTGTAGCTCCGCCATTGTAGCCCCTGTGATAACTCAGGGCGTTGTTGATGTAAATACCCAGCTGGTATCTTCTCCAGTACATAATTTCCGGGTTACCGGAAAGATCTTCCGCCCGGTGGGTGGCATTGTAATCGTTGCCATCAGGATCTCCTGTAAACAATGCATAGGGGCCATTGTCCATGATCTCCTGGGCTGCGGACGCGGCTTCACCCAACCACATATCTGCATCGGATCCGACACCATGGTATTTCCGGAAGGTGCCCTCCCACAGGCAAACCCTTGCTTTTATAAGTAGCGCACACCAGCGGTCAAGCCTTCCCGGTGCATTGCCGTCTCCCCAGTCATCCGGTATATTTGCACAGGCAAAATTCAGATCTTCCAGGACATTTGCCATTACGGTTTGACGGTCATCCCGCGTACCGTATAGGATATCTTCATCATCAATATTTAACTCCGTATCTACCCACTGAACATCGCCAAACTTACGTACTTTATCATGATAGAACCATGCCCTTAACAGGCGCGCTTCACCGATATATTTATTCCTAACTTCATCAGTAACTTTCGCGGTCCCATAATTATCCATACCGACATTGATGGCCCTGAGGAAGTCCCATCCTGTCCAGCCAAACCAGGCCCTACCAGGTGTGACACTATGTTTGCCCGCACGTTTGCGCTGGAACTCATTAAGCCTGGAATGCCGTGGTGCAATATTATCA
>SDBS01005361.1_pt1 | contig 12513 bp, 11 predicted proteins | sample 2277091 | NCBI WGS metagenome assembly SDBS01 (sample SAMN10404972, study PRJNA504765) | marine sediment metagenome | isolation source: marine sediment core GS10_PC15, 163 cmbsf | place: Arctic Ocean: Southern Knipovich Ridge | collected 2010 | reverse complement strand
GAAGTCGACGAGTAGCACCTCGAGTCCGGACCGCCAAGTTGCCGTCGTCGAGTCGGCTGACGAGCTCGGTTTCATCAACGGCCGCCGGAGCCACCCCAGTCTCTGGCATCGCCGCCCTCGATCGTGCACACCAATAATGGCGGGACACACCAGCTCGGAGTTCAGATCTGGAGAAGCTATGCGTCATGACTTGCGGTTAACCTACGAAAATCGATTCGCTGCTTCCGCCGACTATCGAGATCGTGTTTGGAAGATATTGTGCCGGGAGTTTTTTCAGCGCTACGTGCCGGAGGAAGCGCGGATACTGGATGTTGGCGCGGGCTGGGGAGAGTTCATCAACAATATCGTGGCAGCGCAACGCATGGCCATGGATCTGAATCCAGCCGTGGCCGAAAGGTTGGAGTCCGGTGTAGCGTTCATACATCAGGATTGCTGTGAACCCTGGGCACTGGAGTCTGAGAGTCTGGATGTGGTATTCAGCAGCAATTTTTTTGAGCACCTGACATCAAAGTCGGCACTGGAGAACACAGTTTCCGAGGCCTATCGCTGCCTGAAGCCGGGAGGCGCCATCATCTGTTTGGGGCCCAATATCCGGTACGCGGGCGATCGGTATTGGGATTTCTGGGATCACCACATCCCAATATCTGATTCTTCACTTGCGGAGCTATTGTCGCTCGCGGGGTTCACGATCTGCGAGCAGATACCGCGCTTCTTGCCATTTTCGATGTCCACCGGATTCCAGCCGCCACCACTGTTTATCTCCCTGTACCTCCGGTTTCCCGTGATGTGGCGTATCTTCGGCAAGCAATTCCTGCTGGTGGCGAGCCGCTGATAGGAGCTGGGACTCATCCAGGCATGCGACGCCGAAGGCAGGGCGCACGGGCGTCGCCGTAGAATCGTGCCCTGCGATTTTCATTTTCGCGTTCCCTCACATGTTATGCTTGAGATATGGACTCGTTATGAGGAGACGGCGGCCTCGTCCAGGCCGCGCCATTGACACCGCGAATCGGTGGCCGGACAGAAAGGACTGTACCGTGAAAAGACAATCGCCTTCATCCTCGTCAATCGGCGCAAACATCAGATGTGGAACCTCGCCGAGAACCGGCGGCAGCCGGCGCCCGGCTCGAAACGCGGTCGTTGCGCTCGCTATTGGTTTGCTGGCGATGCTCGCCACCCTCCCCGTGGCCGCGCAGACCCGCACCCTGGACGGCACGGCTGATCGCCGGACAGCGATCCACGAGCCACAGCGGCTACCCGGCCAGAAGATCGAGCTTCGCGTCAAGGACACCGTCGAGAATACGTTCGTGCGACCGCGAGTCCGAATCCTGACGCCAGCTGAACGCGCGGCCAAGGCCTTCACTCCGGCAACCTTCAGCGTGACCTTCACCGGGTTCAGCGCCCAGGCCCAGGTCGCTTTCCAGGCCGCAGTCGACGTGTGGTCGCAGCTCATCAGCTCGCCGGTGACAATTCGCGTCAACGCGGTCTGGGAGCCATTGGGAAGCGGCATCCTCGGTTCGGCCGGATCGCATTCCTCGTGGATCAACGTCCCCAATGGAGTCCCCGGGGTGGTCTACCCGGACGCCCTCGCCGACGCCCTCAACGGATCCGACCTCGGCGCCGGAAACTTCGACATCGAGGCGAGCTTCAACAGCACCTTCGGCGACTGGTATCTGGGCACCGACGGCGCCCCGCCGGCCGGCAAGTGGGACCTGATGAGCGTGGTCCTGCACGAGCTCGGCCACGGGCTCGGATTCCTCGGGTCGCCGACGGTCGACGATGGCGTGTTCGAGGCCATGGTCAATCCCGTTGAGTGCGACGGAGTCGCCGGCCATGGCTGCTGGCAGCTGGGCGCCACGTTTCCGGTGATCTTCGACCTCTTCACGGAGGACAACCTCGGCATCGCCATACGCGACTCCGGGGTCTTTCCAAACAACTCGATAGCCCTCGGAAACGTGCTCACCGGCATGGACGTCTTCTTCGACGGCGCCGCAGCAACCGCCGGCAACGGCGGTTCTCCAGCGGAGCTCTATGCGCCCGGCACATGGAACCCGGGCTCGAGCTTCTCGCACCTCGACGAAACTGTCTTTGCCGCCGGCAACCGGAGCTCGCTGATGACACCCTTCCTGGGCTCGGCCGAGGCCATCCACGACCCCGGACCGGTCACCCTGGGAATCTTCGAGGACGTCGGCTGGGAGGTCGGCGGAGCGATCTTCACCGACGGATTCGAGTCGGGGAACACCAGCGCGTGGTCGGCTTCGGTGCCGTGAGGGGGAGTGGGCCCGATGGTTGACCTTTTTCGTTGACGACAGGTTTTGAATGATACGGCCGGTCACTGTGGTCGTCCTGGCCGACAAGTTCGCTCTCTTCGACATGGGCGGGATTTACGACTTGTCGCCGGTCCCGGTCTTCTGGCTCGGCGTATACTTCATCGTCACCGCCATCAGGATAGGCACTGGGCGAAGCGCGAGGGGAACTCCGGCGGGGAAAAGATGATCCGTCCGCACCCTCGAATTGAAACAAGGGATTGATGTTGGTTGCCATCAAGAGGCACGGAGGAATCAGGATTGAACAGTCCCCCGCCCAAACAGCGTTTTGAGACGGCCTGAACGAAGGATAGGTTTGGTCGAGGTAATATTTCACAGACGCTCTTAAATCTCGCGAATGGGGGGGCACTTGGGTAGCATTCGGCCTCTGGTTCGAAACGGAGATGACTTCACTGATCCGGCTTGTCTTCAGAGAGTTGCAGCGATGCTCGACGAGATGCCGCCGGAAGAGATCCTGCAGTGGGCCTGGCAGACCTTTGGTCCCGAAATTGCGCTGAGCTCGTCTTTTCAGACGCAGAGTATCCCTTTGCTCCACATGGCCAGCCGCGAAACGCCAGAGATGCCCGTCTTGTTCCTGAATACAGGGTTCCACTTTCAGGAGACCCTGGTCTTTCGTGAGCGCCTCGAAAATCGATTCGGCCTTCGAGTCAGGGTCCTGTCGGCGAGCGTCAGCCACGAAGGGTTTCGGAGGGAGCACGGTGAACTCTACCGTATCGATCCTGATCGCTGCTGTTGGATCAACAAGGTGCAGCCTCTGATTGAGGCGCTGAGCACTCTCCGCGGGTGGGTGACAGGGATCCGGCGTGACCAGACCAAAGGGCGCCGATTCGTGCCGGTTCTTTCTCGGCTGGACTCTGGTGTGTTCAAGATTTGCCCAATGGTTCGGTGGACCGCAAGAGATGTTTGGGAGTATATCCGCGACCACAACCTTCCCGTCCATCCGTTGCACGACGCCGGTTATCGAAGCGTCGGATGCGCGCCATGCACGCGTCCGACCGTTGCGGGCCAGGACGAGCGGGAAGGCCGCTGGGAAGGGCTCGACAAGGACGAGTGCGGTCTGCATCTCGCGGATGCGGGGGAGGACCACCCAACGTGACGCAACCTGACGACACCTTACTGATCACCGGCGGTTGCGGCTACCTCGGCAGCCAGCTAATTCGCGACCTGGCGGCCGATCCGAGGTTTCACGGTCAGCCGATTCGGATCCTCGACAACCTGAATCGGGGCGATCAAAAAGCGTTGATGGATCTGCCTTCCGGGTGCCGATACGAGTTCATCGAGGGAGACATCCTCGACCGATCGACTCTGCGTGCTGCCTTCGAAGGTGTCACCGCGGTCATCCACCTCGCGGCAATCGTGAGAACCCCCCTGGGCTTCGAAGACCCGGCCTGGGTCACCCAGGTCAATCACTGGGGAACCGCAAGTGTGGTCGAGACCTGCGTCGATGCCGGCGTCGGTCGCTTCGTGTTTGCGAGCAGCGCCGCGGTGTACGGCCCTGGCGGACCCTTCGACGAATCGGCCCGTTGTCGTCCGATCGGCCCCTATGGGCAGTCCAAGCTCCGTGCCGAGCAGTGCGTTTTAGCTGCAGCCGATCGTGGCCTGGAGCCGATCATCCTTCGGTTGGGGACGATTTACGGAATTGCCGCGAGCATGAGGTTCGATGCGTTCGTCAATCGGTTTGCGTACCTCGCCGGGATAGGCCGGTCGTTGACGATCTACGGCTCAGGTGAACAGCGGCGGGCTGTGGTCCACGTCAAGGACGCCAGCGCGGCGGTCCGCGACGCAGCCGCGGGACATCTCGGCCCGAAAGGGCGCTGCCTCAACGTGGCGAGTGCTAATCCTTCGGTGCTCGAGGTAGTCGACGCCGTCAGAAAAGCCTGCCCGGAGGTTGGGGTCCAATTCACCGAGCAGGACGTGCTGACGCATTTCTCGCTCGAGATCGACGCTGCCGCCGCCCGCGCGGCCGGGTGGTCGCCCGGGTCCAACCTCACCACCGGCCTAGTGGATGAGATTGGGCGATTCCGTGGTCTTGAAAGCCCTTACCCTTCGGCGTCTGATCTGGACACTCTCTGAGGCGAGGTTTACGGTCGGGCAACCGGAGGGCGAATCCCCCGAGGCGCGGGAGGTTGCCGCAACGGATAAGTGAGGCTATCGTGGCCCGGCCATCGCGGTCTTGAGGCCCTTTTCAGAATCTCGAACGCAATGACTCGAGCGAGGGTCCAAGGCAAGTATATCGACCTCTTTACTCCAAAAACTGCGCGAGCGAGGTCCCAAATCCGCGATCTACTATCATAGAGCACTATGAGTGACGGTGCGAACCGTTTCGAGTTTCCGGGGTTCTGTTGCACGTGTGACAATACCACCCGGTTTACCTCTGCACATGAGTGGTTTCGAGATCACCTGTTGTGCGAGTTCTGCGGATCCATTCCCCGTGAGCGCGCACTGATGCATGTCGTCGAAACCCTGTTCCCGAATTGGAGGGAACTTGACATTCATGAATCGTCACCAACGCCGAGGGGTGCATCAATCAAATTCTCCAAAGCAGCGGGCTATTTAGCATCGCAGTACTTTCCTGAACTCGAACTTGGCGCTCGGGCGCCTGGAGGAATCCTGAACCAAGATCTAGAACACCAGACATTTGGCGATGAGATATTCGACCTCGTTATCACGCAGGACGTGATGGAGCACATTTTTGACATTGATCTCGCCTTTATGGAGATCAGTCGAACTCTGAAACCAGGTGGAGCGCACGTCTTCACGACCCCTCTTGTCAATAAAGCTGCGCCCACCGAACAGCGGGCTCGACGAGAAACCGACAGCTCAATCACTTACCTTGCCGAGCCCGAGTTCCACGGGAACCCCGTCGACCCCGGAGGTTCGCTTGTGACCTGGCAGTTCGGGTTCGATCTCGCCCGCCGAATACAAGAGGTCTCTAGCCTTCCGACGATCATCTTCCATATCGACAGAATCGACCTCGGTATTCGAGCCGAGTACGTCGAAGTGCTCGCGAGCATCAAAGACACAACCACGGCGGGCCGAGAGTGAGGGCTGTCTTGGAGGAAGGAGGTCTCGCGAAGAGGGTAATACGGTGCCGGTGATCAATCGGAGTCACCTTCTCGGAGGAAATCGGCCTGACACATCAATCGATGCTCCGGACTCTTGCTTAGCGAGCCTGCCCCATGGGGAAAACATCGATAGCGCGTTCATGAGAGCGTAGCTCAGGAGGTATAGGAGGGTCAGAGATGATAGGGCGAGGGCCTCAGGTTGGCTAACATCGACTTTTGAGAGCAGGATTATCAAAGTTGCGTCGCGAGTCCCTACCCCGAGAACCGATAGTGGAAGCAGGGTGAGCAATGCAGAAACAGCAGAGGCCCCGGCGATGAAGTGAAATGGGACAGTGAGGCCGACCGCAAGAGCCATGAGATAAATCCCCAGCCAGTTCACCAACCATGCGGTCGCAGACTCCAAGGCCGCAATAACCCATGTACCCACGCTGATGCGCTTCAGCCCCTCCCTGAATTCACGACCCTCGATGAGGACGCGCGAGCCAAATTTCCCGGGCAGTGCCCGCGCCAAAAAATTGTCCATCACCGACAGAACCCGAGCACGTCCCATCAATAAGCCGCCTGTGATGAGTCCAGCAACCGTGACACATCCGAGCACCATGACTGAGCCAAACCGGTGAAGATCAAAAAACTGGTCAAGCGCGGCGGCTCCGACGAAGGCGACGACAAGAACGTCAAGAAGACGATCAGCTACTACAGAGACCAAAGCTTCGCCTACACTCGAGGTGCGAAAACGAAGGTGGGCTACTTTTACGAATTCGCCTAACCGACCGGGGGTCACGGTGCCAATGAATGCCGCGAATGAGTAGACCGCCAGAGCTTCGATGAAACCCGAAGCCAAGGATTGGGCACGAAGCAGCAGAAACCAGCGGTGTGCTCTCAGAATCAAGATCACCGGTAGGAGAAGAATCGCAACGGCAAGCCAGAACGGGTCGGCGCTAGCGACAATCGCAATTGTTTGCGACATGTCTACTTTAGTGATGAGAACAACAAGTATTAAGGGACCCACCAGGCGCGGAAGCCACGAAAGTGCGAGTTGTCTTTTTCGGTCGCTGGAAAGCCTCAGCGCAACCATGTCTTGATCACGGTCTTCATGAAAGAAAGACCGTACGACCAGTTCTTTCCCTTCTTGCTTTCTCCGCTCAGGCGACGGGAGACCGTGACTGGCACCTCGCCAATCCGGATGCCCTTCTTTGCTGAGTCAATGATGAATTCGGAGGTATGGAATTGATCTTGGCGAAGGCGTATCCGGCCCAGCTCGCTCAGTCGCATAGCTCGGAAACCGTTGGAACAATCGGTGACCTTCGCTGTCGTGAGCAGCCGAATAACAGCATTGAAGAAGTGAATACCGACGTAACGGACGGTACTATCCATTTCTCGCGCTCCGAGAACCCGGGAGCCGATTACGACATCGTACTCTCCTTCAATAATCGGTTTCAATAGGCGATTGATCTCCTTGGGATCGTGTTGCCCGTCTGCATCCATCGTCACAACGAATTCAGAGCCGAACCGGCGCGCAATGTCGAACCCGACCCGAAGAGCTGCCCCACCGCCGCGGTTGAATGGATTCTTGACCACAAATGCTCCTGCCTCCCGGGCAACCGAAAAAGTTTGATCCGCGCTACCATCATCGATTACGAGTGCATTTATCGAGAGACCACAGGCTCTGTTCGGCATTCGATGAAGGACGTGGCCAATATTCTGCTCTTCGTTGAAGGCGGGAATCACAACTAGAACTGGAGCCAGTTTTTCGCAATCTCCGTAGGTGTTTTCGAACTCGTTCACGCTCAGTGCTCGCGCCAGAAGATCGAGCTGGTGATGAAGATCGGACCAACGAAACCTCAGATGGAAAACCAGCACCCACAGGAGGCAATTTGAGACGATCGAAATTGCAATCAATCGGCTGAACTGATCGTCCTCAAGCGAGAGAAGAGCACGAAGAAAATTGACTGTATTCGGCTCGATACCGATTACAAAAAGCGATGTGGACAACACAGAACCCAAGAAAAAATCGAAACGAGATATCCGACCCCTCCGAAATTGTCGAAAAATCCAGAGAAAGGTAATAACACCAAACGCGACACCGAAGGCTCGGAGTGATGTCACTCGTCAATCCTTTTCGTTTGCATGAGAGCCATCTCGTCGAGGTACTCGGCCCGTTTCCTCGAGCCGTCCCAGCGGATGTCGGGCAAGACCGAATCTCTGCGTGCTTCGATCCTGTCAGTGTGCTGCAACAAGTCCTGCATTACGATCTCGAGTTCTGCTTCCAAGTCGTGGGTCGGCCGATATCCCAGGTCCAAGAGGTGTTGATGATCCGGATTGTAATAATGGTCCTCAAGCTCCACACGAGGATTTTCGACCGGCCGAATCTCCACATTCAAACTCATACGGTTGGCAACTGTTTGAACACGTTCTGCGAGCTCGGTTATGTCATAGACCTCCTCGAACTGGTTAAATACGCGGTATTCGCCGACTTCCGGAGGGTTCTCGATTGCCAGTGTGAGACATTGCATCGAGTCCCGTAGTGGTAAGAACCCTCGCTTCTGATGGCCCTTTCCAAAGGGCGTGAGTGGGGATCCGATTACCGCTTGGGCGCAAAACCGGTTAATCGCGGTGCCAAAGCACTGGTCGAAATCGAATCGCGTCCGCAAAAGCGGGTCTTCCCCCATGGCGTCGATCCGCGTTCCAAAGACAACACCTTGCATGATATCAGTGGATCGGAAACCCCAAATACGGCATGCCATCTCCACGTTGTTTGTGTCGTGCACCTTCGACTGGTGGTACCAGCTTCCAGCCTTGCGCGGGAACATCAACCGGTCTTTCCGACCACGGTGTTCGATCTCAAAGAAACCCTCTGGTATGTCAACGTTCGGAGTGCCGTACTCGCCCATAGTCCCCAGCTTCACGAGGTGGCAGTCGGGCACAGCTTCGTGCATGGCATACAGTGTTACGAGGGTTCCCATGACATTGTTGGTCTGGGTAAACACCGCATGGTGAACATCAATCATGCTGTATGGCGCCGACGGCATTTCACCGAGGTACACAATCGCCTCGGGACGGAATACGCGACAGGCGTCGAGCACAAAACCATAGTCGGTAAGATCGCCCTTGAAGAAGCGAAGATTGGAGTCGAAATTGTTGCTGAAAACCTTCAATCGTTCAGCCATCGCAGCTATGGGAATCGCCGACTGAGATCCCATTTCTCCGACCCACTTGCGGCGGAGATAATTGTCGATTCCCGCTACCTCATGGCCCCTCTTCGCCAGGTGTTGTGCCAGGGGCCACCCAAGATAGCCATCAACTCCGGTGATCAGTACTCTCATTCGCTCAACCTTGACCTTCCTTCATTTCAAAGTGACCCTTAAAAACAACGGTATTACCCCATACAAGCCATGACATTACCTCAGATTGGGCGTCATGTTCAACCCTGACCATCTCGAATAACGGTTCGAGACCCAAGAATACCGAGGGCACGGAATCTCCTGCGGCGGCCTTCGACAGTGATCACGAGCCTTCTCCTTAAGTCGCCTTGATCTTCACCAAATCTCAATCCGCGCAGCCGAGATTTTTTAGCATCAAACGAGGCTCATGTTTCGTACATATGGCGATCATCTCGCGATAGACCTCGCAGGCTTGATCGGCATTCTCTGAACCCACGTAACTTCGAGCTAGGATTTCGAGACTCTTACACCTGAGATCCGCGGTTGGTGACCGCAGTGAAGCCATTTCTGCAGCGACGATTGACTCATTCCAATGATCCTGGGATGCGAATATCTGAGCTGTCCAAAGGTTGGCAAAAAAATGATCTGGCCTTAGACGAGTAGTCTCCTGACATGCGACAAGTGCATCGTCAGACCGATTCATCCGCCGCAATACAGCACACAGGTTTGCCCAAGCTTCCGTCTTGTGTGGGTCAAGTTTGATAGCAACCTCAAGAGCCCGACGCGCTTCCTCAAGCCGACCCCGGTCTGATAGAACCCGACCGTAAGAAAGATAGTTGCTCGCATTTCGATGAGCATTCGATGCCACAACAGATTGGAAAACCCTTATGGCCAGTTCGTATGTTGCCTCTGCTGAGTCGTTGTCACCACTCGCGCGCAGCCTGTCTGCAGCGGTCTTGCAATAATGAGCAAATTGTACCTCTCGCGGCGATCCCGCAGCACTGGATGAAAATTTTCGATATTGTAGGTATGATGCCTCTGCACGATCAGGTTCATTGTGAGCTATAAGAGCCTCTGCGTAGGTCAGAGAAACCGCAGCCCCGATCCACCGGATCGAGGGGTTATCTGGTGCCAGCAAATTCAGTTCACATAACATATCAAAAATCGGAGAGAGACCCTCGAGAACATGGTTTTCTATTACAGGAAGCTCATCGAGACCATTCATGTTTTTGAGTTCTGCAACAGTCTCTTCGAGGCTTTGAACGGCCTCCGTCACGCCCAATTCCTCGAACAGTAACCGGGCGAGTTCAATTCGGAGCATGAGCCAAACCGGAACACCTCTGTCACGGCTTGCCAAATCCTCAACGGCCACGATCGCTTCTTCAAGCACGCCGCTGTCAGGAAACGATTGCCTCAGCCCGCCGTTTGCCGCTGCCGAACCCCTACTGTATTCGCAAGCTCTCCGAAGGCTCAACATCCCGTCGCTGTAACGTCTCAGTGTCAATAGCACCTTGCCTCGACCAAGATGAGCGGAACCGTTGTCCGGGTCTGACTTGATCAATTGATCGTAATAACGCAGAGCCTCGCCCGGAAAATCCTCGGCCAACCCATCCGCTATGAGTAAACTGCCATCGCTATCGTCTTCCCCAACCTGCTCCGCACCGCCGAGGTATTCATCTATTGTCCTCAGGAGATTTTGCCGGCGAGTACCAGCATCTCTAAGAGAGTTGCGCAGTTCACGCCCCGCGGGATATTCGTCGCTCCCAACTTGAAGAATGAATATCCTCTCATCAAACCGGTCCAACGAGCCTTCGGGGAATCCGGAGCTGTACGAGACACGAACGTATTGGTCGAACTGGAACGACTCGAGACCGTGGTCTAGAATCCAGTTTTCCATAACTGCTGCCCGATTCGGTACGAACCTTTTATATGCCAGAGGGTATACAAACCATAATCTCCGTCCAACTTGAAGTTCCCCTGCTGAAACCTGAGGATCCCACTCTGTATCCAACACCGTTCTTTCAGGGAAAGAAAAATAATACCGCAACGACCGTTCTGGCCAAATTACGATGGCGTCTTCGGGTAGGGTCACTCGCCCAAGGAACGCCGCAATTTCCTTCCAATGCTCTGCACTCTTCCGTAGGTTCACGACGTATCGGTGTGTGGGCGCCCCCACCACCAACCACCCCGATACGCTCGCGCCCGTAATGCAGAAGGCGCAAACGACCAAGCGAATTCTCCCATGGAACGGTAACTGCAACACAACCCACTCACCGATAAAGGTGATGCCGTAAGAGATGACTAGAAGCCATATAGGCAACAGAAAGATCAATCGGCGCGAATGGAAGTTCAGGCCGGAAAGCTGTGTGAAAATTATTGCCGGGAGAATCGGTACGATCAACCAAAGCAGGACGGGCCAAGCGACTCTAGGCGATCTTATGAAAAGTACGATTAATCCAACTAGAAAGAGAGTACACACAACGATCACCGATACGGGACTCCGACCGACGATACTTGTAAAGTCTGAAACGAGCCTGATAACACAGTCGAACCACAGGGCCGGGTCGAGGCGGCGCGGTGCGCTTGCCGCACCAGTTTCCAAACCAAAGATCCCAGTCGCCAGCCGCATTAGCGGCGTTTTAATCTGAATAAACACCGGCAACGCGATGATAATTGTCAGAGCGCCTGAAATGCCCAGGCGCACAGCCAGAGTCTTCGAGCAGAGCGACATTCCCGGCAGATCCGAAGACCGATTCGAAAGCAGATAAGAAAAAATAATCAGAAACTCGCTGGCAATATAGAACACAGCGAAATGGTGCGCCAGGATTCCGAGTCCATTGCAGAAACCCAAGAGAAGCCAGTAGCGGATCCTCTGAGATTCTAGAGCCTTCAACATCAAATAAAAGCTCCAAATCGACAAAAGTAAGACTAGGGTGTAGCTGTGGACGTGCCGCGACTGATGGATGTGAAGAACGGAAATGGCGAGCAATAACGCCGCCACGATCGCCGTGGAACGCTCAAATAACCGAACACCAATAAAATAGATCAACGGGATGGCTGCTACACCGAAAACTGCCGCTGGGAGACGCACAAAATAATCATTTTGAGGAAGGAACTGGAGCAGCACACGCAGAAGCTGGGAGAAAATCAACCCGTTCCCAAAATCATAACCTGTCGCAGTCCCGAGCGCCCGCCTGACAATTTGAATTCCGTCGGAGTTTAAACCAGGTGCGCCGAGCTGATAAAACCTCAAAAAGAACCCGAGAAGAATGATAGAAAGGACAATTCCGAATGAAACCCACTGATCACGCACACGTAGTTGCGACGATAATGGCCCTGAGGTGCTGCTGCTCATCGCCCCACGCTGAAGCGATGGAAAGGGCGTTATGCCCATTCCAAGTCCCTACTGTCAAAAGTCCTCTCGGGATCAAAGAACGGGCGCCAATTTGACAAGAAATCAGGCAAGAAACGAGGCCAATTTGCCGATGACGGCGCTAGCGGATTTGGTGATAATTTCTCGAATAGGGCGAGAAACCGGCCAAGCGAGGCGACGCACTCCTCCTCCATGAGACGTCTCACCTGCTCAGTCGTGTTGCCCTCATGGATGCGGTAGCAGATGAGCGGCTCCGGCACGAAAACCGGCTCGGCATAGTACACCGAGCGAATAAGAAAGTCCCAGTCGTGAGCGAACCGGTGTTCACAAAAACCGCCCAGGGTTTTGTACAGCTCTCTACCGAACAGAAAGTTGCCGCTGGTGACGGAGAAGTTGTGAACGAGAAGGCGATAGCCCGTGGTCGGCAAGTCCGCAGTCTCCTCGATACACCGGTCGTACCAGCACGACCACGGGTCGTCGTGCGGACGGTCTTCCCCCTGGTCGTCGACAAAACGCACCCCCGAAAAGACGACCCCCGTGTCGGCGGTGCGCGTGAATGGCATCAGTGTTTCAAAGCGGTGGCGGCAGTA
>SDBS01005360.1_pt1 | contig 12517 bp, 10 predicted proteins | sample 2277091 | NCBI WGS metagenome assembly SDBS01 (sample SAMN10404972, study PRJNA504765) | marine sediment metagenome | isolation source: marine sediment core GS10_PC15, 163 cmbsf | place: Arctic Ocean: Southern Knipovich Ridge | collected 2010 | reverse complement strand
GCATTTCCTTATCTCCTTGTTTTCCGAAAATATACTTTCCTTATATTTGAACATTCAGAAAATGTCAATAGTATAGCCGGATATTCCCCGATGTCTTAAACGGATGATTTCGGCCACGAAAAGGCCGCTCTAAGGCTAAAATTGGCAGGAATTTGGAAAGAGTGTGACGTAAAATCAAGTGGTTGCCTTGGTCCGACCCGGTTTCAGCCCGGTTTCAGCGCCCCGATGTCTTAAACGGATGATTTCGGCCACGAAAAGACCGCTCTAAGGCTAAAATTGGCAGGAATTTGGAATGATTATGATGTAACATCAATGGGTTGTCTTGGTCCGACCCGGTTTCAGGGTTTAGGATGATGCAGGATTTGCCACCTACTGCTGTTAAAATCTTATTGACTCATGTAGGCCCCCAAGGTCCAGCCCTATCTCCGTGTTAGGTGCTCTTTTTTCTTTCAAGGGCTTGCAGGAAAACAAAACTCAGTGTATAGCCATGTGCACAGGTGGATTCCTTAACACGAGAGCCAAGAGCGGGTTTAACCCTTTTTTTTGTTTGCGGCGAGCACGAGCGGGGACCAGTGTTCCAGATCTTAGCCATCACAAGGAGCCCCGATTTAGATAAGGCGTGCCGCCCTGATTCGGAGCTTGACGAGCATGACGGCCGATGTTATCAAGGTCGAGGATGTGACAGCGAGATACGGGCCCGCGCCTAACGGGTTGCAGGTCCTGAATCGCGTCAGCTTCTCGGCGGAAGCAGGCGAGATCATCACAATCGTTGGTCCTTCTGGATGTGGGAAAACAACGCTTCTTAAGCTGGTGGCTGGTCTTTTGTCGAAAAGCGCCAACGACTTCTTATACACAGGCGAAGTCCGAGTGGCTGCCAGTGGGAACCCAAGACCGTCGGTGGTCTATCTTGCTCAGAATCCCTGCCTTCTCCCTTGGCGGTCGGTTGCGGAGAACATAAGCCTTCCTTTTGAACTAGCCGGTCGCCCAGTGGATGGCAGAGAAGTAGAGAAACTCTCATCACTTGTAGGAGTCAGCGAGTTCATGGGGGCTCTTCCGCACCAACTCTCTGGCGGCATGCTACAGCGCGTTGCCTTGGCCCGTTCTCTTGTGCTTTCGCCAGCCGCTCTTCTACTCGACGAACCTTTCGCACACCTTGACGAGGTAACTAGTACCCAGTTGAACCGAGAGGTACGAACGATCCTCACCAGCCGCAGGATCACCGCTGTAATCGTATCGCATAGTGTGAGTGAAGCCGTATTCCTAGCGACGTCGAAAGTTCTTGTCTTCTCTTCTAGACCTGCTTCTGTGGTTGCATCAGTAACCGTACCTAAGCAGGTCGATGTCCGAGATATAGACATCACTGCGCCTGAGTATGTGGTTGCGATCCGCAATGCACGCGATGCCCTTGGTGTTCGACTAGTTGGAAGTCCAACACCTCCAATTGAGCCCGGGGGGCGAACAAATGACTAAGGGCAAACGATACATTCTGCCATTGGCGACGCTGGTCGTGATGCTGGTCGGACTGGAGCTGATCCTACGCGGGCTCCACACCCCGTCCTATTTGGTTCCACGTCCAACCGTAGTAGTGGAACGTCTCTTGCACATGGACCAGCGTATCCTTGTTGACCTTGCAATTACGTCCATTGAGGCCCTGCTCGGGTTCGTAATTGCGGTTTGCGTTGCCTTTATTTTAGCAGCCGCTTTCGTGATGTCCAAGTCTGTCGAAGTCTCCTTCATGCCCTATATGATTGGCCTTCGTTCAATACCCATCATTGCCATTGCGCCTCTTCTTGTGCTGTGGCTGGGAAACGGCATCTGGTCCAAAGTCGCCGCTGCTGCGCTTCTCGCATTCTTTGCTCCGTTGGTGAATACCGTGAGAGGGATGAGGAGCTTCCCGCCTGACTACGGAGACCTGTTCCGATCCTATGCGGCAACTAAGACTCAGATGTTACTGAAACTCAGGATACCGTGGAGCCTACCCTACTTCTTTGCCTCCCTGCGGATGGCCGCGACACTTGCCGTCATCGGAGCGATCGTCGGTGAGTTTTGTGGGGCTGATCGTGGGATTGGGCAGGCCATAATCGTATACTCTTATCAGCTGGATACGGCTGGCGTCTTTGTCGCCCTGCTTCTCTCCGCGACTCTCTCTCTGGCGTTGTTCGCAGCTGTCGTGGGCCTGGAAAGGCTCGTCATCTTTTGGCCAACCGGTGAGCAGATGGAGCGATAGCCGTGGTCCGTTATCGGCGGGTGCCCTGATGACTGAACTGAAGAAACGCCTAATTCTATTAGGTGTCATAATTCTCATCGTTGTTGGTGCTGGGATCGGAGGCTACTTCCTGACGAGGAATGGTGGAAACGCCGACAAGGAAGCGGTTAGCTTTAGGCTAAAGTGGCTGTTTCTCGCTAATTACGCTGAGAGTTTCGTTGCGAAGGAGAAGGGTTTTTGGTCGAGCTGGGGCCTCAGCGTCGACGTGCATCCCGGAGGGTTTGAGAATGACTCCATCAAGCTTGTGGCGGCTGGCTCTGATCAGTTCGGCATCACCGGAGGAGATGACCTATTGATCGCCAGGAGCAAGGGCATTCCGATTGTGGCCATCACCGCGATCTACCAGGAGACCCCTGTGGCCTTCATCGTCCGCAGCGATTCCGCTATCCAAGGGCCTAAAGACTTCGTTGGCCGGAAAGTCGGTCGGAAGCACGGAACGAACGTCGACACACAGTACTCAATCATGCTCCGTCGTGCTGGAATCGACGAGTCGTCTATCACCCATATTCCGGTAAAGTTTGATCTCTCCCCGATTCTGACAGGCCAAGTCGACGTATACCCTGGATATGCGATGGGCCAGCCGGAGCATCTACGGAGTGAGGGCCTGGATATACGAGTCATTCGCGCCCGTGAACATGCAATTGAGTCCTACGGCAATGTCCTCTTTACTACAGAGATGATGATTGCTCAGAACCCAGGCCTGGTGCAGCGATTCGTGGATGGATACCTTAACGGGTTGCAATACACCATTGACCACCCGGAAGAAGCCGTTGATATCACGCTTGAGTACAACGAAAAGCTTGACCATGAGGTCCAGCTGGAAGTGATTCGGGCAACGCTACCTTTTTGGCGACCGACCGAGGGCTTCAAGCCGGGCACGATGACGCCCCACAAGTGGCAAGAGACACAGTCCGTTCTCTTGGAGGGAGAAATCCTAAAATCGCCTGTGGAGTTGGAAAAAGCATACGACAGCCGCTTTGTCGACGCCTATTACGCGGGAAAATAGCCAGTGCCCAGAATTCTGCAACATCCTTTCGAAGCCACTGAGTACCAGCGGTATATTGAGCACCATCGCGACAAACGTGCCTACGAGGCCAGTGTTCTAGGGCTACTTCTTCTTCAGTGGTTAGACAAACAGAGACGGGGGAGTCGTGAACTCTCAGCTCTCGATGTGGGATGTGGGGATGGGTCCTTGGCTCAAGAGACCCTGAGAGAGTGCCTGCGAAGGGCCTGGAACGGCCATCGTCCAAACCGTCTACATTTGACGCTGGTCGATCCGGACACCGTCTCTCTTAGACAAGCGAGGATGACCTTCGACACCGGACCGGTGCTCTTCTGTGGACTCGACGTTCAAGCGATGTGCAAGAGACTTGAGGATCTGCCGTGTCGGGGGGCAACGGGTCCCTTCGATGTGATCCTCTGCTCGCACGTTCTGTACTACGTGGCTGAATGGAAGACGGCCGTTGATTCCCTGCTAAAGCTGCTTTCACCAAACGGTAGACTGTTTATCATTCTGGCTTCATCGGCGGGCTCGATCTTCTCCCTACATGCACATTGTCTCCAGAGGTCAGGCCTTCCGGAGGAGAGTTTTTATCCGTACTACGGAGAGGACTTAGAGCGAATCCTGGCCCAGTCTAAGCTGGCCTTCCAAACCAGACGGTGTAGGTCAAAACTCAGCTTCCCTCCCAGCAGCGATGGGACTGAGATTGCCGCTGTCCTTTCGTTCCTGTACCACTGCCCTGTAGAGGCTTGCCTGAGTGTCCTTCGGAACGAGACCGATGCACTTTGGACAGAGCACATAGTTAATGGAACGCGTCTCGCCACCTACGATGACCTGATCTTCGAGATCCCTGCCAGGGCGTTCACATCGACAACTCGACACGGTAGACTCCCAACTGATGACACCGCAAGCTGGGAGCGAAAGGGCGGCAATGACTGTGAGGAAGTCTGATAACATAAAGCACCTTACCTTTTCCCGCTGTGTAGTTTATGCGACTGTCGGAACGCTGGTTGACCGGGATTTGTCGTCCGAGGAAGAGAATCGCTTGACCAGTGGCCTCAAAAAATGGACCGACGAAGAGGCGTCGACGGACGGCAAACTGTATACCGGACGGCCGCCTTGTCGCTGGGGCGTTCATCCAGATATCCTTTTGCGGACAGGTTTAACCGGCCATCCAGAGTCGCGAACGGCACAGGAGCTTTTTCTCGGTTTGGACGTAACGCAGGATGGGCTGTGCCCGGAAGAGTTCCTTCGGTTGATCTTGGACGACGTTACGAAGACGGAGTTTAAGAATGAAATACAGTTACTCAAACAGGTCCTGTGGCCTGATGGACTTGGAGAGGAACAGGAAGATTATTATCCATCGCCAGCCAAAGCGTCTCTTTTGGCACGGCTCTTTCCATCCGGCGTATCTACATGCACGCTCCGACTTGAGCTTGATAGTTCTGACGAAAGGCCTGTTCGTGATGTCCAACTGGATAATCTTCTGGATTGTCTCGACCCTCGCAGGAGAACCGCGCCAACTGAAACGCTGCTAAGGTTGCGCCCCCCAGATCTTACGAAGATGCTTGGTGGCCTGTTGGCTGCACTCTCCACGGCAGCGAGCCAAGTCATGAACGTGAAGGAGCCGATAGATGATGGGCAGAGGAGGCGCACGCTTTTCACAGACCTGGGCGCGCTTATGCGGGCACGTGTGGAGTGGACTCCTAGCGGTCTCCCTCTGTGGACCCGACCTGAGGTCGAACAACTCCCTTACTGCACCCTAGATCTTGAAATGGGCGAGAGCCCGTTCTGGGAAACTAGCCGAGAATCAACGATTTTTCATCGACGTCTGTTCCACCTCATGGCTGGTACTTACCTTGGTCTTGATAGTAAGACGCTTCGTATACCTCCACGACTGCGCAGTCCTCAAAAGGTGGAGCGACTCGATTCGCTGTCGTGGTCTACTGACTCGTTTGTCTTTGGCACTGCACGTGGGTCCGTAATCCTATTTCGCTCGCAAAACGGCGAATGGCCGGAGAAGCTCGGTGTGGTAAACGCGTACAGACAAAGCAGCATCGACGTTATTGAGGCAAATATTGGTGCATGGAATGCCTTGGGCCTCTTGAATGTGAGTGTCGATCAATACATTCAGGAGCTGACGCTCGAACCTCAGAAGAACGTGGAGACTCTCAAGCGCCTCGCGACCGTCAGACGTATCTTTGCGCGGCTTCTAAGCGAACCAATGTTTTACCAAGCAGAAGGAAGCACTGTGCGCTCAATTAGCAAACTCGTTCGTAGCCAACTAGGTGTGCTTGAACTCCGAGAGTCCTTGCTCCAGAAGCTGTCTGAAGTTCGTGATCTTCACGACTTGTTGTTGCACTTGGCGGCACTGAAGCAAATACAGTCTGAACGGGGCGAATGAGAGTGTTTAGGCCACCGGGTCAACGGGCTGTGCCTGCCGACTATCTAAGTGAGGAACTATGTTGGCTGGTAGGATCCACCACGCCTCCTTTAGATGGATACGCCAGTCTAATTGTGCTTCTTCGTGCCCTCTTGCGGTTCAGACGCATTGCCTGGCGAGCTACTATGACAATTCCATCAAGGCCCATGAGGGGATTGGCAGGCGTCTATCTGCGCGAACACAACCCGCGATTGATCCAGCTCAAGGCTCAGTCCTTACTAGCGCGGTTGAGTCAGCTGGTGAAATCTGTCTCTTCGATGATTCGAAGGTGCATAGATGGGCAGCTTGTGGGCCAATTGCCGGCCGCTGACGAGGTGGAAGACCTGTGGAGAGACGTTTCGGATAAGTTGGGAGACGGGGTAAGCGAGGATGAGTTTCTAGTTGTGGACGTCGATGACGTATTTGCCCGCCTTGCCGAATTCTACTGGGAACGAAAACACACCCCTGCTGCAGAAACGCTTGGTAGGATGATCCTTGAGTTCTACCAGCGTACGCCCCGACCAGATGACGATGTCATTGCCCCCGAAGCTTTAGGGCCGGAACGACCGCTCAGAGATACGGTGGAGGACTCATGGTCATTCTTGGAATCCATGGGAAGTGACAGCTCATTCGTGGTTGACTATGGTGCTGGACTGGGCAGAGCAAGGCATTACTTTTACGCACTGGGTCGGCTTCGCAGAGCCCCAGGAGAACATGATCATGTGCCTAGGAAGCCACACTATATGTCGGTAGAGATCGTCGATTCTCTATCGCGACTCAAAGCGTGGCCTCGGTATCCCAACGGACCCCACCTCACAGAGGCATTCGGCTACCCATGCTGCTGTCAAGAATACTGTTCGAAGGATTCACTGATCATTATTGATCCGATGATGGATGCTACCGTCCTAGAAGCGTTTTCTATGGATAATCCCACCAGAAGAGGCATCTGGGAGTCGCCCATTGAGAAAAGTTGGCCTGACCAAGCGGATATGGTGTTGCTCATAAATGTATTGCATGAGGTCCCAGCAGATCGGCTTCGGGTGTTGCTGAAGAACCTGTGGAAGATAGTGCGGAAGGGCGGGCTGGTGCTCGTCTACGAAGTACTCGGACTGCAAAAGGTTGAGTCGTCCTATGTGATTTGGTACCCGAACGATCTGCGGGACATCTTTTCCAGATTCGGTTTTGTTGTTGTGGCTGCGCCGGGGAGGACTCGCGATCCGACGAAGGGCTCCTGGGGGCACCCCTACTTCCTCGCGGCCCTCCTTCGGGTGGACTTGGATGGGCGGTGTGTCGATGGTGCTGCTGATGCCTTGCGCGAACACTGGCAGGGCAGGGTTGGTCGGCTCACACGGCGTATAGAGAAGATAACCAGGCGCCTGCAGGGAGGAACCGGCACCGACGCCGATTGTTTCGAGCACTTTCACGCTGTGCAATCTCTGGCAAATGCTATTAGGGGCGTGAGACAAGGTCGGACCACGCTAAGTAATTGAGGGGTCGGGGAGTTTTTAAATCTCCTGCACCCAACGAGAAACTGGGGTCAGATCTTTCATTTTGAGAATCCACCATTTTCGGACACAGCGCAAGCGCAATTTGTCAAATCAAAAGATCTGACCCCATTCCCTAGAAAAGGAGTTGCTAAAACGGATTGAAGATTTCCGTTTTGGAAATCGCATCAGTACACGCTCTGAAGCGATTAGAAGGCTTTTAAGGGAAGCCCTCAAGAAGCACGAGAAGAAGGCTAAGGAATAATTCCCTAACTGGAAAGGAAACATTTTGCGTCTTTTATGTTCTAAGGACTGTTCTCCAAGTCGGCTCAGGAGGCTTCATCATGACCAATGTCGAACAACATAAAGATGTTGGTGAAGTGGAGAACGGCCAGTCGGTGTCTGGTTCAGTTTCAGGAAGGCTACTGGAAACGGTGCCAGCCGAAGTCCTGGGTGCTGTTTCTATGAATGGCTGACATGGAACATTTTCTATACCGCTCAGGGGCGCTAGAAGCTGGTTTTATTGGCGTTGACCCTCCAGGAAGATGAGATCAAAATGAAAAGGAATAGTGCGAAGAAAACGAGTAGGCCTATTAACGTAAGCCTGCGGGTAATAGCCGACTTGTCCCAGGGATTATACCGGACGCCTGCTGACGCCCTTAAGGAATTGGTTAGCAACGCTTACGACGCGGACTCCCCAGAGGTGCAGGTCACTTTTGCCAGGGACTTCTCGTCTATTACCATTCGTGATTGGGGGAACGGGCTCACCGTAGACGAGTTTATAGAAACCATGGAAACAATCGGGGCGTCATCAAAGAGGTACTTCGGTGACAAGGGCGAGACAGCTTCGGGCAGGAAGATCATTGGGCGTATTGGTATTGGCCTGTTAGGCGTATCTCAAATTGCGAATCAACTTGTGGTGGAGTCCACTGTGCAGGGTGAAAGAGTGGGATTTCGAGCAAATATCGAATTCGAGCAGTTTGCTTCGGAGGAAGCGAGAAAAATAAAGATCACCGACTTGTGGGAGGGTAAGAAATCTATTGAGATTGGTAGATACTACTTCGAAGAGGTTCGCGGTATTGACAAAGCCAAGCACTTCACCACTCTTAAGCTGAGGCGGCTCAAAAGGACCATATTGGAAAGGCTCCGAACAAAATCCGATAAAAACGCTCAACCCAGGATGCTGGGCAAGAGGCTTGGCAGCACCTTAGACCTAATCCAGTGGATGGAGAAAAAGGGCATAACAAAGAGCGGGCTGCACGAGTACGACAGGATATTCTGGGAACTTTGCACGCTCTGTCCCGTTCCGTACTTGAAAAAGGCCTTAAAGATCTTCAACCGAGTGCAGTTGTCTTCAACCACAAGGGACTTTACGAAGTTTGCCACGGAAGTCAACAGCGAAATACACTTGAAGCTCACAGTTGATGGTATACAGTGCTTCAAGCCAATCTTAATGCCCAGTGTCAGGGAAACAAAGTATCCGCTGTTCTTCAATTTGCTCTACATGGACGGGTTGGATAACAGAGTTGTTTCCTACAACGATTATGATCCAGGCGGAAACCTTGTAGAGAAAACGATGAGGGTCCGAGGTTATATGTACTTTCAGAGGCCGAAGGTCTGGCCGCCCGAACTTCAAGGGCTAATAATCCGGGTTAGACATGTTGGTGTAGGCCAGCATGATTCTACGTTTCTGACGTACCGCCGACATGAGGCTTTCAAGTTTTCTCAGATCACTGGGGAGATTCTGGTTGACGATCTCGATGATGCGCTCAATATAGACCGGTCCAGCTTTAGAGAAAGCGATCCACCTTTTGTGGCAATCAGGGACGCAATCCATGGTTACCTCAACAAAGTAGTTTTCCCCGGTATTAAATCATATGCTACCGACGAGAGAACAGCCCGACGGGAAGCGGAATCAAGGCAGGAAAAAAACTTATTACAAAAACGGTTTAAGTCGATTGACAAAAGGAAGCGGAGGATAGTGTTCAGCCAAGACCAGCCAAAGTTGGTCAAACGGTCTCCCGCTAAGGTGTCACTGGCCTCAGACGTTGGGGAAAAGCACCGAAAAGCCCGTGAGGAATTTTATCGGATAGTGGCTTTTCTGGAAGCCTATCTTCATGACGAGCTAGGGATAAGGAACCGGGAAAGGGATGGACTATTCGAAGAGCTGTGTCGGTGGCTGAAAAGGTTTGAATGATGAAGAAGAAATCTAAGTTGGAAAAGGCCCGAGAAGCGGCATTCTTGGGTTCAACTGACGCCCAGAAGACCAAAGACACGTTCTTTAGCGATGATGTCCTTAAGCATTACATCCGGCGCGCCTTCTGGATGCCAAGAATTGAGAAGCTTATCCATGCAAGGCCCGACATAAAAACCGTGAAGTACCTTTCACTGTGTGCAGAAACCGCTTATGATGTCAGGCTGTTCAATAGACGGAAACTGATCGACCTGCGGAGCACAGATCGTATACCATTCGTTTTTTGTGAGTATGATCATAAAAAGTGCCAGATATTGCGGGATATATTTCCTGCGCCGTGTACCGGATTTGAAGGCCGATTGGAGGACATTTCCACTGATACAGGCAATGAAGACTGGGGGAAGTTCTGGGGCACGTTTCCGTTTGACGTCATAAACCTGGATTTCTGGGGAGATATTCACAGCGCAAGCGACACCACAAAGAATACTTTTTACTCAATCCAGGCAATTATTTTGCAACAGTCTATGTTAAGAAAGCCTTACGAGCTTTGGATCACATGGCGTGCGAAAGAGGACCGCGTGGCATTCAATGTTCGACATGAATATCACCAATTGATAGAGCACAACATGTCCGCCAACCCCAAGTTCAAGAATTTGTATGACAAGAGCTTCCCGAGCACCAACAGGCCCGCCGATCTGGACATTCAAGACGTCGTAAACATCGGATTCTTAAAGTGGCTACTTTACGCTGCTCTCAGGGCTTTTAGCGTCATCCAAAGCTCAGAGGTCTTGGTTTATAAAAGAAAGGACAAATATGATAGTCAATACCTTCTGTACAATTTCCTTATGAGGATGAAGCCATACGAGGAGGTGACGATGCCATCACCTGCATGTTCGGCTGCTACATTCTGTGAAAGAGAACACAACAAGTCTGCCAAAATATGCTTCAAGAATTGTACCAACGTAGATAAAAAATTTGGGAGCTTGTCACGGTCTGAGAAGGAGAAACTGAAAAAAGAACTTCAAGAACTCCACAAGGAATACATTAGAGAAACTAGCGGCATGTTAACATGATGCCCACGCAGGCGTGCTTCACGTTCATACCCTGAGGCATATGAGAAGGGCTTTCGGTCAGACTTAAATGCGGCTTAATAATCAACTTAACTGCTATGATATATGTTGCGGGGCGGGAGTTTTTTCTTTTGGCTTCATGAAAGCCGGCTTCAATGTCCTTGGGGGAATAGACACAGACCCTTATGGCATAGAAACCGCAAGGAGAAATATCAAACGAGCTGAGTGGGAAATATTGTCAATTGAAGAGCTCGCTTCAAAAGTTGAAAATGGCCATCGCCACATTGTTCTTGATGCCGATGTCATACTAGCCGGGCTCCCATGTCAGGGCTTCAGTATAGCAGGAAAGCGTGACTCGGCTGACCAAAGGAACAAGCTCTACAAGTATCTTCTCAGGATTGTAGCAAAAGTGCAGCCAGAATTTGTAATGGTGGAGAATGTGCAGGGATTACTTTCAAGGAGAAACAGGAACTCTCTTGAGGGCATCTTGAACGGCCTCAATCGGTTAGGGTACGATGGTGACCACAGGCTTTACGATGCCGCAAATCTTGGGGTTCCTCAGTTCCGCGAAAGGGTTTTCATTGTGGCGTCGAGAAGTATCCCTGTGAGATTCATTTTCGAATCCATGCGTTTTCTCAGAACCCGAAGCACCGTTAAAGCCGCCCTCAAGGGTCTGCCCCCCAACAAGGAAATAGAGAGCCTGAACCACACATTCATGAAACACAGCAAAAAAGTGGTAAAGAAGATCAAGGGCATAAAAGATGCAAAACTGATCTCCTACAGGCGGGTGAAATGGAATGAGCCTTCCGTTACGATTATCTCCGGGCATAACGCCCTGCCAGTGCACCCCCAACAGCATCGCGCTATAAGTAATAGGGAAGCTGCAAGAATCCAGGGTATACCCGACGCCTTTGTTTTTGAGGGTCCTCGCACATCCCAGACGCTTCAGGTGGCAAACGCTGTGGCATATCCCGTAGCAAGAAGAATAGCTAAAGCTGTTTCTAAAGCCCCGGAACGCCTTGCGGCGAACCGGGGACAACTTTTCGAAGGGTTGGTTTCAAGAACAGACAAGGGGCTGAGCAGGCTTTTTAGGAAGAGGTTCATAGGTTTTTACCAAAAGTACGGGCGTGAATATCCTTGGAGGTATTTGACAGACCCTTACAGGATCTTGCTTACTGAGATCCTGTTGCAAAGAACAAAAGCTGACATGGTACTGCCAGTATGGAAGCAGGTAGTAGATTCGGTAAAGCCCTCTAAGAACGGGTTTAAAACAAACCCTGCAACGCTGAGGAAGTGCTTCAGGAAGATCGGAATATTCAACAGGGCAAATACGATAATCAGCTTGAACGACGCACTGGTTCAGTACTATAGGGGAAGGGTCCCCGAGAATTACGATGAACTCATGAACTTGCCAGGAGTCGGTATATATATTGCTGCTGCCGTGCGAACGTTTGCCTTCGATATCCCGGATTTTCCCGTCGATTCAAATTCTCTCCGTTTCACCCACAGGTTTTTTGGGATGCCAACCTCTGGTAGAAAGAGCGAGGCACGACAAATAAGGGAGTTTATGAATACAATAATTGATAAGAAGAAACCGAAAGAATTTGTTTACGGTTTTTTGGACTTCTGCTCAGCGATTTGCAGGCCCAGAAGCCCTGGATGCGCCGAGTGTTTTGTCAGAAGCCAATGCAGTTGGGACCTGACCTGAGAAAGCAAAAGGGTCGGAGATAGGGTCGGGCCACGCTAACTAATTAATATCACAAAGGATAGCGATGAAATAGGCACGCGTACAGCCCTTAAAACGGCATTTTCAGGGGCAAAAAGGGCGGTTTAAGAACAGATGATGGGGACTAAAGGGGGCCGTTGGTTCTAAAGCAACTTAAATGTATTTGTTTTAGGAAAAGAACGACGGTCATGCATTCATGCGTTTTTTTAGACGTCGAGAAGCCGGTGCTTTTCTGAAGCCAGCCTCTGTCCAGGTTCCTTCGCCCGGCTGACGCTTGATTGGTGCATGCCAAGTTTGTCGGCAACTGACGTGCTTGGAGTTAGGATTGAAGATATGAGAACCATATCAAAACATT
>SDBS01005358.1_pt1 | contig 12524 bp, 9 predicted proteins | sample 2277091 | NCBI WGS metagenome assembly SDBS01 (sample SAMN10404972, study PRJNA504765) | marine sediment metagenome | isolation source: marine sediment core GS10_PC15, 163 cmbsf | place: Arctic Ocean: Southern Knipovich Ridge | collected 2010 | reverse complement strand
ATAAGCTCTTCAAGACTATTGGATTTTAAAATAAAAAATCAAATACAACAATTTTATCAATCGGTTTGCATATACACCAAAAATGTTTATAATTTCGTAGAATCTAAAGCTCTCAATCTAAAATAATAAACAAATGAAAAAAACAATGCTTTCAAGCCTGGCAGTTGGTACCATGACCCTATTCCTGGTATTTGCATTTTCTTGTACCTCAGTGAAAAAGGATTCCCAAACCCTTTCTGTTGAGTATGAGCAGTTTCAACTCGATAACGGACTCGATGTAATCCTTGCTGTGGATAAATCTGATCCTATTGTTTCCCTTGCAATTCAATATCATGTTGGGTCGAACAGGGAAGTTAAAGGAAGAACGGGTTTTGCTCACCTGTTTGAGCATATGATGTTCCAGGAATCAGAAAATGTTGGTCAGGACCAGTTTTTTAAGAAGATCCAAAACGCAGGTGGGATGTTGAATGGAGGTACCAGCAATGATGGAACTATTTACTTTGAAGTGGTTCCGAAAAATGCCCTGGAATTAGCTTTATGGCTGGAATCTGACCGGATGGGCTATATGATCAATATGGTTACACAATCGGCATTTGTGAATCAGCAAAATGTGGTTCAGAATGAAAAACGCCAGACCATGGATAACCAACCCTATGGTTATACCCGCTATGTAATAGGCAAGAATTTATACCCGGAGGGTCATCCTTATAGCTGGACTGTAATTGGCGAGATGGAAGATCTGTTTAATGCTACGGTTGAGGATGTGAAGGAATTTCACTCAAAGTACTATGTACCCAACAATGCAACCCTGGCTCTTGTGGGTGATTTTGATCCTGCAGAGGCAAGGGAGCTAATTCAGAAATATTTCGGAGAAATCCCCGAGGGAGAAGAGGTGAATGACCCGCAACCATGGCCTGTAAAACTGGAAGCTACAAAAAAGTTGTATCATGAAGATAATTTTGCAAGAACAGCACAGCTTAGAATGGTTTGGCCAACTGTGGAAAATTACCATCCCGATTCTTATCCATTGCAATTTTTCTCTGAATTAATTTCCTCTGGCAAGAAAGCTCCCTTGTATAAGATACTGGTAAAAGAAAAACAACTTACTTCACGCAGTAGCGCATATAACTCTTCACTGGAATTAGCTGGAACTTTTAATGTAAATATATCAGCGAATTCAGGAGTCAGCCTTCAGGATATACACGAGGCAATTTTTGAGTCTTTCCATATGTTTGAAGAAGAAGGTATTAGCGAAAATGATCTGGAACGGATCAAGGCAGGTCTTGAAACCAGCTACTACAATAGTATTTCCAGTGTGTTTATGAAATCCTATATGCTTGCCAATTTTAATGAATATACAGGCGATCCATCTTTTATAGAGAAGAATATTGAACTGATCCGGGCTGTTAGCATTGAAGATATCCAAAGAGTATATAATGAATATATTAAGGATAAACCTTACCTGGTAACAAGTTTTGTACCCAGGGGACAGTTGGACTTGATGGTTGAGAATTCGGTAAAGGCTGATATTGTTGAGGAAAGTATAGCTGATGCTACAGAGGTATCACAAGATGTTGCAGATGCAGAAGAGCTGGTGCGAACAGAAACCATACTGGACAGGTCGGTTGAACCTGTACCGGGCCCTGATCCTGAAATCACCATCCCTGAGATATGGAAGGATAAATTAGCCAATGGAATGAAAGTGTATGGGATATTGCATGATGAATTGCCCCTGGTGCAATATAACATTGTTCTGGAAGGTGGTCACCTTTTTGATGATATCGATAAGGTTGGAGTAGCTAATCTTGTTGGTGCATTGATGATGGAAGGAACAAAAAATAAGACTCCACTGGAGTTGGAGGAGGAAATTGAATTGCTTGGAGCAAATATTTCAATTCGTACAGGCAACCAGTCAATATACCTGAATGTGAATTCCCTGGCCAGGAACTTTGAAAAAACACTGGCACTGGCAGAAGAAATCCTGCTTGAGCCAAGATGGGATGAGGAAGAATTTGAATTGGCAAAAATAAGAATTATCAATTCAATCAAACAACAAGAGGCCAGGCCAAATTATATTGCAAATAATGCTTTCAATAAGCTACTTTATAAAAAGGATCATTTGCTGGCTTATAATACATCCGGAACGGTTGAATCGGTTGAGAGCATTCAATTGCAGGATCTGAAAGATTATTATGAAAAATATTTTTCACCTTCCGTGGCAAAATTTCATATCGTTGGTAGTGTTAGCAGGGAACAGGTAATGACTGCCCTTTCAGCATTGAACAACTCATGGCTTGCCAAAGAAGTTGATCTTCCGAAAATTGAAGTCCCGCAGGAGCAGGAAGCTTCAAGAATTTATTTTGTCGACCTTCCGGGTGCCAAGCAATCTGTCATTCAGATTGGTTACCTCGCTCTTCCGCGTACAGATCCGGATTATTACCCCGCCACAGTTATGAATTACAAACTGGGAGGCTCATTCAGTGGGGTATTGAATCTTATTCTTAGGGAAGAGAAGGGGTTTACTTATGGAGCACGTTCGGGTTTCTACGGTACAGATATTATTGGTCCCTTTGAAGCATCTTCTTCTGTTCGTTCCAATACTACCCTGGAATCGATTCAGATTTTTAAAGAGACTATGGAAGCCTACAGGGAGGGAATATCCCAGGAAGATCTTGACTTTACAAAGAATGCCCTGCTAAAATCCAATGCGAGAAGATTTGAAACATTGAGATCACTTCTCGGAATGCTTAGGCAGATCAGTGCTTACGATCTGCCCGATGATTATATAAAACAAGAGGAAGAAATAGTTAGAAATATGACATTGGAAACTCATAAAGCATTGGCCGAAAAGTACATTGTTCCTGATAAAATGTATTTCGTCATCGTTGGTGATGCTGAGTCACAATTGAAGCAACTGTCTAAATTAGGATTTGGGGAGCCGGTGTTAATTAAAGATTAAGGATTAAAGATTAAAGATAAAAGGGCCAGATTGCATGGATAGAAGTTTAATTGAAACTTAATCTGCAGAATTTTAGAAATATAAAATTGAAAAAGCAAACAGTACTAATCTTGCTTGTCCTGACTATTATTTACCAGCCTGGGCAAGAGGTTTTTTGTCAGAATAAAAGGGTTCGTGACTATGGTATTCAACCCGGAGTGATGAACCCTGGACCATACAATGCCATTACCGATGTTCCGGGAGTTACAGTAGGACATAAAACCCTGATAACAGGGGAAGAAGTACGAACAGGTGTAACAGCCATTATCCCTCATCAGGCTAACATTTTCAGAAATAAGGTACCGGCGGCGGTTTATGTAGGAAATGGCTATGGAAAGCTGGCCGGCAGTACCCAGATCAAGGAACTTGGAAATCTGGAAACCCCTATTATTCTGACCAATACCTTGAGCATTCCAAGAGCCTCAGATGCCCTGATCGATTATACCCTCTCAATTCCCGAAAATAGCGATGTACAGTCTGTAAATCCTGTGGCAGGGGAAACCAATGATGGTTATTTAAACGATATCAGGGGAAGGCACGTAAGTACAGAGGATGTTCTTGAGGCCATTCATTCAGCTAAGAACGGGCCTGTAGAAGAAGGTAGTGTGGGGGCAGGCACAGGTACTATTTGCTATTCCTTTAAAGGAGGGATCGGTACCTCTTCCAGAAAGCTTCCGGATGATCTGGGTGCTTATACGGTTGGAGTACTTGTACAAACAAATTTTGGTGGTGTGCTTCAGATTGATGGAGTGCCAGTGGGAGAGGAGTTGGGTAAGTATTATATGAGCAGGGCCCTTACAGATGCAGCAGATGGCTCTTGTATGATCATTGTGGCCACAGATGCTCCATTGGATGCAAGGAACCTGGAAAGACTTGCAAAAAGAGCCATGCTGGGTCTTGCCAGAACCGGAGGGATCTCATCTAATGGGAGCGGAGATTATGTGCTGGCTTTTTCCACTTTTAAAGGTAATTTTATAAAATATAAGTCAAAAAACAGGATCCTGAAGATACAGACTTTAGCCAATAATTCTATGTCACCTCTATTTATGGCGGTGATTGAGGCTACGGAAGAAGCCATTCTGAATTCCATGTTTGCCGCAAAAACTGTTAGTGGCAGGGATGGGCACATGGTGGAGGCCCTTCCTATTGAAAAGGTACTTGAGATCATGAAGAAATATGGCCGGGATGGAATCAAATAAAAAAACCATTGGCATAATCGGGGGTATGGGTTCTGAGGCAACATATGATCTGTTCCGGTCTATTGTAGATCAAACTATGGCTTTGAAAGACAGGGATCATCTTCCCATTATCATCTACAACAATCCTTCCATTCCTGATCGTTCTGACTTCATACTTGGAGTTGGCCCCGATCCTGTTCCATTTCTTGTTGAATCTGCCAGAAAGCTGGAATTATGGGGAGCCGATTTTCTTGTTATGCCCTGCAATACAGCTCACTACTTTATTGAGGACATATGTAAAACTATTTCCATCCCTTTGATCAATATGATTGAAGAGTCGGCAAACTGGGTTCTGAAAACTCATCCCAATGTGAAATCTGTTGGCCTGCTCTCGACACTTGGGGTTTATAAAACACAGATTTATAGTAAATTTTATGAGGGAAAAGGATTGGAAATTATTGTTCCCGATGAGAACCACAAGCAAAATATTATGAATGCTATTTATGGAGATCATGGTATAAAAGCAGGGTATAAGAAGGAAGCTTCTGAACCGATACAGCTTGCTCTGAATCAATTGCTGGATAGAGGAGTACAGGCAATACTAACCGGCTGTACCGAAATCCCACTCATTCTGGATTACCTGAATATTCCTGTACCTATTGTTAATCCTACCAGGATACTGGCTTTGAAAAGTATAGAGATAGCTGGTGGAAAGCTTAGGAAAGAGGAAGGAAGAGTTGAGAGATGAGAAGTGAGTTCACAGATAAAGATAAAAGATAAAAGTAAAAAGATAAAGGGGAAGAAAAAAAGAGATTAAACACAGTGCAAGACAAGGGTTAGGAGAGAGGGAGTTTTTGGCTGGGTTCGCCACCCGGTATACCTGAGTGAATTACTATTGTATTTTGGCCTGCTAATAATTAGTACCTCTCTGATTGCTGCTCTTATTTTTTTCATAGCAGTTTTCTTCTTGTATTATATTTCTCGTCATCAAGAAAAACTCCTGTTGGAACGATTTGGTAAAGACTATGAGCAATATATGAAAGAAGTAGCTATGTGGATTCCCAGAATATTTTCCTGAAGGATATAAAATAATTCCTGGCTTAAGCTCCAGTGAGAATGTAAACTAATCCAACAGTGAATAAATTATAATAAAAAAAACAAGCTGTTCAGCTTGCTTCTTCAACAGACAAAATACAATCAATTTTATTCTTCGCGAGCTTCTATTTTAACGGCAGCAATGTCATCCATGCTAAGTTGAATATCGGTGTCATTGAAATATTTCAGTACGTAATTGATAACAGCAAGAGCTTCTTCCTTGGTGTCAACCTGTGGGGTCATAGGAGCGTTGTAGGTTGCTCCGTTTACTACCATTTCTTCGTGAGATCCGTTCAGGGTTTGATTTATCCCTCTGATGGGGTCTTCAAGCAGGTAATCTGAATTGGCAATGGGTGGGAAAGCTCCAGGCATTCCGTTTCCATCGGCCAGGTGACAAACAACACACTTGGTATCAAAAATTTCTTTTCCAAGTGCATACTCCTCAGGGATTTCGTCGCTTACCACTTCGCTAAGGTCTGCAACTTCTTCAGTGGTTTCAACATCAGTTGTTTCAGCTTCTTTTGGAGCACCACCTCCACATGAAGACAGAAAAAATAAACTTATAATTGCCAGGGCACTCATTAAAGTAAGGCTTTTCTTAGTCATAATTATTAAGAGTTTTTGTGAATAATTGATTCTTTTTACAAAGTTAACAGAATTTCAGGAGATTCAAGCTGATAGTCTGAAAAGTTGAGATTCCAACTTATCTCCATGTTTTCCTTGTTCATCTTTTCCTTACAGGCTTGCGCACTTTTTACATTTACACATACAGTCTTCCAAAGCTTGAGTGCTTTGCCTGTTCATAAGCTTCTTAAACCACTCATAATAAAAGCTTAATCACTTCCATTTCCGTGAATTTACTTACCTTTAATGCTTTATTTTTCAGAAATTCATGACAAACGCCATATTTTCAAATCTCTTTCTTCCTCTTACATTGGCTATTATAACCCTGGGATTAGGACTTTCTATTTCTGTACAGGATATCAGGAATATTGTGCTGTATCCTAAAAATGTTATTGTTGGCTTATTCAGCCAGTTGTTTTTGTTGCCACTTATTGCTCTCCTTATATCATATGTTACGGGTTTAAACGAAGTTTATGCCGTTGGACTTGTTCTTATTGCCATTTGTCCCGGAGGTGCTACTGCAAACCTGGTCAACTATATGATACGGGGTAATGTTGCCCTGTCCTTATCCATCACGATGGTAAATGGATTAATCACCATTTTTACCATTCCTTTTCTAACCAGTCTGGCCCTGATTTTTTATTATAAAGAGAATACGGAGATCAGTATTGCAATTCCAGATGCGGTGTTGAAGATTTTCTTACTCACCATTCTACCTGCCATGCTGGGGATACTAATAAGGATTAAAAATGAAAAATTTGCGAACAGGCTTGAAACGCCTCTCCGTTATATACTGCCTGTTCTTTTATTTATGGTATATGGCGGGGTTTTGTTTTTTGAAAGTAGCAGTGGAGTAAATCTGGTCTGGAGTGAGTTTTTTTTCATTCTCCCTTTTGCTCTCTCCCTGAATATTCTGGCAATGATTTCAGGTTATTTTTTACCTGCAGTTTTCAAATTGAACAAACAAAATAAGTTTACTATTGCTGTGGAAGTAGGATTACAAAACAGTACCCTGGCAATTTTTGTTGCCGGAAGTCTTCTGGATAACTATGCAATTGCCATGGTTCCTGTTGTTTACGGCTCTTTTTCGTTTTTTACAACCTGGGGCCTGGGTTATTTTGCAAAAAAATATCTGCCCTGACATTTTTTTTGTATTTTCCAATCAGCTTAGAATCAGAATTTGCAGCTCATGAAATTTCAAAATAAAATAGTATGGATTGCAGGGGCCTCATCCGGAATTGGTGAGAGCCTGGTCTATGCATTTATCAAAGAAGGAGCCATAGTGTTGGCTTCAGCTCCGTTTGAAGACGAACTTAATAGAGTAAAACAGAATTGTGGAGAGCAGGCCGGGAATTGCCACATTCTTCTTCTGGATATGACAAAATCTTCCACTTTCCCGGACCTTGTTCAGCAAGTTGTCAGAAAGTACGAAAAGATTGATGTACTGTTTAATGTGGCCGGAATCAGCCAGAGAGCACTTGCAGAGGAAACGGGCCTTAATACGATCAGGAAGATTATGGAAATTAACTTTTTCGGAACTGTGGCTTTAAGCAGGGAAGTTTTGCTGCATATGAAAAAACAGGGATTCGGGACAATTGCAGCAATTACCAGTATTTCAGGGAAATTCGGCTTTCCACTCAGGAGTGCTTATGCAGCTTCAAAACATGCGCTGCATGGCTGGTTTGAATCTCTCCAGACAGAGCTTTTTAACAGTCCTGTCAAGGTATGCCTGATGGTTCCGGGGAGAGTAAATACTTCCATTTCAAAGAATGCTTTAAGAGCCGATGGTACGCCCTGGGGGAAAATGGATCCTGGCCTTGCGGGAGGAATTCCTGTTGAAAAAGCAAGCCGTCAAATGCTTAATGCATTGTATAAGGGGAAAAGGGAGGTTTTGATTGGTGGGAAGGAAATTTGGATGGTGCATATTAAGCGGTTTTTGCCCCCATTATTCTGGAGGATTGTGAGTAGGGTTGATCCAACCTAACGTCAAGTCAAGACTATAGTTTCCTATTGTCATGCTGAATCCTGCCTGCTGGCAAGTTCGGAATGACAGTCCCGAAATACCATATTTGACATGACAATAGTACTTTCATTAATATAATTTGTAATTTTGCAGCAAATGAAAACCGGAAAATGAATGATGTAGTAATTAGTGGAATTCAACAGGTTGGAATTGGAGTAGCCAATTTAAATGAAGCCTGGAAATGGTATCGTGAAAATTTTGGTATGGATATACGGGTCTTTGAAGAAAAAGCCCAGGCAGGACTTATGAAAAAATATACCGGGGGTGAGGCCCGAAGCCGGCATGCAGCCCTGACTTTGAACCTGCAGGGTGGTGGTGGATTTGAGATCTGGCAATATACAGATCGCATTCCTAAAGCCCCGGAGTTTGAAATAGGCCTGGGTGACCTGGGTATTTTTGCATTAAAAATAAAGACCAAGGATGTAAAGGCCAGCTATGATCTGTATCAATCAAAGAGATTGGATCTGCTGGGAGGACTAAGGAAAGACCCAAATGGAAACGAGTATTTTTTTGTAAAGGACCCATACGGCAATGTGTTTCAACTGGTAGATGGAAGCGATTGGTTCCGGGATGAAAAAAAGCTTACAGGAGCTGCCTATGGTGTTGTTGTAGGTACTTCGAACATAGATAAGACCAAAAGATTTTATTCGCGTATCCTGGGTTACGATAAAGTGGTTTATGATGAAACAGGCATATTTGATGATTTTAAAGATATTTCCGGGGGGAGGAACCGTATGAGAAGGGTGCTCCTGGTACATAGCAAGGAAAGAAAGGGCGGATTTTCCCGTATGTTTGGTGTAAGTTATATAGAGTTGGTATCCCTACTTGATAAAAAGCCTAAGAATATATTTCAGGGCCGTTATTGGGGTGATCTGGGTTTCATTCACCTCTGCTATGATATAAAAGGGATGGTAAACCTGAAAAAACTGTGCGAAAAAGAAGGATTCCCTTTTACAGTAGACAGCATGACTGATCATGATGAGAGTGGCTTTGATATGGGAGAGGCCAGCGGACATTTTTCCTATGTTGAGGATCCAGACGGAACCTTAATTGAATTTGTGGAAGCCCATAGAATCCCTTTGATCAAAAAGCTGGGCATTTACCTGAACCTGAAAAATAGAGATCCTCGAAAAAATCTTCCCGATTGGCTTTTGAAGGCACTTCGTTTTAACCGGGTAAAGAATTGAGACTTGAAATATATCAGACATTTTTGTCTTTTATTATAAATAAGATTATAATTTATCTATTCTTGCGGCCCGAAAAAATATTATTTAAAATTAAAAAATCATGAAGAAAAATTTAGGCGGGGCAGATCGTATAATCAGGCTTGTTTTAGCTGGTCTTTTCGTAGTTCTTTATTTTATGGATGTGGTTACAGGAAGCTTTGGAATAGTTCTTCTTGTATTGGCTGGTATTTTTATACTGACCAGTCTTGTTGGTACCTGTGGATTGTACCTGCCTTTTGGCATTAATACCACCTGTCCGGCAAAAGAAACAGAGACAAAGGAAGCTGAATAAGCTTTTTAGATATCCTATTTTTAAAGAGGCTCCTGGGCCTCTTTTTTTTCGTGAAACTCAAATTTCAAATACCCAGTAAATTAAGCCGGATAACCTGCCTTGTGTCTACTCGTCAGACCACTCTAAATGGTCAGACGAGTGCGTCAGAAACCCCAGGTCAAAGTATTACTAATTTATAAGAAATATCTCACTGTACCTTAAAAGATGCTGAAACACCTGCCTGTCGACAGGCTGGAGTTTAGCATGACATCTATCAGAACCAAGTGCTACAGTCATCCCGAACTCGTTTCGGGATCTCTTGTTTTTTTGAAGAAAATTTATTCCCTCATACTTAAGCCAGCATACATTTTTTCTTTTTATGCATAAGTGTATATTTGCAGGCTTAATAAAACATATTATGTATACTTCTTTATTTTACCTGATCATCGCACTCCTTTTTTTTGATTTTGTCTTTGAGCTTATATTGAACTACCTCAATAAAAGCAGTTGGACAGACATTCTTCCCGGGGAATTTAAAGGAATCTACGAAGCATCGGAATACAAGAAATCACAGGATTATTTCCTGGCAAACCAGAAATTTGGAAACATTAGCTCCTCTTATAGTTTTGTCCTTATTTTATTGATGTTCTTTCTTGGTGGTTTTGCCCTGGTTAATTCCTGGGCTGGTCAAATCTCTGGAAATCCCATCGTTCAGGCTTTACTGTTTTTTGGGTTCCTGGGATTGGCCATGGATATACTTTCAACCCCATTTGCCTTATACGATACCTTTGTAATTGAAGAAAAGTTTGGATTTAACAAAAGTACTATAGGACTTTTTTTCCTGGACAAATTAAAGGGCTGGCTGCTTGGAGCAATCATTGGAGGGGGAATACTGGCCCTTATAGTTTGGTTTTATGGTATTTCCGGAAATTTTTTTTGGCTTTATACATGGGGATTTATTACAGTATTTATGGTTTTTATGAATATGTTCTATTCAAGCCTCATTGTTCCTTTATTTAATAAACAGACTCCTCTGGAAGATGGTGAACTCAGGGATGGCATTGAAACATTAAGTAAAAAGCTGGGGTTTAAACTCGATAATGTTTTTGTAATTGATGGTTCGAAGCGTTCCAGTAAATCGAATGCTTATTTTAGCGGACTGGGACCAAAGAAGCGGATTGTATTATTTGACACACTAATTAATGACCTGACCAAAGATGAGATTATTGCAGTCCTGGCCCATGAAATTGGCCATTATAAAGAAAAACATACCAAAAAAGGCATGTTTCTTTCCGTACTTCAAACCGGACTCACCCTGTTTATATTATCCTGGTTTATTCAGAATCCGGCATTATCTGCAGCCCTTGGGGTAGGAGAGTCCAGTTTTCATGTTGGCCTGATTGCTTTTGGAATACTATATTCTCCAATTTCTACAATTTTAGGCCTGGGAATGAATATTCTTTCGAGAAAGAATGAATTTGAAGCAGATGCATATGCCAGGAAGTATTTTAGTGCAGAGCACTTATCTTCAGCTCTGAAAACCCTTACTATAAAGAATCTTGGAAATTTGCAACCTCACCCTCTGTATGTTTTTTTTCACTATTCCCATCCTACGGTATTGAAGCGCCTGGAAGCTCTGAGTCAATGAGACTTCAATTTTTAGCTTTATTTACGATTCGTCATAGAAATACGACAGTTCAGTAAGAATTAATTGGCTATAATAATAAGCCAAACCATATTTGCTCAATAAAAAACCGAACATGAGCATAAACCTGAAGAATATAGTATTTATTATTGTGGCATTGACATTTTGTTCCGGCATTAAGGCTCAGTCTACGAGTATCAGTGGAGTTATTGTCGACCTGGAAAACAATCCCTTACCGGGAGCCAATATCTATATTGAAGGTACTTATGACGGAGCTTCCTCTGATGTTGACGGAAAATTTAGTTTTACCACCGATGAAACAGGCAAACATGTTTTAATAGTAAATTATATTGGCTATGAGTCGTACAGGGTAGAACTCGAACTGAACGGAAAGGAAGTAAATATTGAACCATCCCTGAAGGAATCATTTAACCAACTAAAGGCGGTTACAATCACTGCAGGTGCTTTTGAAGCCAGTGAAACAAAAAAAGCGGTTATTCTGAAGCCTCTTGATATTGTTACTACTGCGGGTGCCCTGGGTGATATATCAGGAGCTTTGCAAACTTTACCCGGCACATCAACGATTGGTGAATCAGGTCGTCTTTTCGTAAGAGGAGGACATAGCCAGGAGACACAAACCTATATAGATGGCACCCTGGTTCATGAACCCTATACAACAAGTGCACCCAATACAGCAGTTCGTGGCAGGTTCAATCCATTTATGTTCAGTGGCACTGTTTTCAGTACAGGTGGTTATTCGGCAGAGTACGGACAGGCTTTGTCTTCGGTTTTATTACTTAAAACAAAAGGTTTACAGCAAGAGGATCAATTTGATATTTCACTAATGACCATTGGTGCCGGAGCAGCAGGTACCAAATTATGGGAAACCGGTGCTGTAACTGCCAGTTTCGACTACATGAACCTTAGTCCTTATATGTGGCTGGTACCTCAGAATTTTGATTGGCATAAGTACCCGCAATCATATAACGGAGCAATAAGCCTAAGACAAAAAACGGGAGAAAGAGGTTTGCTTAAAACCTATATAAGCTATGATAAAAGTGCATCCTCATTGGATCAGGAGAACCCGGATTATCCCGGAATTGTCAAAATTAACCTTGATAATCAATATATGTATTTCAATACCTCGTGGCGGGGAACACTTAGCGATAAGTGGTCCTTAAAAACAGGTATCTCGGCCACAGGAAATTTCGATAATAACAGTTATGGCCCTGGTGATTATTATGAACAACTGCGTGGGGCTAATGCGAAAATTGCAATGAGTAATCAGATTAGTGAAAAAATGAAAATTAAATTCGGAGCTGAATATTTTTACAAGTACTCCTCTGTAAAATATGACAGCGATCCTGATTCGGTTCACTATCTAATGAACTTTACAAGTAATATGATTGTTGGTTTTGCAGAAGCAGATATCTATGCTTCCAATAAGTTTGTAGCCAGGCTGGG
>SDBS01005357.1_pt1 | contig 12525 bp, 12 predicted proteins | sample 2277091 | NCBI WGS metagenome assembly SDBS01 (sample SAMN10404972, study PRJNA504765) | marine sediment metagenome | isolation source: marine sediment core GS10_PC15, 163 cmbsf | place: Arctic Ocean: Southern Knipovich Ridge | collected 2010 | reverse complement strand
ATACCGTTCCCTGATCAAACCCCATCAAAGCATTATCAATTTTTGCAAAAGCTGCGACATCCTCGTTCACGAAGCCCAATACACCCCTCTCGAGTATCAACGCCGCGTCGGATGGGGGCACTCGTCGATCTCCAATGCGGCCGTTCTCTGCAAATATGCCGAGATCAAAGAATGGATCGTCACCCACCACGACCCCAAGCACACCGATGAAGATCTCCTCGACAAACTCCAGCTCCATAAGGACATCATCAGCGAGTGTAATCTCCACTGCCAAGTTCAAATGGCATTCGACGGCATGAAAGTTCTTATTTAACAAATGTAACTTATTGAAATATTTCAACCAAACTGATATTATTTTATAAAAAATAATTTATTATCATTGATAAATTGTCAAAAAAGGAAATGTTTATGATACCTACTCCCGGAACGACATATCAATTTATGCAAGAAGCAATACAAAACTCTATCACCTTTAAAAAAGAAAAAATAGAAGGGGTTTATGGAAAAGAGTTCGCTGAAACGATAGGTATGGACATCCTCTGTAACTTGCCAAAGGCCTCAACAGATGAACTCAACTTAAAAGACGTCCCTGCTGAATTTTTCTATAATGGGCTCCAATCTTCTCATTTTAAAGGTCAAGGAGCTATTGCTGGAATGGATGATAGTATGTGCGCTTTTATCGCCATGCGCGTTGAAGTTCTAGATCAAAATAAGAAAAATATCATTGAACTCATAGAAGTCATTTATAAAAAACCCGGAGTGAATTACTGGACCTCATCTAAAGTTCAATGGATTAATGGAAAATTCTGTTCATCACTATTTCATTCAGGAAGATTTAAAGACCAGTTAATAAAAATAGGAAACCTTTTAAAAAGACAAACTATAGAAGTAAATTTAAAAACAGAGTCTGATCAAACGCCGAAATATTTGCGGTTAGCAAGCCAAACTTAAGTTACGATGATCCTATTCAAAATCTGCTGCGCTTCTTTCTCATCAATGAGCACGAAGCGATCTTGGCTTTTTTCATAGCAATAAACATCAGCCTTAGCAATATCAAACCACAATCCGTGAACGCGTAGCTGCTTTTTCTCTAATCGCTCGCGGATGAATGCGTAACTTTTGACATGCTCCATTTGTTGGAGGACATTGACTTGAGAGAGTTGATTATGCTCTGACAAAGTGGAGTCGAGGGTTATTCCTTCTCTCACCTTATTTAAGGCCTCTTCTCCATATTGGAGCCAAGACTTGAGATGAGGACACGCAGTCCCTTCAGCTAGGGCTTGCATAGCGCCACATTCCGAATGCCCACAGATGATGATATCGGAGACATTTAAGGACAGAACCGAAAATTCCATCGCTGCGGGAGCACTATTTTCTTGTGCATCAGCAGGAGGCATGAGATTGCCAAGGTTCCGTAGAACGAACATGTCCCCAGGATCGGTAGAAGCTACGAGATTGGGGACGATGCGACTATCCGAACAGCCAATAACGAGGGTATCGGGCCGCTGTCCAGACGCAAGTTTTTTGAAGAGAGCTTTTTGCTCTTCTGTTAGGCTTTTTCTAAATTCAACAATTCCTTGAATCAGTTTTCTCACAGAATCACCTTCCGGCTCACTTCATTTTGATGCGCAATGGAGACTTCGACAGAGGCTTTTTGCGCATCGAGCATCTCTTGGATCACCTTCTTTGCAAGTTCCGGAGAATTACACTCACCAGAGAGATGCGCCAGGTGCACGTGCTTCAGCTTGGGATGCAAAAGTGCTTGCAGAAGCTCCGCACTTTGCACATTGGAAAGATGCCCAAGCCGACTGAGCACGCGCTGTTTGTAGACAGGTGGCCTAGGACAAGCGTGCACCATTTCAACTTGGTGATTCGCCTCGAGATAGAGATAATCGCATTTTTGCAGTTTGCTAGTGACGAGCGTCGTGGCAAAACCGAGGTCTGCACAAATGCCGATTTTGACCGAACCCGTTTGGATCGTAAAGCCAACGGGATCCATCGCGTCGTGTTGGATGCTGAAAGGATCAAATTCTAAATCTCCAAACTCAAATTTCTCGCCAGTGGAAAAAATTTTGAACTTGGGCGCATCGCCAATTGATTCATAAATTGCACGCGCAGTTTCGCTGTTTGCAAACACGGGAAAACCCATTTTGCAACCGAGTTTTGCAATACCCCGAATGTGATCGGTGTGTTCATGCGTGACGACAATTGCATCGATGTCAGATAGGTCGACATTGATCTCTGAGAGCTTTTTTATGAGCATGCGCGTTGAAATGCCTGCATCGATCAGAACTTTTGTGTGACGCGTTCCAATGTAAAGCGCGTTTCCTTTTGAACCGGATGCAAGTGGACAAAACATAGCTAATGTTTGTAACAACTATTCGAAATATCTGCAAGTATTATTTGACAAAATAAAAAATCATTTTTTATAATATATAGATAGATGAATGATTCAAGCGAAGAACTTTTGGCAGATGTAGATGCCACGCTAGAACAACTAGTTGAAAATGCAGAAGCATTAAAGGCTGCAAAATCCAATCATGCGTTTTCACACGAACTGGATGCGCTTGGAGCTGCGCAAGAAAGCCTTCTCGCCCGTTTGATGCATCGTCAATCCCTTTTGGCAATGGACAAAAAGAAACTAACACTTGATTCCATTCGGAAAGAAACGATCGAAAAAAAGGTCGTGGAATACGCAAAGTCTTTCAAGAACCGTCGTCAGAACGCCGCGAGATTGCGCAAAGCGCGCTGCAAATCCTGAGGCTGTGGCAACACAGCATCTTCGAGAACTGCACTGTAAGGAACCGGACAATCAGCACCTGTCACGCGCATGATCGGCGCATCGAGATAGGGAAACTCTTTTTCTGAAATGCGTGCCGCAATTTCTGCTCCAAATCCACAGTTGGAAGGAGCCTCGTGCGCGATGAGGAGTTTTCCAGTTTTGCGAACCGATTTGGCAATAGCTTCTTCATCGAGAGGGACAATCGTGCGCAGATCGATGATTTCCACAGAAATCCCTTCACGGGCGAGTTTTTCTGCGACATCAACTACCATGAAAATCATCATTCCCCATCCGACAAAGGTCACATCGGACCCTTCGCGGACGATATTGGCTTTGCCAAGAGGAAGGGTTTCCTCTTTTGCAGGGAGCTTGCGCGCACAGAAGACCCGTTGACGATAGAGTCCTTTGTGCTCGAGGAAAATCACTGGATTGGGATCGCGTATGGCCGATTTGAGGAGGCGTTTCGCATCTGCTGCATTACTTGGAATCACGATTTTGAGTCCGGGGCAGTGTGCCAAAAAGGCTTCAATGCTCTGCGAGTGATAGGGCCCGCCCTGAATGTAACCTCCATAGGGCATCCGAATCACTGCGGGACAATTCCACTCACCGTTAGAACGGTAATGATAGGACGAGAGCTCGTTGAAGAGTTGATTGATGCCGGTCCAAATATAATCGGCAAACTGCACTTCAGCAACAGGCCTTAGTGGTTCGACAAGAGAAAGTCCCAGAGTCATCCCGACAATAGTCGACTCGGCAAGAGGAGTGTTGAAACAGCGGTTTTCACCAAAAAGGGTGGTGAGCTCGCGCGTCACGCCGAAGACCCCCCCTTTTCCACGGGCAACATCTTGTCCAAAGACTACAATGCCGGCGTCGCGTTCCATCTCTTCTTTGAGAGCTTCATTGAGTGCATCGACCATCACAATGGCCTCTGATGTGTCAGCCTCTTCTTTTTCGGGAGTATCTTCCTGAGGAACGTCCTTGAAGACTTTCGTAGAGCAAGATTCTGGTGTTGGGAAGGGTTCTTTTTCTGCTTCATCTGCGGCATCTTCGACCCGTTGAAAGGCTTTACTGCGGAGCGCTTCGAATTCACTTTCTAAAAAGAGCCCTTTCTCCTGCAGCCACGCTTCAAAACGGGGAATGGGATCGCGCTGCTTGTCTTCTTCGTGCGCATCCGTTTCTTTGTACTTTTTAGGATCGTCACTACTGCTATGTGCGCCCAGTCGTGGGATTTTTGCCACGATCAAACTCGGGCCTTCTTTTCCACGTGCTTTGGAAACCGATGAGGTAAGAGCTGTCGACACGGCTTCAAAATCGCACCCATCGACCTCATGGACGGAGAGTCCTTCATAACCTCGGGCCATTTTTGCAATGGTCCCACCTGCTGTTTGCTCTTCAATAGGAACGGAAATCGCCCATCCATTGTCTTGAATGACAAAAATGAGCGGAAGTTTGTGAATGCACGAAAAATTGAGCGCTTCGTGAAAATCGCCTTGCGATGTGGAACCATCTCCTCCAGAGACATAAACCACCTCGTCACGGTCTTGAAGCTGGATCCCTTTCGCCACGCCGACTGCTTGTAAAAACTGAGAGCCCACAACACTCGACTGGCAGGGGATGTGCATTTCTTTGTGCGTATAATGCTCGGGCATCATCCGTCCCCCCGAATGAAAGGGGATCCCGCGGGCTAAAAAGGCGGCGAGCATCTCTTTAAGATCCACACCGAAGCCCACAGCAAATGCACGGTCGCGGTAGTAGGGAAGTCCCCAATCGCGTCCCGCTTCGAGAGCTAGACCACACTGAGTGCCGATCATCTCATGTCCGAGACTCGACAGGTGAAAGGTTCCCCCCTTATTCTGGCGGGCAAGTTTGGTCATCTTCTCATCCAAAAAACGGGTGAGATACATAGCCTCAAGGGTTTTAAGACATTTTTCCTTTCCAACAGTGGAAGAGGATGCTGCCAGAGTCATGATTTCTTCCCCTTTTTCCGCTTGATCGGAGTAACTGTCTTTATCGCACGGACTTTTGGCAGCGCAGCTTCTTCGCCTTCTTTGGGTTTAGGTTTTTCCCGTTTCTTCGGCAAGAATCCTTTGACCACATCCATGATCCCTTTTTTCTCCTCTTTCTTTTCAGGCTCTCCAGCCCTCACATCTGCACGAATGACCTTTTCTTCCGCTTCGGGTCCGAGTTCTTTAAGGTCGGACAAACGCGATGAGATATGCCGCAACGACTCCAAACGCTCGGAAAGAGCTTGCAGTCTTTCGTCCACTTTGACACGGGAACTTCCGCGCAAGCTAGCCAGCAATTCTGCTTCTGAATCGTAACGGGCAGAGAATGTAACCTCTGACGAACTGGTAATTTCTGGAACATAGAGAAAATGACGTGCGGCAGGGGATACAGTCGTATAGATATCGATGGTCATCTGAGGCTCGAGTTCTACTTTAGCCACCTGCTTAGGAGGACGCCCTCGTTTTGGACGAGGATTTAATGCTTCATTGGAGTAATACGTTTTGGCTTTAACCTCCAAAGATTCTCGTGCTGTCGAAACATCACGTGGGACTTTGGTGTCAAAAAGATGCTTCTTCAACTTTTCCATCAAGTTTTTAGTCAGGTCGAGATCTTCTTCAAAGACAAAAAGGATCTGATGATTGCGCAGCCACTCGATGATCCGGATGCGCGAGCGTTCAATGTAAAATTGCTGCCATTTTTCTAGCTCTGTGAGATGGTCGTAAATAAATTCTAGAAAGTTTTACCTAGCTTCTTTTGACTGGATGATCTCGAGAAGTTTTTCCTTCGTATCGATATCATAAATTTTTTCATTTACAAAACCTTCCATAAATTTTTTGGATTCATAGAACGTCATTTTGGGGATGAGAAGATAGCGCTCCCCACTTTGAAGAAATTCCTTTTCAAGGAAATCGAGCTCTTCCTGACTCTTATCGAGATCGACAAAAAGGATAAATCCTTCGATCTTATCGAGATAGAAATTCCGCTCGTCATCAGATTTTGCAAACGCATCCATCAGACGATGAAAACGCAAAATTAAAGGATTTTTTGCCTCTGGATATCCGGTCTTGGCCATGCTCTGTCACCCCCTTGGGAAAGGTCTAATTTATCATAAATAGGGGGCTCTAATCAAGAGGATTTTCTTCTCTATTGGCGGTGGATGAATCCGACGACACCCTCTTAGGACGATAAGCCCAGAGGAAAACCAAAAAGGCGATCATCATACAGATGCTGCCTACCGTCACGGGCAGGTGAGGATAGAGGGCAACTAGAGACCCTGAAAACAAGGGGGGGATGCCAATCGCTGCCCACTGAATCGAGTTGTGAATCCCTAAAATTTCCCCTTGATTTTCCGTACTACTCAAATTAGATACCAAGGACGCTGAGGTGGGGAAAATCAATGCCTGACAGAACGCGATGCAAGGAATGAGCCAGAAAAGGCTGACCATTCCCCTGAGAAACAGCATAATGGGCAATACCATAGCCATTCCTATAAGACCGATAGGCAACAAACGCTGCGGGGAAAACAACTTCAAAATGGGACGGATGATCAATCCTTGACTCACCGCAATCCAAAGCCCAACCCACGCGTAGAAATTGGCAATTTGTACAACATTAAATCCGAGACGCCTTGTCAAAAAAATAGGAGAAAATTCGGTGAAAAACCCCCATCCCAAACAAAAAATGAACATCACGATAAAGATACCGCGCAAATCGGGCATCGAAAAGGCTTTGCGGATTTGGTAGACCCCATGAAACCAGCTGATTTTCGCTGGAATTTCCTTGGGCAGACTTTCTTTCAATTTGAACAGAAGAAAAAGGGCATTAGACAGACAAAATAATGCAGCTACCGCAAAGGGAACAGTGAATCCATAAATGGCAAGTCTACCTCCTAAAAAAGGACCGATGACAAACCCCGTCCAGCACGCCATGCCGATCATCCCGAAATTTTTCGTCTTATTTTCCTTTGTGCTGACATCGGCGATCACCGATTGTGCAACGGGGAAACTTCCCGCAGAAACTCCGCCGATTAACCTGGCAAAAAATAAAATCCACAAACTTTGTACGACCACGCCAAGGCCTGCTGCAATATAACCGATAAATGCGATCCACATCGATCCGACGAGAATTTTTTTGCGTCCCACTCGATCGGAAAGAGCACCTAAAATAGGCCCTCCAAAAAACTGTCCCAAGCAATAAGCGCTGACGAGAAAACCAAACACCAAACCGCGCATGGCAAGAGAGACTTCTGGAGAAAACATTCCCCCGTCATTGTTGATAATCATGGGAGAATAGATAGGAAAAACCAATCCAAAACCCAAGGTATCGATGAAAACGGTAAACAGTAGAGGAAGAAGGTGCATATGCCTCTTTATAATGGAAATAAAACAAAAAATCTGCTAATTTTTTTTCCATGATAAAAACCGATCTCCCTATTTCAGCTCACAATCCTACACCCAATCTACCGAAGCCACCAGAGCGTACACTCAATTGGATGGGCAAGATTGTGAAGTGGATTCGCGCAGCCGACTCTGCAGGAATCATCCGGAAAACCGTCGTATATTCCCTCGCGATTTTCACCTCTATGATCCTCGTGGCAAGTGTTGTTTTTTCTCTGCTGTTTCTTTATGGGTTTAAGGAATATGTGACGCAAAGCGTAGAAGCACGTGATGCTGATTATCGCAGCACCCTCTATGAAGCCGCAAAACAACAAAACCGACACCATTTTCTCGATGGCCGCACGACTCTCTTTGATTCGATCAAAATTCCCCTTCCAAACTGGGCACGCGACAAAATCATCCAAGATTTAGATCTTTCAGAAGAAGACGCTGCTAAAAAATCGAATAACGAACTCGCTCACATGGCCCTTCGCGCATCAAATAATTTTTTCCACCAATATGGTTTGAAAATCGTTTGCAAGGGGTGGTTCTACTAATCTCTTCTTTTCCTACCTGCGGAACTCATCCATTACGCTTCTCTCATCGCCAAGGCGAATACACCTTGCAAATATGATATCAATTTTGATATCATTCTAATTAATGAGTACGCTTGATAAATTGATAAGCAAAATCCTAAGCGACCGCCCGATTTCATATAGAGAAGCAGAAAAACTTCTCACAAAAATCGGTTTTGAGCTTGAGAGGGTGTTTACAAAGTCATTTCATTGCTCATTAGAGCCATCTTTTTCCCTATGAGACACTTTTCGAGCTGCACAAACTCAATTTGAGTTTGCTCCGCTCTCCAAAGATGTCTCCTAGGCAAAAATCTTAGCTCTCAGCAATAAAAGCACTTTGTAAACACCCTCTTAGATTTGTGGTTCTCACCATGTATTTAGGAAAAAAGGATATAGAAAAAATGTTTCTATCAAGAAAAGGCCCCAGTTATTGCCCTATCAAATTCGAGATCTTAAGGAGGTATTAATAGATCATGGCTACTCGTAAAAAAACTCTAAAATATTACCTCGATTTAAATTGGAGCTATACCATTGAGCAAGAAAAATACCGAGGTAAAACTTACTACATCATCAGGGTTAATGAATTGCCTGGTGTTTGTACTGATGCAGATTCAATCGCAGAAGGAATGGAAAATATTAAAACTGCGATTAAGGCTTCAATCAAACTTTACATGAAGCACGGAGAACTAGTTCCTGAACCAATTGACAAGAAGAAATTTAAAGGAAATATCGCTTACCGAACTTCTTCTGAGAGGCATTATCAACTCGCAAAAATTGCTTTGAGAAAGAACACCTCTCTAAGCAAAACATTAGACCTCATTGTGGACACTGGAATAGATCGCCTTCAGCATAATGCCCGGAAATAGACTCCACATCCTTGACTTCGGGTAGTCGTCACAGTACAATTGATGCCTATGCTCGATATCAAACTTTTGCGCAAAGACCCTCAAGGGATTGAAGCCAAACTCAAAAGCAAAGACCCACACGCTGAAGTCGCTCCCATTTTAGCCCTTGATGAAGAGGTCCGTCACCTCAAAGGGCAAGCGGAAGAAATCAAAAATAAACGCAATCTTCTCTCCAAACAAATCGGAGAGAAAAAACGCTCTGGCGAAGACACATCTACCTTGATGAATGAAGTCAGCGGACTCGGCGATCGCATCAGCACATTGGACAAAGAGCTCACAGAAAAAGAAGTGGCTCTCAACAATCTTCTCTATCACCTCCCCAACATTCCCGAGGAGGGAACTAAGGTCTCGCAAAATGTCGAAGACAACGCCATTCTTTCGACATTTGGTGAAAAACCCTCCTTTTCTTTTGATGCGAAGAATCACGTTGAACTCAACGAACAGCTCCATCTCTTCGACTTCAAACGGGGCGCAAAAATATCGGGAAGCAACTGGACTGCCTATTGCAACAACGGTGCCAAACTCGAATGGGCCCTTATCAACTACATGCTCGATATCCATCAAGAAAATGGCTTTCAGTTTTGGCTACCACCGCTACTCGTCCGTCCTGAAATTGTCCTTGGATCGGGTAATTTGCCAAAATTCGAAGATCAACTCTTCAAAGTCCACGACGATGACTACCACCTCTATTTGATTCCCACTGCAGAAGCAGCTCTCATGGGGCTTCACAATAGCGAAGTGCTAGACGGCGAAGAGCTTCCTCTGAAGTACGTTTCATACACACCTTGTTTTCGACGGGAAGCTGGTGGACTCGGTGCGCAAGAGCGCGGCCTCATCCGGATGCACCAATTCAACAAAGTAGAAATGTTTGCCTTCACCACTCCCGAGCAAAGCCAGCAGATCTTTAACGAAATGCGTAGCTCCGCCGAAGAACTCATCAAAGGACTCGATCTCCACTTCCGTTCATCAGAGCTCGTTTCAGGAGACATGTCCTTTGCCGCATCCAAAACCATCGACCTCGAAGTATGGCTTCCTGGACAGGACCGCTATTACGAGGTCTCATCCATTTCCCATTGCACCGATTTCCAAGCCCGTCGTTCCAACACACGCTACAAAGTCAAAGAAAACAAACCGGAGTTCTGCCACACCCTCAATGGATCGGGTCTGGCCACCTCACGACTCATGGTTGCTCTTTTAGAAAACAATCAACGGGAAGATGGTTCGATAGAAATCCCCATTGTGTTACACAAATACCTGAATGGGATGAAGGAATTAACTCCGACATGACACACCAAGCTCCACCCGAGCATTTTAAAGGGAAAAACGTTGCCGAGCATCTGAGGGATGCGCGCAAAAAGGGTGCGGTGGCAACGGCAGAAGTACACGGAACGGAACTGCCCGGACACTTTTCTGCTGCAGCCGATAGCGCCAAAGAAACCGCTCTTGCCTTTCTCATCCTCTGGGCCATTGGAACCACACTTGGATATCCCCTTCTCATCCCCTTTATCGCCTTTGGTTTTGGATGGTTTCTCTGGAAAACGGGGCGCAGTGCCCTTCTCGGTTGGGGACGGCTCGAACGGCTCCACCGCGTCATCGAAGAAGAGCGTTGGGAGATAGAGCACCACCGCGATCAAGAAAAACAAGAGCTACGCGAAATGTATGAAGCCAAGGGCTTTTCCGGAAAGCTTCTCGATGAAGTTGTCGATGTTTTGATGGCCGATGACAACCGCCTCCTTCGCGTCATGCTCGAAGAAGAACTCGGCCTCTCGCTCGAAGTGTACGAACATCCCCTCAAACAGGCCCTCGGCGCAGCCCTCGGTGTCCTTATCACCGCGACTGCCGCCCTATGCGCCTATTATTTTTGGCCCTACTTCGGCATCCCCCTCATCTGTCTTCTCGTCGTCATCATCGCATCTAAAATGACCGCTAAATATGAAAAAAGGCGTCTTCTCAACAGTGTGATTTGGAATTTTGCCCTCACCCTCTTTGTCACAGCAAGCGTCTACTTCTTAGGGAAACTCATCGGATGACACATCCCTATATCTTTGACGAATTTTTTGCATCAGGTAGAGATGAGAGCATCAGCCCCTTTCTCATCCCCGCCTCGCGCAAGTGGGGCAAAAACCTCTCCCTCAAAAGCGCGGTTCTAGCCGCCATTCTCCTTGCGATCTCCTTTGGTCTATATTTCGTCAACCTAAGCGCGTCACACCTCTGCCTCGCCTCCGTCTATTTCCTCGTCGGCACCCCCGCTCTTATCAATGCCCTCGAAGATTTACGCAACATCGAAATCAACATCGACGTCCTCATGACCCTCGCAGCCCTACTCTCCATTGTGATTGGCAGCGGCATCGAAGGGGCACTACTCCTCGTCCTCTTTGAGTTTTCCGGAGCGATGGAAAACATGGTCACCAATAAAACCAAAGACGCCCTCTTCACCCTACGCCGCCTCTCTCCGAAAATGGCAATCACCATCGAAGCCGATGGCACACTTCTCGAACGCTCCATCAAAGAAATCCCCGTCAATACCCCCATCCTTATCAAAGCCGGCGAAGTCGTCCCCCTCGATGGAGAAGTCATCTCGGGTAGCTCCTACGTCAACCTCATCCATCTCACCGGTGAGAGCCAACCCATCGCCAAACGGATCGGCGACCAAGTGCAAGCCGGTGCCCACAACCTCGACGGAACCCTCACCCTCAAAGTCAATAGGACAAGCGCCGACTCAACTCTCAATCGGATCATCACCCTCATCACTCAAGCCCAAAGCGCCAAACCCAAACTCCAACGCCTCTTCGACCGGTTCGGCAAGTGGTATTCGATGACCATCATCCTACTCTCGGCCTTCTTCGCCATCACCCTCCCCTACATCTTCTCGATGCCGTATCTCGGTGAAGAGGGGGCCATCTACCGAGCTCTAACCTTCCTCATCGCCGCCTCTCCCTGTGCCCTCATCATTGCCACCCCCACCGCCTATCTCAGCGCCATTTCCAGCTGCGCCCGCAAAGGAATCATCCTCAAAGGAGGCGTCGTCCTCGACGCCCTCGCCAGTTGCTCCATTATCGCCTTTGACAAAACAGGAACCCTCACCTCTGGAAAACTCACCTGCAGCGGGATCGACACCCTCTCCCCTTCACAGATCACCCATGAGACCGCCGTCGCCATCGCCGCTGGCCTTGAAAAACACGCCGTCCACCCCATCGCGGAAGCCATCACCAACCTCGCCTCCGAAAAGCAAATCACCCCCACCGAAATCACCGACTTCAAAAGCGTTCCCGGCTATGGCCTGCAAGGCAAAGATGACCAAAACCGCGCCGTCTATATCAGGCACCCCGACTTCATCCAAAAACATCTAGACACCCCCCTCAAAATCGAAAAATGGGAGACCCAAAACACCTTTCTTCTCATCGACCAAGCGCTCTTTGTCTTCCACTTTGAAGATGAAATCCGCTCCGAATCACACCAAGTTCTCCCCTCTCTGAGCAAACAGCTAGAGTGCATCCTGCTTACCGGCGACCACACCGAAAATGCCCATGTCGTCGCCCGCGCACTCAACATCACCACCGTCCATGCCAACCTCCGTCCCGAAGACAAACTCAACAAAGTCGCAGATCTCTCTCTCAAAAAAGGACTTATTATGGTTGGAGATGGGGTCAACGACGCTCCTGCCCTCGCCCGTTCCACCGTCGGCATCTCCATGGGAAAAATTGGCAGTGCGACCGCAGTCGACGCCTCTGACATCGTCTTCCTCCAAGATGACCTCTCTCTGCTCGATTGGCTCATCAAAAAGGCCCACAAGACCATGCGGATCGTCAAAGAAAACCTCGTCCTGGCCCTCGCCGTCATCTGCCTGGCGACCACCCCTGCCCTTCTGGGCTATATCCCCC
>SDBS01005356.1_pt1 | contig 12526 bp, 12 predicted proteins | sample 2277091 | NCBI WGS metagenome assembly SDBS01 (sample SAMN10404972, study PRJNA504765) | marine sediment metagenome | isolation source: marine sediment core GS10_PC15, 163 cmbsf | place: Arctic Ocean: Southern Knipovich Ridge | collected 2010 | reverse complement strand
GATAGAGCCCTTCGACAGCATGGTGAGTGTTGCTCAGTCGGCATACCCCATTTTCCCGGTCAGGCTGATGCTGAAGGATCGCTGTGACTCCGCTGATAGGGCAGGAAACATCACCTCACAGACCTTGATCATCATGGCAGGGAGGGATGAGATAATCCCCAGGAGATCGACGGAAAGACTGATCTCGGAGTTCGACCAGGACATCCTGAATGTGGTAATCATAGAGGGCGCCACACACAACGACATCCAGGATTATCCGCAGTACTACAGGGTGATGAGGGAGTTTGTCACCTCTGAATAATCACGGCTCTGAACGGTCTAATCTGATATCGTGTGAAATTGACAATGATATTTGTTGTACTCATAATAAGTACAACAAATATCATTATCAGAGACGGTGATCATATGGAATTCGATAACAACCTTCTTGATGAAGCGTTCAGGATTCTCGAGGGTCGTCTTCACCTCAGGGAAACAACTCCTGTAAGGCTGGTCATCTGCGGTGGTTCGGCTCTCATCGCTGCTGGTCTCGTTTGCAGAACTACAGACGATGTGGATGTTGTCGCGCTTGCAGATAAGAACGAAACGCTGGTCAGTCCTGTGCCCTTCCCAGACTACCTGAGTGAAGCTGCGGGTGAAGTTGCAGTCGCGCTGAACCTTTCAAATCGCTGGCTCAATAACGGACCGAGCAGCGATTCAGGAGGGCTGTTCCAGACCGGCCTTCCGGAAGGGCTGCTCACGAGGGCGAAAAGGATCGATTTCGGTACTTATCTGTCGGTCTACTACATCGGCAGGATCGATCAGATCTTCTTCAAGGTCTTCGCGGCTGCAGACAGCATGGGAGTACACGTCGACGACCTGGTTGCGCTCGAGCCTTCTGAAGAGGAAATCGAGAACGCAGCGAGATGGTGCATGGAGCGTGATCCATCCGAAGGATTCAGGATGACTCTTGTGTCAATGTTCGAACAACTGGGGTACGAGAATGTTGCTGGAAGACTTTAGACTCAACCTGCTCGATTCGATGCTGGCTCTTGTCTGGTCGCAATGGACAACCCTGGGGGTATCCGGGAATACTCCTCCATCTGACAAGTGGATCCTGGATCCTGAAGCCCTCGTCCTGTTTACCTGTTCGATCGGACGGTACGAAGCCCGTGTGTTCGATTCCATGCTGGAGTGGCTCCGGATTCACGAACGGCTCCTGAACGTCCAGCGTCTGAAGACCATAGCAAAGAAATGTGAATTCACCAGCAACGGCTTATTGCCGGTAATCGCTCACGTGTTCATGAAGCCGACATCGAGTTCCAAATGGCAGAGACTGAGTGAAAGACTGCACAAGCAGCAGCTGAACAGTGAGCCTCTCTTCTTCCTGAAAGACGGTTCACCGCATCCTGACGCTGGCGACATCGACGAATCGTTTCAGAACGGTGGCTACAGGAGAGGAAGGATGAAGTTCAGAGGTACTGCCAGGCATTTCAATTCTGACCTTTCTGGAAACCTCATCATGAAACTGAGGGCACTGCTGGGAGTCAACTCGAGGTGCGAGACGATCGCCTACCTGCTGACCCATGATGAAGCGAATCCGAGTGAGATAGCCGAAGCCACCTGCTACTATTCAAAGACGATCTACAACACCCTCTCGGAAATGCTCCTCTCAGGAAAGCTGCAAAGGAGAGATGAAGGCAGGGAAAGCCTGTACAGCACCATTGGTAATTCCTGGGAAGCTTTTTTCTGGACAGGAAACCAAACAGCTGAATGGATGAATTGGCCTATGGTATACTGGGCGCTCGATTCAATCTGGCACAGGCTTGATAATCCAGTGCTGCTCAAAGCTGATCCTCTTCTGGTGGCTTCCGAGCTGAAGCTGGCTGTGCTGGATGTGCTTCCACATCTTCAGCAGGCCATTCCCGGTTTCGCCTCGAGGGCAGTATCGTCGTTGCGGGGGATTGACCTTGAAATGGAGAAGTACTCCGAATTCATCGAGAATCTGTTGGACTACCTCTCTTAGGCGCGGGTGACAATGAACCTGGAAATCAGACCTTTTCAGCCAGAAGATGAAGAAGCTGTTGTCCGGTTATGGAATTTTACTGCGGTCTGGTAGTGCCGTGGAACGATCCCCGCAAGGACATTCAGCGCAAGCTCCAGGTGCAGCCGGAGATGTTCCTGGTCGGGTGTGTCGACGGAGATGTCGTTGCATCAGTAATGGCGGGTTACGATGGCCACCGGGGCCTGATCTACTACCTTGCGGTACACCCCGACCATCAGCATAAAGGTTATGCTAATTGCATGATGGACGAAGTGGAGAAGCTTCTCAGGGCAGCAGGCTGCCCGAAGATCAACCTGCTGGTGCGAACTTCAAACACAGGGGTTATTTGAGTTATACAGGGAAATTGGATACAAAGAGGATGGTTGTATGAACCTCGGGAAAAGGCTGGAGTCTGATGAGTCTAGGGAACATTAAGGACAGGTTCCGCGGCTGCCTTCTTGGTCTTGCCTGCGGTGATGCAGTGGGAACTTCCGTCGAGTTTATGTTAAGAGGGAGCTTCCCGGAAGTGACGGATATGACCGGTGGAGGTCCATTCAACCTGAATGCAGGGGAGTGGACCGACGACACCAGCATGGCTCTCTGTCTGGCTGAGAGTCTCCTGGAGAGAAAGAAGTACGACCCCGTCGATCAACTGAAACGCTACGTCAAGTGGGCTGACACGGGCTACCTCAGCAGCACTGGAGAGTGTTTCGACATGGGCATGACCACAACGGCAGCCCTGCAGAAGTTCAGGGATACAGGCTCCCCGTACTGTGGTTCAGCTGATCCCGACACAGCAGGCAACGGCAGCCTCATGCGGCTTGCACCTGTTCCCATGTTCTTCATTCCCGATAAAGAGGCAGCGATCCGATACTCGGGAACCAGTTCAAGAGCGACGCATGGAGCCCTGGAGTGCATCGAGTGCTGCCGTCTGCTTGGTGCTGTCCTTTACAATGCCCTGGACGGAATGCTGAAAGACTCGATCCTCGGGCTGATGGATATCCCTGCAGACCTGCTGAACCTGAAATCGGAACGTATCCGGGGTATTGCTGACTGCTGCTACCTGGGTAAGGAAAAGCACGAGATCCGCACCAGAGGTTATGTGGTAGAAACCCTGGAAGCAGCCCTCTGGTGCTTCGGGAGAACGGAGTCATTCAGGGAAGCTGTCCTCACGGCCGCTAATCTGGGACACGATTCAGACACTGTTGCAGCAGTAACCGGACAGATTGCCGGAGCATACTACGGAGAAAGCTGTATTCCAGATGACTGGCTGCAGAAGCTGGCGATGCGCGATCTCATCTCTGAAACCGCAGAGCAGCTGATGCTGAGGGGTCATGAACAGGTCTGACCTGTCTGTTTTCCTGGTTGAGGACATTGAAATTACCTGAATGAACGCTGGCAACAGGCATATGCTGTTCTAATTGAAAAGAGGGACCAATGACCTTTCGCGCAAAGCATTTTTTCTGCATCATTTTGATTTCCACGCTCTTCGGAGTCACACAGGACACCTTCGCTCAGGTTATGGAACTTTGCGAACAGGGATTTGAAGAAATCGAAGCAGGACGCTTCGAGGATGCAATTGAGACGTTCAACGAGGCACTTGAGCAGGATCCTTATTGCGTCGAAGCCTGGGGTGGTCGGGGCAGTGGTTATCTGGGTTTAGCTGAATACGACATTGCACTGGCGGATTTCGACAAGGCTCTGACTCTGGCACCGGACTCCCCTTTCGCGCTCTTCGGGATCGCAAGGCTTTATCTGGCGCTCGAGGATTACGAGAATGGCCTGGAGTACATTGCTCGCACTCTGGAGGCAGATCCGGAGCACGCGACGGCCTATGCCATGAGGGGCAGGGCGCTGGCAAACCTGGGTCGTCTGGAAGAGGCAGAATCAGACCTGGAGCGAGCGCTCGAGATTGGCTCTGAAGATATCTATGCCTACGGCGGTCTCGCTCTGGTTCGATATTACTCAGGAGACTTCGAGGGGGCACTTGCAGAACTCGACAAAGCGCTTGAGCTAGACTCCGATGATCCCATTCTCTACTTCAACAGGGGCTGCATACTGAGCGAGATGGATGACAGTGAAAGCGCGGTTGTGTACTTCAGTTCCGCCATCGATCTCGACCCTGGATATACCGAGGCATACATAAACAGAGGGCTCGAGCGGTGCGAAATGAACGACACCGATGCAGGAATGACTGATTTAGACAGGGCAATCGAAATAAGCCCGGAAATGGCCGCCGTCTATGCAGCGAGAGGACATGCAAACGATGTCCTCGGCAATGTCGAACAGGCTCTTGCTGACTACGACAAGGCCATTGAGCTGGATCCGATGATCGCTGATCCATACTTCTTCCGTGGCAGAATTCTCAGAAGCATAGATCTCGGGGAGGAAGCCTACACCGACCTCAGCAAGGCCCTGGAGCTGGATCCTTCATTGGTGGCTGCCTACACGGAAAGGGGTTTCCTGCTGCTTCTCTCCATGTACCCGGAAGAAGCCTGGGATGATTTCGACAGTGCCATATCTCATGATTCGACCGAAGCAAGAGCATACCTCGGCAGAGGATTCTCAAGCAATTTCCTGGGCGATCTGAATTCTGCCCGAACGGACATCGAGACCTCCATCGAACTCGATCCGACAGACCATGAGGCACACTACGGCCTTGGAAACGTCCTTTATTACCTCGGGGAGTATGAATCCGCAATAACCTCACTCGAGACTGCGCTCGAGTTGCACACGGAGTACCCCCACGCCTACAATTACAGGGGGCGAGCGTACGCTGCGATGGGTGATCTGAACCTTGCGCTGGCCGACATGTCAACCGCAATCGAGATGGATCCATCCTTCGGGAATGCATACAGGGCCAGAGGCATGGTCTACTACGATCTCGGGTACGTGGAAGAGGCTCTCGCTGACCTGACGAAAGCAGTTGAGCTGAATCCGAATGACTTCATCTCTTATTCCGACAGAGGAGCCATTTTCCAGGAAGCTCTAGGTGAAAACGAACAGGCCGTTGCAGACTGCTCGGAAGCGATCAACCTGGATCCATCCTACTGGGAAGCTTACAAGTACAGAGCTGCTGCTTACAGTCAGCTCGGTCAGATGGAAGAGGCTATGGTCGACCTGGACGTTGCCATGGAGCTGGCCCCGAACAGGGCAGACCTCTATCTGATCAGGGGATTCACCTACCTGTCCATGGGTGAGATGGATCTCGCAATGGCTGATTACTCTGTGGCAATAGAGATGGATCCATCGTACTATGAGAACTACCAGCAGATGGGCTTTGCATACCACCTTCTCGGTCGCGATGAGGAAGCGTTGGAGCAATTCTCGAAAGCTCTGGAACTGAACCCGGTCGCCGCAGACGTCTACGCTGACAGAGGTTCTCTCCACATCAATCTTGGGCACCTGGAAGAAGGGGTAGCCGATTGTTCGGCAGCGATAGCCCTGACTCCTGACAATCCTGAACTGTACTTCATCAGGGGAGTGACATACATCTCGCTGAACAACCAGGAAGAGGCGATAAGAGACCTGTCACGAGTGGTGGCTCTGAATCCGCAATACGGGGAAACGTACTTCGCCAGGGGCACGGTCTATTCTGCCATTGGAGCCTCTGAGGAGGCGATAGCCGACTACACAAGGTCTATCGAGCTAGGGGAGAATCTCAGCCAGGCATACTACAACAGGGGTTCGGAGTACTTCTTCTCGGGTGAGTACTACGATTCGATTGCCGACTACACGAATGCAATCGAACTCGATCCCGACTTCGGCGATGCCTATTTCAACAGGGGATGCTCCTATGAAGCCATGGGAGATCTTACCGAAGCCGATGCTGACTTCGAGACCGCGGCATCGCTAGCGGTGGTGGAGTAGTACAAGGGAGAGCCGGGCAAGGGAATCTGATTGCACACAGCTATCATCCTGTCTATCTATCCAGTAGAGAAGTGAATCGAATTGAAGCTGCGGGGCCTCGGGGAACCCGACCGGGGAATCCATTCGGATTCCGGGGTGAAATAAGTATCGCTTACTGTCCTGCATTGCTGGTGATTCCGAATGTAAGGCCTTGGCGTGGTCAGCAGATCAGGTGGAAGTGAGGGTTGTGCACATGAAAGATGAACTGAAAAGCGATGCATCACTGATTATTTCCTACATGACGCTTAGAAAGATCATAGGGCTGCTCGGAATCACTCTCCCCTTCATCCTGTCATTGGGTGCCGTGGCTATCTTCCGGACAGGCATTCAGAGTTCAATAAGCAGCTACTACCATACAGGCATGCGGGATGTGTTCGTAGGAATTCTCTGCGTGATAGGCTTCTTCCTGCTCTCGTACAAAGGCTGGGACAAAGACAGGATATTCGGCCGTCTGGGCTGCCTGTTCGCAGTTGGCCTGGCGCTGTTTCCGACCAGGCCCGATGGCCTGGTTTCAGGCGGAGCAATCGTCATCGGGTATCTTCACCTGGCCTTTGCAGCGCTCTTCTTCCTCACGCTCATCTACTTCTCGCTCCGTCTGTTTACGCAGACCGACGAGACCAGAATGCCTACAACGAGAAAAAAGTACAGGAACAGGATCTACATCGCGTGCGGCCTGATCATGAGTGCCTGCATCCTGCTGATCGTCGTTTACTCCGTTCTTCCCGATACGGCAGCATCGCAGTTCGAAGCTTACAGGCCGGTGTTCTGGCTGGAAGCAGTGGCAATTCTGGCCTTTGGTCTTTCCTGGATCACAAAAGGCGAGGCAATTCTGAAGGACAAGGTTCCAGCTCAGCACGAACCGGTGTGACCGCAAAGGACCTGATGCTGAGAGGTTACGAGAGCTAGCCTGACTCAGTCGATGCTCTCTTCGGACAGAGATGCTGAGATCTTTGCCGCCCAGTCTCCGGCTTTTCTGATGTCCTTCTCTATGTCGTGTTTCAAAGGATCCCTGAAATCTATCTCACCGATGAATTCGTTGCCTACCAGGAGTTCTCTCATCTTCTCGAAGATATTTCCCTTGTTGCCGCCATGGCAGCAGAAGAGGGCTATCTTCTTGTCAACGATAGGATATGAAAACAGGAACGAGTTCATGGGCGGGGCACAGGACCAGGCCCATACAGGCGTACCTATGAATATGAGGTCGTAGTCCTCCTGGTTCTTGTCGAGCGGCAGCAGCTTCGGCTTCTCTTTCATCATCGCTGCTTTTCCGCCCCAGACGTACTTCATGAAGCCCTTTGATTTAATCTCTTTCTTCGGTTTCAACTGCAGGAGCTCGGCGTCTGCTGCCTTCGCGATGCTCTCGGCCATCAACTTTGTGTTGCCTTCGAACGAATAGTAGATCACAAGCTTCTTCATGATTACCTCCACGGGAGTCACTCACTGCCCGGATCGATAGAACCAGAGACTTCGAGCCTAATCTACTCAAACGATCCCTGTGCGGAATATGAATTCGCTGTGCAGGGCGGTCAGATCCGTATCAGGAGGTCAGATAGCCCCCAGACCCAGCAGAAGCCTGTCGAAGCGCACCAGGAGGTTCTCCCTCGGATCGAAACGGATCTGACTCACTCTCTCTTCCTGTTCGTCCGTCAGGGGGAAGAGCATGAGTGTCTGGCCCTCCAGCTCGCACCTGGTTCGAAGGAGGGGCTTCCAGGTCTTCCAGAGGGCGGTGATCTCCGCCGACTTCAGGCCGTTGTGAGCCCAGTGGCAGAGCTCCGTCATGATCTCCAGGTCTGAGAGTGTCTCACCACTGGCATCCATCTCACCCGGAACCGTGACCTTCACGCAGGTCAGCTCCCCGTCTTCGGGGAAGAAGATCAGAGCTTCACCCTCGTAGTTGTAGTAGTCTCCAATGAACATCTCGGGGTTGTTCATGACTGATTCGTAGTAGAGGAAGACGTCCTCGAATCCTGTAGCGGGGTAGAACAAGTAATTACCCGGAACCTCGCGCCAGAAGGGAACAGCCCAGGAGAAGGAATCCGACATGTAAGACGGCCTGGCTGCCGCGGCTGCTTCTGAGCCAGGATCGGGATGACGAGGATCCTTGCTGATTATGATGTCTTCCCAGACAGCAGTGTAGACTTCACTTCCTAAAAGCGCCAGAACAACTGTATATGCGATTGAATCAGGATAGGGCACGAGGGTGGTGAAGTTGCCGTCGTAGATTTCAACGCTGAAGGTCCCGGTGCATTCGGCACCGTGGAAATACACCACGGGAGCGGATACTTCAGCCAATGGGTAATACTGGAAGTAGCCTTGTTCATCGATGTATCCATTGGGACAGCCTTCCACCTCCAGGTAGAGTTCGTTCACCTCGATAACGCCCCACTCATGGATGAAGACCATGTCATCGGGAACATAGACCATGTCTGTGTCAGCAAGGGCACACCAGAGAAGTGGAACCATTATCAACCTCCTTGAGGCTTTCTATACCGGTTATGCATCTGAGATGGGAGGGGATTCCCCGCATCAGGTCCGACTATCTCGTCTGTATTACCTCAGATTGCCCCTAATCCCAGAAACAGCCTGTGGTACTGAACATCTATGAAACCTTCATCGGGGACGAACCGGATACTGCTGACCGACTCGGTCTGTTCGTGCGTCAGCGGAAAGAGGAGCAGTGTTTCACCTTCCTGAACGCACCTGGTTCGAACGAGGGATTTCCAGGTCATCCACAGGGCATGGATTTCCTCGGACAGCAGGTCGGGACACCATCCGTTGATTGTCATTTCGATATCCTCGTCCGTCAGCTTCGTCCCGCCGTAATCGACAGCAAAGGGGATATCGGCGACCACGCAGACCATATCTCCGTCTTCGGAATAGAAGTAGAGGGCTTCGCCCTGGTAGTTGTAGTACTCGCCCACGAACATGTCTGTGCTGTGGAGGTCTGATTCGTAGTAGATGAAGAGGTCTCTGTGGTCTGCTGCAGGATAGTAGACGCCGTTGCACGGTACCGAACGCCACAGGGGGACCGCCCTCTGGAAGCTGTCCAGACCGTAACGGCGCCTGTCGGCAAGTAGTCCGCGCTGTGCTTCGATTGAGACAATCTCTGCTGCCTCTGTCTCCAGGCCTTCCCACACTGCCGTGTAGGTGTTGCTTCCATCGAGCTCTGGAACAGAAGAGAATGCGATTGAATCGGGGTAGGGGATCAGCGTTGTGAAACTGCTGGTGTAGATCTCGACACTGAGAGTCCCTGAACATAGATAGCCATGGAACCAGATCACCGGAGCCCTGACACTGGCTTCCGGATACTCCTGTAAATAACCATTACTGTCTACGTAACCGCCGTGCACACCATTGAGTTCAAGACAGGCTTCATCGACTTCGATAACACCCCATTCGTGGAGAGTGACCGTCTCCACCACCGGATCGAGCCATGCAATGCAGGCCCACGCAGAAAGAAGCAGCGTGATCATACACAACCTCCTCAGACACTTCCCTTACAGGTTATACAGCTCAGGCGGGTGGGGATTCCGTGGGGATCAGATCCAGATCTCCCCGGCAAACGAAGCGATGAAAACAGGAACAGAGCGAAAAGTACTCCAGATCTCAAGATTGTCCCCTCCTGTTTGCCTATGTTGCTTTGATGCGCAGTGTCACCGGACGCCTTGAAGACCTGGTCGGCTGGTTTCATGGGTGGATCGATACGATGATCCACTCTCCGTTTTCATTCTGCTCCATATCGTAATCCATACAGTGGTTCGGAGATTCGATGGAGCAGGAAGGTCCTGCTCCTCCGATGAACCTGAACTTGCTGGCATCAACAGTCTGGTATTCCTCAATAAATGTTAGCACATCCCTCCCATGGCGGCCCTGTTGGACACGTTCGGGATTTGTGCATGCCAAAGCGCTGTTTGTATCGCCACGCTTGAGCGCCCACCAGAAGGTCCGCAAGGTCATCTCCGGTGTAGACCTGTCCGGAAGAAGCTGCATTGTTGACGACAGTATTTTAGTGACATTTGTGCCACCTGACGGCTGAGGTGGTCTACCTCCACATAACATAACCATAAAACATGAAAGAAGAATGAGATAGATGCAGCGATGTTTCATTTAGTTCTCCGGCCGGCGACAGCAGTCCGGTGGACTGCCTGTTTTCGAACCATTTCTCTGTTACTCGTTTGTCAGCACCGGAGTTGGGATGGTCCCGTTCATCCTTACCAATACCTCGAACCAGGGTATCGGACCGTTCCAGGGTTGCATCCCGGGATCTGAAATGAAATGCACCAGGTAGATCCAGTGCTCTGGCTCAAGTGACATTCGCTGTAATGTGATGGAGTTAAGGTCCCAGGCACACATATTCTCTCCCAGAGGGATAGCTGTCATGAACTCCTCGGCGATAGCCATGGCATTGCCAGGGGCAAGCGGTGGGCGCTCATGTCCTCTGGAGTCCCAGTGATCTGTAGAATCCGTGTACAGTTCAAAGGTGTATACAGTTCCGTCGGACAGGTAAGAATGAACCTCGATATGCCCTCCGCCGAGAGAAGGTGCTGCTGTGAGAAACAGAACCAGAACAGAACAGTTTAGCTGATACATAGATTACCCCCAATATTCTTCGAGAATCCTTGCTGGTCAGGCAGATGTCAACTCGACCGGCATCGGATTGAATCCAGCTTGATTGACGGTAAGGCGGAAAGAAATAGATAAAGACAGGCAGGATGTGCTGCCTTTCATAACCCCGGCTGCCGGAGGTGCTACAGCGGGATGAAATCATAGATGGAAGACTGGGCAGCAACACTGCAGCAAGACCTCAGCGGGTTGAGCGAAGTCTTCTCCACCAGGGCCAGCAGAACTCCTGCCATTCTCCCGGGTGAGCGAAGGGCTGTTGCCGTCCTATTTCTCGATCTCGATGGTTTTGCTTCCATGTCAGAGCAGCTCGATCACGAAGTTGTCCATAAGATCACCTCCAGCGTGATGAGCGGACTGTCCCGTCTGGTAGAGTTCCACGGCGGCTATGTCGACAAGTTCGAAGGTGACCGGATAATGGCTCTGTTCGGTGCTGAGAAGGCTCATGAGAACGACTGCGTCCGTGCTGCTTCGTGCGCGACGAGGATGATCGAAGTCGTGAAAGAGTTCGGAGTCCTGTTTGCGTGACAGAGGATTTCCCATCGATGCCAGGTGCGGTGTAAGCTACGGCGATGTTACCGTAGCTCCTGATCCTGCAGGTCACCTGACCGCCACCGGAGACCATGTCAACATAGCTTCCCGTATGGAAGAGACCGCAGAGACAGGAACCGTGCAGGTAACCAGAGCGGTAAGAGATACTGCCGGAGGGCTTTTCGAATGGAAAGACCTTGGCTTGATCGCCGTCAAGGGGAAGAAAGAGCGGGTGAATGCTTTCCGGCCGACCGGTCCTGGCAAGGTGCAGATCGAGAGATGGGAACGGGCAACAAGACTGATCTCGGTCCCGTTCGTCGGCCGTAAGAAGGAACTGTCGGAGCTGGAAGGCCTCCTGCTAAGGCAGTCGGGATCTTCTGATTGCAACAGGCGCGGAGGAGCAAAGCATGTCATTGCAGGTATCCGTGGAGCTGCCGGTATAGGCAAATCCCGCCTGATACACGAGTTCAGGAAAAGCCTGGAGCTTCGCTCCGAGAAAGTGCTGGTCCTCAAAGCTGGGTGTGCCTCCTATGCCCAGCCTCCGCTCTGGCTGATCCTGTCGCTGATAAGAGACTGGCTGGATCTGGGAGTCGGAGACTACCCGCCCGCAGAAACGGTCAGGGAGCAGCTCGAAGGGAAGCTCGGCATCCTGACAGGGGAGAAGCTCAGGGAGGATTCGGCCAGAGTCCTCTCCTCGCTCCTGTCCGCAGGCGAGACCGAAATGGAGGACGAAGAGACCTCGGGCGACCGGTCGAAACTGCAGATACAATCGTCGGTGACCGATCTCATCCGAGTACTGGCAGACGGTTCGGAACGCCTGGTGATAATCCTGGACGACGTTCACTGGATAGACTCTGCTTCGCGTGAGGTTGTCGAGTTCCTCGCAGCCAACTGCGATACGAAGCTGAAGACGCTCGACTTGGTGCCTCTTGTCAGTTTCCTTTTGCTGGGGCGCAAGTGCAGGTATTGCGGCGCGAAGATTAGCTGGCGCTACTTCACGGTCGAGCTGATCACACCGATTGCGATGGAAAAGGAACAACGCTTCGCCGTACGGGAAGGTGGACGAACGGTGGGTGCCGGTGTCATCAGCGAAATTATCGAATAACGGCGAAGGAGTTTTCTGGTGAGAATAATTGTTACCCTTGCATGCGGCGAATGCAAAAGGAGAAACTACACAACGACCAAGAATAAACGCACAACGCCGGACAAGTTGGAATTCAGCAAGTATTGCAGATTTTGCAGAAAACATACTTTGCACAGAGAAACCAAATAGAAGAAATGATACAGGCCAGTAGCTCCAACGGTAGAGCGTCGGACTCCAAATCCGAGTGTTGGGGGTTCGAATCCCTCCTGGCCTGCCAAATACAAAAGAGCAAGCCCGGCAATTGACATAAACAAAGAAATTTCTTTGATGGTTTCATTTGGATTTGACCATTTTGGGAG
>SDBS01005355.1_pt1 | contig 12528 bp, 11 predicted proteins | sample 2277091 | NCBI WGS metagenome assembly SDBS01 (sample SAMN10404972, study PRJNA504765) | marine sediment metagenome | isolation source: marine sediment core GS10_PC15, 163 cmbsf | place: Arctic Ocean: Southern Knipovich Ridge | collected 2010 | reverse complement strand
AGGAAGACGGCCCTATGCATGCGCAAGTCCCCCGTCTTCGCAGGGGGGCGCAAGTCCCCCGTCTTCGCAGGGGGGCGCAAGTCCCCCGTCTTCGCAGGGGGGCGCAAGTCCCCCGTCTTCGCACAGGGGGGCGCAAGTCCCCCGTCTTCGCACAGGGGGGCGACAGTCCTCCCCGTTCTCACAGGGTGTCAACTACTCCCTCCCCGGCTCCATTGCCAGCCGCTGGGGCAGGTCATAACGATGCAGATTGGATAGGTCGCGCAGGCAGGTGCACATCAGGTGTTGCACTATCGAGTGGAGGTCCTCAACCTGCTCCATGGAGTAGCTGGGCACAAGCACGCAGATATCAACCAGGCCTTTCAGTTTGCCGCCGTCGAAGCCTGTGAAACCGATGGTAGCGGCCTGCACGGAGCGAGCCATCTCCAGGGCGCGGAGCACATTCGACGAGTTGCCGCTGCCGCTGATGCCGATAACGACATCTCCCTTATGCACCAGATTGGACAGCTGCTTGGCGAAGACATGCTGGTAGCCCAGGTCGCTGGCGGAGGCCGAAATGAGACACATGTTGTCGGTGAGGGCGATGGCCCGGAAAAGGGGCAGGTCGGGCACCGCTGCCCCCTTGCACAGGTCGCTGGCGAAGTGGGAGGCGGTGGCCGCGCTCCCTCCATTGCCCATGATGAAGACTTGCCTGCCGTCAAGGCGGGCAGACTGCAATACAGCAATCACCTCGCGAATGTCGTCCATCGGCATCTGCGCCAGACTTTCCTGCAAATCCTGGATATACCTTGAGATGCCGTCCATCCTATCCTCCCGCACCAACTGAAATTGGCAGTCGGCGGTCAGCCACTGTGACAGGCAGCCGACCACCACAATGACTCTCGCGAATACCATCTTTCAGTCTCAGGGCAAGCTGCGAGCCGTTTCAGCTCGGCGCTGGGCAACGGCTCGTAGTGTTGGGCTTCCTCTTCAGCGCTGGCCTTGGTCGAAATTCGGGTGACTGGTCGTACTGGCGGTGATTATGGCTGATTAGGCCGGAGTTGGGATGGCTCTGGTAGCGTGCTCCAACCGCTCCCCATACTGGTGACGATAGTATTGCTGATATTCCCCCGCCTTGGCCTTGCGCCACCACCACTCATTCTCTACATACCAGCGGACTGTGCTTTCAAGCGCCTGATCTAGTGTGTGTCGAGGTCTCCAGCCCAGGGCGATGATTTTGGCACAGTCCAAGCTGTAGCGCCTGTCTTGACCGGGCCGGTCTTCAACGAAATGAATCAACGAGTGAGGTTTGCCTAACAAGTCACAAGTTTGGGTGGCCAGATCAATCGCGGCCAATTCGCGTCCGCCCCCGAGGTTATAGACTTCGCCCGGTTTACCCCGATGCAAGATCATGTCAATGCCTTCACAATGATCACGGACATATTGGTAATCACGTTTGTACATGCCGTCACCGTAAACCGGTAAAGGTAAGTTATCTATGGCATTGGTTGTAAACAGCGGCACCACCTTTTCCACGTGCTGGTATGGTCCGATGTTATTGCTGCCCCGGCTGATGGTCACCGGCAAATCGAAGCTGGTGAAGTAAGCCATGGCCATCATATCGCCGCTGCCCTTACTGGCTGAATAGGGGCTGCGGCAGTCGAGAGGGGTCGTTTCTCTAAAGCTGCCGTGGAGTACCTGTCCATATACCTCGTCCGTCGAAATTTGATGATAGCGCTGGACGCCAAACTGGCTGGCCTGTTCCAACAGAACGCAAGTGCCATAGGCGTTGGTATAAGCAAAATTACCGGGCGTCATAAGCGAGCGGTCTACATGGGTCTCGGCGGCAAAATTGACAATACCATCAATCTCATGCCGTTTCATTGTCTGAGCCACACCATCGGCATCACAGATATCCCCTCGAACAAATACATAGCGATCACCGTGTTTCTGGGCCAGGCCGAGCAGGTTGTCCAGATTTCCGGCGTACGTCAATTTGTCATAAACCACAATACGATAATCAGGATATGTCTGTAGCATATGGTGAACAAAATTGGCGCCGATAAATCCAGCCCCGCCAGTAATTAGCAGATTGCCAAAGCCCAGGGCTGGTCTTGGTACGGTTTCCGCGCGCCGCATCAGGATATGCTCTCGATCAATTACCCAGGTGAGCAGGTCGGGCAATGTCGATGCTGTTTTGACACGGACAAGAAGTGAGCGACGCCAATCTTCAATCTCTTCCATATGCCCGTCAGACGCATGAGAACCGGTGAGTATGACCTCGCTCACATCATATTGGCGAATGAGTTGGGGCACACGGGCATAGCCTCCTAGAACAGGTACGTTGTGGATCCGCATCCGATGCACAGCCGGATCTTCATCCACAAAACCCACCACTTCGATGCCGAGTTCCGGATGCTGCCTAATATAGCGGACAAAAGCCTCGCCAACATCGTCTGCGCCGACAACCAAGGCATTGATCCGATCGCCAACAAACTCTGTGTTTTGTGACCTCTTCCTGAGGACCGTGTAATTCCAGTAGATCCGGCGTGAGAAGCGAGCCGCACCTAACAAAAACGTGTTCAACAGGACATCCAGAAGAAAGATGGAAAGCGAGTCACCATAGGGTAATCCCAGCAGGGGCAAGACCAGGAAGTTGATGAGATAGATGCAAACCATACTGAACAGGCTGGCCAGGATGACCCGGACAGCCTCAGCCATACTCGCATATCGCCACAGACGGTGATACAAACCAAACACCAGGTAAATGGGAATGCGGACAAACAGGGACACCCATAACAAACTCTGGTACCTGGCAAAACTGTCAACGACGCCGGACGTTGTCTCAAAACGAATCAATCCGGCTAGAACAAAGGACAAGAAGATAACCCCAATATCAATTTGAACTAAACGGACTCTAACGGAAGGAAAACGATCAAACATACGGACCTCCTTGTGTCAAAGCAGTCAAAACTGGACAGCAGGCGCCACAGGTATCCAGAGCATGCCTGGAGAGACAGACTGAAGTGAAACCCTGAAACTGGACAACATGCTTAGTTCAGGATCGCATAGCCAGGAATGGGGAACTACGATGACGAAAGGCCGAGGATTCACCGCAGAGAACACGAAGTTCGCATTCAGTGCGGGCGGCCTTCAATCACGAATTTCACGAGTAGCCAAATTGCACGAATTCCTATCAAAAGCTACTAAGAGGCTATTCGTGGAATTCGCATGTTCGTGCCATTCGTGATAAGAGTATCAATCTAACTTCCCAGGATTGTGAGCCATCCTAAAATTGCCCGGCGTAATGATGGATCGACTCCACAGCCAGACAGATACCGTCAAGTATCTCATCGCTCATCACGGAGTAAAAGGGCAAACATAAAACACTGTTAGCCACTTGTTCCGTGATGGGAAGATTGGCTCGGTATTGTTCCTGGTAGGCAGCATACGCTTGGTGGAGGTGCAGCGGTGGGCAAAAATATCGACGGGCAAGGATATTCTCGGCGGCCAGGGCGTCATACAGGCCATCGCACGAGAGTCCAAACTGAGCCTCATCAATGAGTACTGCGAGATTCTGATAATTCATATAGACATCAGGGCTAATGTCCTGAAAACGCAAGCCTGGCAATTGCCCTAGACGCCCTATCAGCAGGCTGGCGTAGCGCCGGCGATTCTTAATGTGTTGATCAATGGTCTTCAGGTTCTCCAGGCCCAGAATGGCGTTAAACTCTTGCATCTTGGCATTGAGGCCACAAAACTGAGTGTTCTCGGTGCCGGGATCACCGAAATTGCGGGCCAGGGCCACGTATTCAGCCAGATCGTTATGGGCCGTGGCGACTGCTCCCCCTTCGCCCATCGGAAATACTTTGGTGGCGTGGAAGCTAAAGACTTCCGCATCGCCAAAGTTGCCGATTCTCTGGCCCCGGTAACGGCTGCCAAAAGCGTGGGCCGCGTCAAACAGCAGGGGCAGGCGGTGGCGCCGGGCCACTTGTCGTAGACCCTCAATATCACACGGATGCCCGTAGACGTGAACTCCCAGGATGGCCGAGCTGCGGGGGGTGATGGCGGCCTCAACGGCTTGTGGATCAAGGGTAAAGGTGTCCGGATCAATGTCGGCAAAGACCGGCTCCAGACCGGCCCACCACAAGGCGTGGGCCGTGGCGGAAAAGGTGAAGCTAGGGACGATGACCTCCCCCTCAAGCTTTAAGCCGGTCAGGGCCAGCACCAGGCCCAGCGTACCATTGGCCACCGTCACACAGCGAGGCACTTGCAGGTATCGACTCAGTTCCGCCTCTAGAGCCGGGACGTTCTTCCAAAGGTTGGTTAGCTGGCCTGTTCTTAGGATTTCGCTAACCGGCGCGGCAACAGTCTCCAGTTGGGGAAACAGGGGCCGGACGATGCCCAAGGGCTCGGTAAACAGGGGCTCGCCGCCCAGTATCGCCGGGTTCTTTCGCCCGTTCTCATGAATATGCATTGTCGAAGACCTGGTATGACCTGATAGCGTTCGTCTCATATTACCCGGGCTGGAACACCAACGGCGGTTGTATTAGCTGGGATATCACAGATCACCGCAGCCCCGGCCCCGACGACAGCCCAGTCACCAATCGAGCAACCAGGGATGACAGCCGCGCCAACACCAACCAGGGCACCTTCGCCAATCTTCACATGTCCCGCTAGATGTGCCCCTAGCGCCACATGAACATAATCTTCAAGGTGATTGTGGTGACTGACGGCGCAGCCAGCACTCAAGACCACCCCTCTCCCTATCTGGCTGCCCGTATTGACCACTGCGCCGGCACAGATCATCGTCCCGATCCCAATTTCCACCGCCCCGCCGATGACCGCTGTGGGGTGGATGGTGCTAACGAATTGTTCGCCCCTATCCCGCAACTGCTGGAAGATCCTCCGACGGGTGAAGTTGGCGCCAATAGCGACAATAACGGCCTTATGCGCAATGTCCGGTGCCTGGGCAATGGTGCCCAAAACCGGTAAGTCGAGAAATGAGCGTTGCTGCAAGGTTGGATCGTCATCCAGATAGCCGACGGGTTGGATACACTCGTCACCACTTTCTAGTCTGGCCCGAAAAATATCGGCCACCATCTGGCCTGTCCCCCCAGCACCAATGATCAGAACTCTCATGAGGCATCTACCTCCACTGGATGTCCCTTGAATTCTTCTGTAGTGATGTGTCCCGGCTGGCTGATGTTCTCGCGCAAGATGATTTTCTCAATTGTTTTGAGGATGATATGCTGGTCCAAGCTGAAAGAAACATTGTCGACATACCAAACATCAAACCTGAAGCGCCGTTGCCAACTAACGGCATTTCGACCGTTGATCTGAGCCCAGCCGGTCAGGCCCGGCTTGACCTCGTGACGCCGAGCCTGCTGCGGGGTATAACGCTCTAGGTACCTCATGCGCAAGGGCCGGGGACCGACCAAGCTCATCTCTCCTCTCAACACGTTGATGAGTTCGGGCAACTCGTCCAGACTGGCACTTCGCAAAAACTGACCAAAGGGAGGCAGGCGGTCGACATCAGCCAGCAGGTTACCCCGGGCATCGCGAGCGTCGGTCATGGTGCGGAACTTGTAGACGGTGAAGGGCTGCCCGTTCAGACCGGGCCGCGGCTGCCGAAACAGGATGGGCGCCCCCAGCTTCAAGCGCACCAATAAGCCGATCAAGGCCAGCACCGGCCAGAGCAGTATTAGAGATGGAACGACGAGGACCAAATCAAACACCCGTTTACCAAAATTTCGATAGATCATCACTAGTACCCTCACCTAACGAATATTAAGCTTAACACCACAAAGTAGCCTGTTGTTGTGAATTTACGGCTTTTTGCTGTCAGATTATTCTGTTCTAACCTTGGGGGATAAGTAGATGTGCCACGATAGTAAGGACTGGACCGAGATAGTATTCATCCAATGTGCGACACATCGTGATGTACTTCTGAGATTGTAGGGGGCTTGGGGATAGGCAGTCCCTTCTCCTGTAAGAGACGCACGTATTCCGTATGCCACGCCTTCCAAACCGTTTCCCGGCGAAAGTCACGCAGAACTCGCTCCCGGCCGGCCTGGCCATGTTGGCGGCCCAAATCTGGATCATTAAGATATATGAGGCTGGCCTCCACCAATGCCTCAACGTCGCCGATTGGCACGAGCGTTCCCGTCACCCCATCTAGTACTGCATCTACGACCCCTGTTGCCCTGAAGGCAACGACCGGCACACCTGCTGCTCCGGCTTCAAGCAATACATTTCCAAAACCTTCTCTGTAAGATGGGAATACAAAGAGATCCATCAAGTGGTAATATGGAGCGGTATCTATGACGTAGCCCGTCATAACCACTTGACGGTGTGCTTCTAGGCGCTGGGCGTAACTTGTGGGGATAGGATCACCTTCCTCCAAGCGCCCCAGAAGAAGCAAACGTGCGTGGGGGGATGATTCCAACACTTTTTCAAAGGCATCTAGCAGTTCCACAATGCCTTTATCTTTCGTAAGACGCCCCACGAAACCAATAACAGGCACCTTTTCCGGAATTCCTAACTGTTCACGTAATGTCTGCGACTGTCGAAGTGTATCCACAGAGGGCAGGAATCGTCGTGCTTCCAAGCCATTGGCCGACCCATTGGCTAATGCAAGCGTCTTCGTCACTGGCGCTAAGCCCAAACTTACGTACACTTGTCGCAGACTCTCACTGTTGCAGACTACTCTACTTGCGCAGGCCGCAGCGATCCATTCGGTAACACTCAAGACAAAGCGTTTCCCACCAGATAGGGTTTCCAAACGCAAGGCTACTAAGAAATATATCCGTATGGGCACTCGAGCAAACCACGCTGCCAGCAAACCTAACAATCCAGCCTTGGGGGTAGTGGCATTTACAACATCGGGTTGTAGCTCCCGTAGCAGGCGATACAATCGCCACAGTGAAACCAGGTCTTGCCGCACATCAATCTCGCGCTGCATTGGTACGGCCAGTGCGGTAACCCTCTCGAAGCTAGCTGCTGCCTGCAAATCACTCCCTGGCGATGAGATCAGCAGCACATCAAAGCCCCGGTCTCGGAAGTAACCAAGCTGCCCTCGCAAAAACGCCCGAGCACTTAAGGGTACTGTAACAATATAGACAAGTTTAGGCACGATAAGAGCTCACCTGGCTGTAGTCCCAGCACCAAGGTCGGACTTTTGGAAGAGACGATCGGCAGTGGCCCAAACAGTTTGACGGGCCTGATTGAAGTTGTATAAATCTTCCGCCGTTGGCGGCTGCGATCTGCGCTGGATCATCCATTTCCCAAGCCCCACGGCAAAGCTCCCCCGGTAGATGATGGACTTGACCGCGGATTTGCAGATGTTGATCCGGCTGGCCATGGGGAAACGGGCCCTATGCTTCCAGAACATCTGCTGGCTGTAGCTGTGACTCAGTAATATCTTTTCCAGGCTTACAGTGGCATACTCACTGTAGACATAAGTCACATCTGGCAGGATGCAGTAATGGCTTCCCAGGAGGAGCTTGAGCAAGAAATCAACATCCTGTGACAGCCGGAAATCCGGATCGTACCCGGCTCGTTTGGCAATCTGGGCGCGCATCATAGATGGTGCGTGGGCGACTGGGGGTGGGGCCAATCTGGTTAGTGGGCCCCGAATCATAGGCTCTCGTCCCATCGGCCCACGCGCGCGAACCCCCACCATCTCATTTTGCACATTCACGATGGCCATGCCGGTGCTGACCAACGCCAACCTTGCTTCACGAATCAGTATCTCGACTTGTCGCTCAATCTTGGTTGGGTAGAGCCAGTCGTCCGCATCAAGCATACAGAGATAGTCGCCCGTGGCATAGTCAAGGGCTGCTTGCTGAGCCACACCTCGTCCCATATTCCGGTCGAGTCGAAAGAAGCTAATCCGTTTGTCACTGGCCTGCTCGACAATATCTATGGGTCGATCGGTCGAGCCATCGTCGACTAGAATGCACTCCCAGTTTTCGTAGGTTTGAGCGACCAGAGAAGCCAGAGCCAATGGGAGAGTCCCGGCAGAATTGTAGCAAGGCATCATCACTGAAACGAGAGGTCTCATACCCGGATCTCCGGCCGCGGTGGGGAAACTTGTTGGGACAAGTTGCCGGCGACGGTAACCAGCCCGGCCAAAAGCCAGATCAACCCCATCAATCGGGTGCTATACAGAAACTCCCCACTCAGCGTGGCCAGGCCAATGCTGCCCAAGACGACCAGGAAGCCGCTGGCAAAGGCCCTTAGCTCACCAACTTGATGGCGCGCTACAGACAGGCCTCTCCGCACAAACTGCCACATTATTCCCAGAAACGGTATGACCCCGATTAACCCCACATCAACCAGCATGGTCAGCCATTGATTATGCGAGCCGGACCAATGGACCGTGCCCAGATACGGGTATGAGAAGTAACCGGTCCCAACCAGCGGCCGCCGCGAGAACTCCTGAAGATACCGTCGCCAGCCTTGCTCTCGCCCACCCATATCGAAGTATGAGATGGTTGACCATTCCTGCTGGCGAAATGTTTGCTCAATTCGCTCAGAGACCGATGGAAGCGCATATAGGGCCAACGCGATCAATGATACTATCAGAAAGAGCGGCCAGATACGCTTCTGGGTTGTGGAGTTGCGACTTCTGAGGAGTGAACTGGCACCGATCAACAAAGATCCTACAGCCAGGGTCAGCCAGGCTGCGCGTGAATAGGTGAACACGATACCGCCAAACAACACAATGACCGCTGCCAGGTACACGATAGCTCTCTTTCCTCCCAGGTGAGCCCGGCTGAGCATGACCAGCAGCAGCAAGAGCACACTGGCCAGAAAAACGCCAAACCCATTAACACTGCCGAACCACCCACTCGTGCGCAGGCCGCCATAGTAAGCCATGTATGAGCCAATCCCGGCATATTGTTGATAAAGGGCGATGCCGGCCCCAACCGTGCTGGCGGCAATCACGAGCTGCACCAGAGTCCGAATATCTCTACGGTCGTCAACCTCATCCAATACCAGAAAGTAAAGCCCACTGTAGGATGCCCATTTAACAAAGTGTGCAATCATATCGGGGAGAACGCGGCTGCTCAAATGGAAGGTTGTCCCATTGACATAGCCAATCATCACTGCCAGTATGAAAAGGCCCCATAGTGACACCACTGAGTCATCCTTGGGAAACAAACGCTCTCGACGAACCAGCTTCTTAGCTAACCACAGTCCCCAAAGGATTATGACACAGGCATCGGTGATCTCCAGGCTTCCGGTCAAGCTCTGTCCCATTAGAGGGATTTCGGTGGAAACAGGCAACAGGATAACCGCTACCATTAGCCAACGCCATAGGTTAACATTGAGGAATGCCAGGATACCTGCTAACGCCATCACGGGCAGGACCAGCGCCCCATACCGGACAACTGCTGGGCCGGCAACAAGGGAGGCCAGTAGTGCGGCGCACACAAGCAGTATCTGTGTGAAACGTGTTTGAGAGTAAAACGCTGGCATCATTCCAGAAAAACCCGTTGCACCTCTGCCTGGCGTTGGGCCCAATCAAATTTCTGACTTACCCGCCGTCTCCCGTTTTCTCCCAGACGTCGGGCCAGAGCCTGATCGGTCAATAGGTTGTGGAGGGTTTGGGAAATAGCGTCCTGGCTGGCGGGGTCCACCAACAAACCCGACTCTCGATCGGCGATGGCATCGGCCATACCGCCCGAACGCCCTCCGATGACGGGCTTGCCGCAGGCATTGGCCTCCAAAAAGACTATGCCAAAACCCTCAAGTCCGTGAGTTACTTGACGACTGACAAGGGCAAAAACATCGCAGGCATTGTAATAGCGCGGCAAATCTTCGTCCGGAACAAACCCCGCAAAATGCACTCGATCGTGGATACCGAGTGAAGCAGCCAGTTCTTCTAAACGAGGACCATCGTTTCCTTTCCCCACCACAATGTAGCCAACATCCAAGCCGGCCTTAACAAGCTGGGCCACCGACCTTGTGACCATGTCGAATCCTTTGTAATCCACCAACCGGCCGACGGTCAAGATCTTCTGTCGTTCGGCTGGCCAGCCATCTATGGAAACGTGGCCTTTTGTTTGGAACCGGGCAAAATTGGTCCCCGGATTCAATATCCTTATTCGTTCTGGTGGCACGCAGAATTTCTCTACCAGAATATCTCGGGTGAACTTGCTATTGACAGCAAATCCGTCAATGTTGCCTAACAGACGGCTTTCAATAACCCTGCGGGCGGGGGCGACATCGATCGTTAATAGATCTCCCCCATGCACAATGAGCTTTGTCGTTATATGATACCGAGCGCGGAGATACGTAAGGGTCAGCAGGATCTGAAACGAGACGAAGCCGCCAACCACCACGCCAATTCTCTGATGGCTGATGAGAAAAGACGCCCGGCGTATCCAGCCAGGAGTTAGCAGGAGACTGCGTTTCCACAGCGAGGAATAGTCAATCGGCAGCCGAATCACTTGGTACGACTGACACGTATCAAATTCGCTGTCACCTGGCATGTTTGGCGTCAGGACCGTAACACTCGAGCCCAGAAGATGACAGATGTTATGAAGGTAGTCAGCTATGCCACCTCCGTGAGGTGGAAAATCCGTCGTAATCAGCAGCATCTTTTCACTCAATTGAACACCTCCAGATCCTGACGAGCGATTCTGGTCTTCCGCCGGTGGTCAACGAAAGCCTGGTCGATTGCTTGACGCAACCTGTCTGCATTATCAGGCACAAGTCGCGGGAATTGCACATACTTCTTATACACGGCATAAGTCCGCATCAACCCATACCAAAGGGGGTACCAGGCTTTGAGCGCATTTCGTCGCATGAACAGGAGACGTGAGCGATGATGGCAATACACCCATTTGGGGGCAAGGTCGCTGTGAGCTCCACCGACTTTATGCCAGACGACGAATTGAGGTACGTATGCCAACCTATAACCAGCTCGAGCAACTCTGACACTGTAGTCCCACTCTTCCACACCAAAGAAATACTCTTCAGGCAATAACCCCACGTTCAATACCACTTCCTTCTTAATCAGCATCAAACAGGCGGTGACAAACGTCGTCAGGCGTGGTGTGTCAAATTGCCCTACGTCTACTTGACCCCATCCCATACGTTTGCCGACCCCCTTGAGCCAATCAATCTCGCCCCCGGCATCCCACAGACGTTTTCCCTCACCATACTTGTATATCTTGCCCCCGACCAGACCGACATCGGCATTTGTTTCAGCAAATGTTATGGCTGGTTCCAAGAAATCAGGTTTGACAAGGGTATCGTTGTTAAGCAGCAGAATGTATTCAGCGTTACGCTGCAGCGCGCGTTTTATGCCAACGTTGCAACCGGCGGCAAAGCCCAAGTTTTCCTTATTCACAATCAGCATTACTTCGGGGAATTCGTCCGCCAGTCTTTGAGCGGAGCCATCAATCGAAGCGTTGTCCACTAGAATGATAGCATAATTGGGATAGCTAATCTCACGCAGCGATAATAGGCACTCTCGCGAGTCAGCAAACGAGTTCCAATTCAGCAAAACGATGAAGACCTTGGGGTTAGTGCGCACAATATGATGGTTGAACACTCTGCTTCAGCGTGTGCTTCGCCCTCCTAACCTGTCTACATATTGGGTCAAGGTTTAGACTAGATATATCCAAGATCTTGCAGTCGCTTGATGAAGGCTGCCTCGTCATCCGGATCACAAGTTTCCGAAGCGCCAGTTGTGTCGGCACTGGATGAAGTCACATAATGTGGTTTGTGTCGGCTGAAGGGCGACTCAGGCGCAAGAATCTCTCGTAGGACTCTGCCACGCAATTCGGTCGGGATGGGACAATCAAACAGATAGAGCAAAGTCGGTGTGAGATCGAGGATGCTGTAGCTGTTCATCGCCCGTCCCTGGCGGACCCCGAGGCCTGACAGCAGAAACATACCACCTCGTCTATGGGTGGCAACCCATCCGCCCGCCTTGTGCACGTCCCAAAGCTGCTCCCCTAGCAAGTCTACCCGACCCAGCTCGTACCCTTCGTTAGCATCAATCACAATCGCTGGAGTGGTCTCATGAGGCGTGGCGTAGAACTCTTTCCCACGATACACAGTCTTGGCTATAGCCTCTCCAGTGACTGGGTGACAAATGGAACGAAGACCCTTTTGCAGCATAACCAGGAATTGCTCATAGTCGGACTCATTGCTGAAGGCTGCGCGGTTGACGTAGATCAGCCCATCTCCCCCACAGATGGCTCGGGTATGGTGCCAGTCTACCACGGTTTCGTCCCCAAAGCTCAGATTACCCACCCCTGGTCTGACCAGCCCTTGTCGAACCGACCACCGGATTGATTTTGGCACATACTTGCGAGCGATATTGGCTAGAGGAGTCTCAGCCAGTCGGCCGACGAGACTGCGGACACGCTGTCCTTGCCTACTCTCTTTAACCTCAGGTTGGCTTACCCCTCTGTGCCAACATGAGTGACACAACTCTGTTCAGGCTATTAGTGTAGAATAGAGAGCAGAGGAGAGCAATGAATCAGGACGAACCTGTCAGAAACAAGGTACCCAATCCGGAAGTCTGGC
>SDBS01005354.1_pt1 | contig 12529 bp, 15 predicted proteins | sample 2277091 | NCBI WGS metagenome assembly SDBS01 (sample SAMN10404972, study PRJNA504765) | marine sediment metagenome | isolation source: marine sediment core GS10_PC15, 163 cmbsf | place: Arctic Ocean: Southern Knipovich Ridge | collected 2010 | reverse complement strand
GGGTGATTACATCTGTAATCGACTCGCTAGCTGCAAACCCATTCTTACCATTGCCAGCAACGTACTGAACTATGATCTCAGAACCACTACCAGGAACATTCCCGACCACTCCATCTCCGAAGCGAACTTCAGGTGGAGCGGAACCATATGCCATCTCGTACTGATTAGTTTGCTCGAATTTCAGGAATTCTTTTTCAGTCCATTCGTCCCCATCCACCCATACATGTACCTGACCTTCAATCAGGAATTGCTCTGTTGCCACACCACCCAACTTGAATACCTGATTCTTTGAACCATCCGAAACAAAAATCTGCCTTTTGGTTTCACCTTCCCGAACTGCCACGTCATCAGGCCCCTGATCGTGAGCTGGGAAAACCACGTCCTGTGTGGCCTCGAAAATGAGATCATTAGGCCCCTTGAACTTGAAACCCTCTGGAATAGTTACGGTAAATCCCCAATCATCATCCAGGGTAACTGTTAGATCCACGGAACCAGATACAGCTCCGTACATCTTATAACCAATCTGCCGAACCAACCTGTCAACGGCCGTCCGCGTCTGAGCCGTGGTTATGTAAGAATCAGTTGCCTGTCTGTCCAGATAAAATGACAGATTATCAGCTACCCAGGAGATGATATCCAAAAGCATAACACCAAGGGCACTCTCCATCCAGTCGTCGTAATCACTTCCGTATTCGGCCCGAATCCTGGTTTTCAGATCGTCGTAAAACGTCCAGAAATCCCTACCTGCGTATCTGACTCTGGTCAGATCTTCTGCTGTTGCCATTGGTTACGCACTCCCTCTAGGAAACTCAATAGTAGCCATGCCAGCCTTCCTGTTGACTACGTATCCAACATTCACAATCACCTTCGTATCGTCTATTTGAACGTCCAAGCTCACTACTCTGACCCGTGGTTCATTCGCCTGGATCGCTCTTATTGTTTCCTGTTTTATTTTCGCACTAAGCACCACTGTGTTATTACCATGTACGTACAGCATTGCATTGCAACCAAATCCCGGCCTCATTATCCTCTGTCCAACAGGAGTAATCAGGATATTCTCGATAGACTGCTGAATCAATGCATCATCTTCCACCATCTCGGGAAAACCGGTTAGCCCTTTTTTGAACGGATATGCGATTCCTTTTATACCCATACCAACCTCACAGAATAGGACCAGGTACCGGTGGCGCTCCCGGAAGCGTTGTAATCCCACCAAGATTATTCGTATGGATCGCCGTCGCAATCGTTAACATGGATTGTTTCTTATCAAGCTTACCAGACGTGTTAGCCGTAAACACCGACGTGAGTGTATCACCTATTCCAGACAGTGTTGGAGGCGGTGTACACGGTGGGATCGTGCCGGAAAAGATAGATGGAGTAGCCCCGCAGATAACTCCCCAGAAGGCCACGATTCCGCTTTGCATAGCGACCTCTCCCGCCTTGGACATCCCGGATAAAGCTGACACCATTGCTTTCGTAGCCGCTGAAAGCGATCCAGGTGCCACGGGGATTCCGGCTCCCGTTGCCTCATAGAAATAAGCTGTGAAGGCATCTGCAAACTTCTGAGCCGACTCAAGTTCATCTTCGGTCAATGGCATCTTCTCCATCTCAGACGCTAATTTGTTTGGCATCAATGGCATTATCTAACCATCCGGGAAAACCAACTTTGTTGAGTTAATCTTCGCATCCCACGGGGGAGCCATAAGCATCGGATTCGGTGGTCCACTCGGTCCCATTCCAGTTGGATGTATGTGTGCATCAAAAGCATCGAATTTACTTTTCAGTTTGGTGTATAGAGCCTCCATGTGATCGGCAATAGTCGCCTTCACTTTACCATCGCCAAGAACTGTCGTCGCACCAGCGTCCTTCCCGTTTATTTTCAGAGCAGCACCTTCACTCAATTTGATCTCGATCTCATCTTCCTTCAAATGAATGAAGTGCTTATCCTTCACGTTCAGTTTAACAGTAGCATCTTTGTCGATCAGCAAACTCGATGTATCTGTTCCATCTGTCCAGCTAACTAGAACAGACTGTTCACCGTCTTTATCTTCAAGTAAAATCTTGTGACCACCCTTGGTGATCCATCCTCTACGGGTAGGCGGCTTGGCGCTTTTGCCACTCCCTTCGATATGAAAATCACTGGAAAGCTCATCATTGGCGTACCAACCACCAACGTACATTGGGTAATTAGCGTCGCCATTTTCGAACACTACCAGAACACCATCTCCATCTTCTGGTGGCCAGAATTCACCATACTGATTTCCCGCCGATCTAAAAACCGGAAGAGCCCAATTGGTTAATTCTTCTTTTCCGAATACCGCAGGAACTTTCACCTTGATTCTACCCCTGTTTTCATCGTCTGCGTTGCTGGTCACTAGACCACGATACATTCCATAGTATCGGCCAAAATATTCCAGACCGAATCGAAGTAAGTTATCAAAAAAAACAGCAAACGTTCCGGCCATGATCATCCCACCTCAACCATTTCGGCCTTTATGTCCTTACCTTGTGGCGTGGCCTCTGCTTCCCTGTCAGCAACTTGTCCCGGAGCATCGTTAGCAGCTTCAAGAGACACTGGATAACCCCTCTTATAGCAATTAAACGACATGTCCCATCCACTGCTATTTGCCGTGTGCTTAACACTAGAGATGCAATAATTTCCATCAATCACACTATTTGGACCCCCATGCGTAACAACCAGCTGCACACATTCATGTGGGACAAGATCCGGGACCCCTACTGTCGTACATGCGGCTGCGATTCCAGCTCTCTTTGCACCCTGCTCATAATGACCTTCCATTTTTAGTTTTCGATTCTTATCAGAAGCAGGAATGGATATATTCTGTCCAACTTCATTTTCACCATCCATTGCTGGTTCTTTCTGCCCAACTGGAGAAGCTTTCCCTTCTCTTGTTGGACCATCAAGAACCTTTGGGGAACTACTTGGGGTAGCTGTTGTCGTACCATCAACTGTCTCTTCAGAAATTTGCTTATCGTTTGGATCAACATCGAGACTAATAAGTCCTTTACTGCTAGCAGCCATAAAGAACCACTCGGTTTGACTATCAAACGAAAGTAGAGGATAAATCTGCACTGTAGGATCTACTGTTCCCCTCATTACAAACCGTTTGACTGGATCAGTCGCACGAATTTCTGAAATCGACTTAATAAAAAGTGCTGGCTTCTCCGTTTCTGGATTAGTTCCAAAATACATTTCACACTGATGCATACGAACAAGTTCCTGGATCATCCGCCAGTCACTAAAAAATTGTTGATCAATTTGAACAGGCACCACTGCCATGTCCCAGACAGCCTTCTCTCCATACACTACTTCCTTGCCGTACTTCTTGGCTATTTCCTCAATTACATCTTTTGCATATTTTTCTGACCATTTTGACCTAACTTGTCGCAACATCATCGAACGCTCAGAACCCTTCACTGGTAGCGTAATCTGTACCCCATCTGGAGAAATCGTGATATTTGGTTTTTGAACTGCTCCATAGTAACGTGCAGTAGATAATCCAAGTTCGGGATAATCGATCCAGGCTTCGACATTGCAATATGGAAGTCCCAATTCACTATTCAAGAAAGCAATACCCTGTTCATACGTCATATCAAGTGATATATTAATTTCCGCCGCCCCTCCATCACTAATGTCAATCTCAAGGCTGGATACAATCGGAAGATCCTTCATCATGGGATCATCTTCGAAGCCGCTATCACCCCACAGGTGATATGCACCACCACTCTGAGGAAATAGAATGACGTGAAGACCTACAGCAATGCCTAATCCGTAATCTGGCATTCCTACCTCGGCTTCAACAACTTAGAGAGTACAAATGTCGGGGTCGGTATTCGCAAAAGCTCACCCACTTCTAAGTCATATGGAAAATTTCTCTTACCGTTTGCCAAGGCAATCACCCACCACAACCCTGGATCTCTGTAGTATTTAGCTGCAATCCGATCCATCCGATCCGTTGCATCAACCTGGTGAATCAAGTCGTCTTCCCTCGGATCGATGTCAGGATATTCCGGCAGTTCCCAGAACTCCATGCCATACATTACTAACAGATGAGCATGTATCAACCGTGAAGCATTTCTAATCCGAACAGACATTAGGCGTATGCTCCCATAGCGGTTCCCGATTCACTCACACCCCTACCACCTTTAACCGTTACGTTGATTGGTTTGGTAATCGAGCCCTGACGCTGAAGCTCGGCCACAACGTTCCCAAAACCAGATACAAGAGCTGTAATCAGTGCCCTAGTTCCTTCGTCATTGGTACCAGCAGCACTAAGGCTAGAACCACCAACACCAACACCGGGACGACCGGTCGGTACTGTTGTTGGTTTCACTGTAGCTCTAACCCGATCAACCATTTTACGCGCAGTCTCTGCTAATACAGGCTTTCCGCCCTCACGCATAACCCCGGTGAATGCTTTTTCTGCGGACCCAGCTTTGTCAGCGATCATCGCAAACCCACTGGCTATATCAATTGCCCAACTCTTACCAACCATGCCAGTAGCTATTTGTTCTCCGGTTAATCCCATACTTAACAATGCCTGCCTACTACGGCTATACTTTATTTCCATCAGATCAAGTTGGCGTCCAACCGTCGGCTGGAGTTTTAACCACAATTCCTGCTCTTTTTCGCTACCTTCCTCAAGTCTGTTTAGGTACGATCTCAAATTAGATGCTTGCACCGCCATAATCTTGAATTGATCCAAAGCTTGTTGCTTCATCTTCACAGTTGTAGCATTTCTGCGTGAATCAAGTGTTTCCTGAGCCTTCTCAAATGCTCTTATCATCTCTGTAGATTTGACTTCCAGACCAAGCCCAACTTCTTCGGTAAAGATCCCTCTGATCTTCTTTGCCTCTATATTCAGTCCAAACAAATTCTCCATCAACTCAGAAACCTGCTTCGATGTCTGCTCTAAAGCCCTATTCATCTCATCGGCAGACCACCCATAGCTTTTCGCAATCTCAAAATACGTGTTTGCTGTTGCCTTTGCACTATTAAGCGCAATTTCAATCATCCTCCCAGCACGCGCAGCCGCTAAACTCTCATTGATATTGGCAAGCGCCTCATTTTCTTTTAAAACTTCTTGAAGATCTACATTGTTTTTCAAGCGTTCAGCCCACGGTATTACTCCCTCTATATCCCCAATCATACTGGCAGCCATCGTGTTAACCGTCTTCGTCACATTATCGGCGTGGAATGCAGTCTTACTCAAACCTTCCGCAAGACTTTTTATTAACCCAGCGATAGCACCGATGCCAGCACCTATAGGCCCCCCAATAGAGAATCCAACACCAGCACCACCAAGAATATTAGTTGTTGCTTTAGCTGACTGTTCAGTCATACCAAGTTTTTCAAGCATCGGATCGAATGCACCAGATAGAGCCAGCATTCCACCATATGTAGCTACCATACTTCCCATACCCTTCAATGCTGGTGCCATTGACTTCGCGAAACCACGTGCAGCACCGCCCATCTTCTTGAAACCTTTCACCACAGGACTGCTTCTCAGCATACCGCCGCGTCCTCCCATCTGCCCACCCATGGGAATCATCCCAGCCATTCCACCGCCACGACCCATTGCAGCGCGAGTTGCTGCTGGCATTTTCGCAAAAGCCCCCGTCTCTTTTGCCGTCCTCGGACCTACACGGAATCCACCACCAACCGGAGCCCCCATACCTCTACCGGCCACGCCCATTGCCATACAACTTTGCGCAGCCTGTGATTCCGCACATGCAGCTGCCGAGTGAGCTGACAACATTTTACTGGATCGCCCAAAAACATTCTTCAGACTACCGAAAATCCTGGATCTGAGTCGAGGCGAGAACATCATACCAACTGCCAGGGCACTCATTACCACTTTAGCAGCCTTGACGATTTTCTCTCCAAAATTAGTATTATCGTCCGACCAAAAATCCCACATCTTAGTGAAGAGTGATTTGATCGCTCCTTTCACTACGCCACCAATCCCGGAGATAGCAGACTCTACACCGTCCCCAAGTTTCTCACCGAAGCCCTTTTCCATACCATCAATCTGCGTCTTGGCTTCTTTCTGACTATCATCTCCCCATAACCATCCCCATAACCCTTCCCAGAGTCCAGTCACGGTATCTATGATGAAATCACCAAGATTCAGAAATGCATTTCCGATCCAGGTAAAAGCATTCCCAAAAATCTTCTTCCAATCCTGTTTCTGTAGCCAATCACCAGCACTCTTGAGTAGATCACCGAATAGGCCAATCCCGGTCGTCACCTTCTCGTATACCCAGACGGACGCCGCCTTCATGGCGCTCCAGATTTTACCGCCTAACGCCAGCCACAACTCCTTGGGCGTCTCCATTTTCTTCAAGTCTTTGGCTGGCATCTTGAAGATGTACTTAAGAATGAATCTCGGAATATCCGAAGCTAGTTTGGAAAACAAACTTTCAAGATCCTTCCCGAATATACCAACTAATCCAGCCAATAGCCCTAGCGGGCCGACCATCTTCATGACTGTCTTAATCGGTCCCGGTAGACCACGTAGCATCTTGCCAAAAATTCCAAATGGTTTACCAAGCTTTCCGATTGCTTTCTTGACATCCCCAAACTTGAGCCCCATCGAGCCCAAAGCGGTAATGGCTGGAACAGCATCTCCAGCCGCGTCGATTGCGATATCAGCGAACCCTCCAAGAGCCTGTCCGGTTTTGGTGAGCGGAAAAATAGCACCGATTCCGACCTGGCGCATCAGTGAAAATCTTCTGATCAAGGTTCCCATCGGACCCTTGTCTTTACCAAGATCCTGCATAGTTTTAGCCAGGGCTCCAAACGTCCGCCGCTGCCTCTTCACAAAAAGCCAAGCATCCTTCCTGGCGATTAAATTGAATTTCGTGGAAAACGATTCTCTTATTCTGCTTAAATGATCATCAATCGACAGTCCGGTTTTGTAAGAACTTCTAGCAAGATCACGTAGGGCATTCTCGGCGTTTCTTACCGGACTCTTAGATGAAGCCAACATCTTGTCGATTTCAGCACCTACACTTCCAGTCTGCTCTACCAGGACTGTAAACTGTGGTCCTAGATCCCTAACCGTCTTCTTCAGTCTATCGAGTGCCCCCACGTCACCAGTTTCCCGCACCGCCTTGATCATCTTTCGCATGTTGATCGTGAATTCTAACGGGTCATCCTTCATTAACTTAAATATGGAAGTCACATCGACACCAGCTAGAGACATTTGCTCATAGAACTCTGGCAAATATTGGGCCAATCCAGAAGTCATTTTTCTAAATTTGTCTTCCGCACCAGACAACTTCTCGAATACCTGCATGGCCATAGCGGTATTCTCGGGGATGGTCCCACCCATTGTCTTCTGGGCTACAGATCCCAACATTGAAATAGCTTTCATAGTCTTGTAGATAGCTTCCGGGCCTTCCTCTTTCAACGTGGCTGCGAATGCCTCATCCATTTTGCTAAGAATATCGGGAACCTGTTGAAACATCTCCACGCCGAAACCCATAGCTTGTCCTTGGGCAACGATTTGATCTAACAGGTTTTTAGATTGCTTTGCGGTAAGTCCATAACTCGACTGAAGACTCTTATAAACATCCACTAACTTCTCGGCATCAACTCCGGTTACTTCCTGGATCTTCACCAAGTCTTTCATTTCCAGACCTAGTTCTTTGATATTCAACCTAGATGCGTGGACAGCCTGAAATGCCTTGACGACTCCACCAATATCGGTGTTCAGGCTATAAGCCATACTGTGGGCATCTTTTTTAAACTTGCCAAGAGCCTTACCGGCCATCCCCATTGAGGCCCCGGCAACAGACGATACCTTGTCAAAACCAATCATCGTCTGCTCAAGACCGGTGGTCATCTGTGCACTACCGGCAGAGCTTCCGATATCATCTAACTTATCTGCTATTGACCCGAGCTTGGCTAATGAAACTGACGCGATAAAAGCTGAGAGCTTGTTCATCCTAGCAGACGTGTTGACCGACTTGACCCCATCGTCAAGGCGCTCCATTCCGTCTGCCAGACCTTCAACCTGCTTCTGGGCACCTTTGTCCTTGGCACCAAAAACCCAACCAAGACCAATGTCTCGCCAGGCCATATTTACCTCGCGCAATCATGTGCGTACTTCTATCTCCGTCTTCCTCGGCGCGTCAATGACCTTAGCCTTGCTGCTTGCTCACGATCTAAATTGGCTCTCTTATCCTCTACTTCTTTTTTCCAGACCAACAATCTCCACCTGCGTGTAACAGGTATCTTCATGTGATCTTCGTAACTACCACCAAACCATTCCATCAAAGCCTGTAACTCAGATTCCAGTGCAGCTACAAACCCGATGGGAAGAAAAAACCTATTTGCGCCGGGTCGAAAGTGCTGATGAAGATTTCTCCACAATCAGGACACTCAAATTCCACATCGGTATCCATACCAGCTTCTTTCTCCCTAAATTGGCTCCGAAGGAAGTCGCGGTCTTTTGTTGGCATTCCCTTCACCAACCTGAATGCTTCCCTTCCTTCCCTGTCCAGATTCACGCGACCTCTGGAGTCTTTCAATCTCTTGCCTAGAGAAAGTTCTTTACCGCCAACGGAAATCAGTCGCATCATGATTGAGTACGTAAGTACATCTTTCGACTGCGCTGCTTCCCGTAAAATGGAAAGTTTTTCTTCCTCTATACCGGTCATTATCCGCCAGACCGCCGTCTTCCCTCTTGGAAGCTCTACATCGTACTCGCGCTTCATTGGTTCAGGCATCTTGGTAACTGTCAAGCTACCTAGATCGAGAACCATGTCCCGTGGCGTTGGCTTCTCACACTTGGGGCACTCAACTCTCATCTTGTAGTCATCCCCCAGAGAAACGCGGCGAAGCGCAACGAATATAAAATTCCGATCTACCATAGTGAAATTACGTACAGCCTCAGTAATCTGCTGTTTATTGGTGATCGTGCCCAAGCGCTCTATGCAGTTCGACATCACTTGATTGAGGCGCTTAATAACGTTACCAGATCGACTACCCAACAAATCTTCTTCTACCCCGGTCATTTCATGTAACTCGATATCCGTGTGTAGGACTGCCTCGTTGTCGATGAACCCACCTGGCAAATCAAAAAAGCCTACCCCAGATTTCGGTTCGTCTGGTACACCGCGCTCGTTCACGTCCTGATCTTGATCGGCCTGTAATTCCTTTTCCAACTGCTTTGCCGGTTGCTTCGGCTCCGGCTTCGGTTTATCTACCGGCCCTTGTCCTGGGTGCGGTTGTTGCATATCCATTCTCCTCTCGTGGTTACTGGCTACTCCGTGTCCATTCGTCCGTCCCAATTTTTAAGGCATTGGGCTGCCACTGCTACTTAAATAGTCTGCCATCATTATGCGTACCAACTCACTCACGCTCGATCCTTTTTGCTTGCACGCTTCTCTGAAGTTCAGATACAACGTGCGGTCTACCTCCAGGTTCAGGCGCATCGTACCAACATCTCTGTCGGCACCGACTGTCACACCTCCGTTGGTCACGCACTTGGCACAGAGGGTGGCACCGTTCTCCAATGTGTTCTTACCGCCCTGCTCTGGAGGAACGATGTGCTTCGCCACCAACTCATCTTGCTCGCCACATTCGATGCACTGTCTCTGATCCCGTTCCTTCACCAGCCTTGACCACACCAGTGTCGGGTGCTCAATCTCAACCGGATACTCAATTTCCTTTGGCATCTCACACCTCCAAGTTACTCATACCATGTCACCAGATTCAATGGCTCTGGGCTGCCGTTATTACTTAGAAGCATACACAGAAATACCTGCATGGCAAGTACCTTGGGAGATTTCCTACACTTTGAGTAAAGAGGGCCAAAGCGGTTCTTCTTGGCCTTTGAGCCGCTTCTTGCGCATGTCATCCAACCACTTAATGTATTCCCCATAGCCCATAGCTACGGGCGATTTCTTGGTGAATTTGGATGGGAGTGGCCATGCCCGGCGTAGCGGCATCCCGAGCGGCACCGGGAACGTTGGGATCTGTGCCGTCGTGGTTGCCTGTTCATCCTGATCGTCTTCATCAGTCTCGACAATAGGCTCCCTGGATTGCAGAGAAGCTCCCGTAGGAGTTTGTCCCGCTTGTCCGTTGCCTAGACCAGCGAATAGTTCTTCCAAGCTAACTAGAAGCATCTTGCAGCCCTCCATTTTAATCGGTTATCACCGTCACGTTCCATTCGATCTCCAAACTGGCTTTCTTGATTACGGGGTATGGTTTCCCGCTCGCAAGTTTTACCCACATGTCGTAAACATACTTGCCTACCTTTTGATCCTTGGTGTCGTTTGGCGAGTAATGAAGCTTTCCCAGACCAGCCTCTCGGTCTGTGATCTCAATTTCGGTACCTACGTTCGATGTCTTCTTGATAAGTGCTGTTACAGATCCGTACTTTTCCCGAACAGTGTGGTACACAGTTGCTCCGGTTAAGTCCACGGCAGCACCGTCTTTCGTCGTTACTTCAAAATTCCAGGTCTTCGCAGCCCCGCGAACCACATGAATATCATTCAAAACTCGGCCGGTGGCAGTCATGATTCACATTCCTCCAGGATACAAACAATATCATCGTCGTTGTCCAACACACAAGAAATCTCTTCGGTTTCTACAAGTACACCAATGAGATCATCGTCGTCGTCCAGCACGCACATGATTGCGTCGGCATCCTCAAGTGTGGTGGTGAGATCGTCATCATCGTCCAGCACACAATGGATTTCCTCGACTTCTTCAACCCCAGGATCTGGAGACGGCTGCGTGTCCATATAAAAAACCTGGAGAATGTCGTCAATGACTGGAGCCACTTTCATATCGAAAGCATCCCCACCAAGCTCTATCCAACCATTGTCCGATGTCTTCTCCTGAAGAACACCATTACGGAATACAGCCAGCGTACCGCCTACGTAGTTGACAGAGGTGCTAAAACTGACATTTACATCGTCTATCACACCAATGGCTGTTTCAAATCTCGGATTCGGCATCGTCCCTACCCATAAGCCACAACATAGTAAGCTCCAATCACGTCACCTTCCTGTGGAGCGATTTTCATTCTAAACTTCTTGTTACCCAATTCATCGAATCCATCTTCCCATTCTGGTTTCTTTATCAGACCGTTCACTGTAACCCTAAGAGTTCCGGCCTGGTACTCCTGCTTAGTCTTGAACAGAACATTGAAACCATCTGCAAAACCATTTACCCTGTCCTCAAACTTAGGCCAACCTACTTGCGACACTAACTACTCCACGGCTGTGAACTTCGGTTTCCAGATAATCTCACCATTCCCAAGAGCTTCCTTGAAAGACTTAACATCTGAGAGAAACAACATAAACTTAGGAACCAGTTTCTCAAGGTCTTGAAGCATATCCTTGTTAGCTCTCAAAGGACTGATTTCCATACCGTGGATTTCGCCGTCTGGGCGATCCGCTACTTGTTCACCGGACATATCAACCCTCCCTCTTGGCATCTCTCAATATATTCTTCAGCTCAACCAAACCTTCCTGCATTACATCGTCTACCTTGTTAAACAATGCAGGTTTGAGGCCCTGGAAAGCCTCTCGTAATTCATCGTATACACGAAAAAGTGCTGCAACGCGATTACCCCTGGTGGTCTCCATGGAATTGTAATCTGCCCGGAAACTCTCCCATTTATCGCGTATTTTCTCAACTGACTTCTCCATTTTCTCAATAGACTTCAATGATCTTGTTTCCGATTCCTTCGCATCCTTGCCTGAATCATCTACCTCTTTCTGCATACGCTTCTCGGCCTCTACAATTTTACTCCCGAGTTCTTCCAGAGAATTGTTTATGACCTTTTCACGTTGTTCTGACTGTTTCTTGTACGAACCCAATAGAAGACGCATCAACAATCCGATTATAACAGCCGATGCCGTAAATCCAGCTATTATACTCGCCAAGTCAATTCCCGTTGCTGATCCCATTTTCTTCCCTTTCGATCACCCCAGCCAACCTCCTAAATTCTCCTTTAAGTAACCACTCTCCACCCAATAAGTCTGGCACCCTTGAGATACGCCGTAGTACTTGTTCCTTGGCGACACCAGTCAAGATCGAATGTGTGCTCTGCCGCCGACAGCGTTCCGGTCCACATGAACGTATGGGACGCCTGTAAGGCTGAACCTGTGTATGCGTTTATGCCTAGTTGAGTTGTATCATCCAATTCTAGTTGCATCCAACTTGCGTTGAGACCACTCGCACTAGCGCAATAAGTTTGTGCTGTGCAAATTACAACATATTGTCCTTCTGTTTCTGGGGTAATCGTAAGTCGCAAACGTTGTTGCCACTCTGTACTCGTAGTGCCAACTTCGGCCTCATTCGACGTGTACTGGAAATTCTCACCTATCCCGCCACCTCCGCCACCCGGAAGATTTCCGATCTGAACACGTTTCTTCGCATTAGTTGCTTCGCTATCTTCGATGAGAATCAAATCGGCACTGACAGGCGTAACCTTCTCGGTGATAACCGAGATTTCTGAATTGGTTGCTTTGTGTATCGCAGTAG
>SDBS01005353.1_pt1 | contig 12531 bp, 8 predicted proteins | sample 2277091 | NCBI WGS metagenome assembly SDBS01 (sample SAMN10404972, study PRJNA504765) | marine sediment metagenome | isolation source: marine sediment core GS10_PC15, 163 cmbsf | place: Arctic Ocean: Southern Knipovich Ridge | collected 2010 | reverse complement strand
AACAGATAGAGCTCTTAAACCTCCGCCAGCAGCTGGAAACTGCCGTGCAAAGTGAAGATTACGAGCTGGCTGCCGAATTGAGGGACAAAATAAATCAAGCTGAAAAATAAGGACTGGTAAAGAAATTAGGTTTCGTTTTTGGTTGAGCGAGGACAAGGCTGGCAAGGAAGCAAAATGCAGGCTTACTGGTTGGTAGTCCGAGTTTTGCTGACACCGCCGGCCGAAGCCGCAGCCAGCCAAAAATGGAAGATAATTTATTTACAAGTCCTAAAGGAACTATATACTATACATACGCAATACGAGATATGAAACTAACAGACATAAGTAATGATATAAACGAGTGGTTCAACGGCTCGGGACCGTTGGCCGATATCGTTGTGTCCTCGCGGATTCGTCTGGCCAGGAACATCGCCGGATACAAATTCCTCAGCCATTGTTCAACTACTGAAAAATCTGAAATACTCAAAAAGCTAAGAGATGTCCTTATGTCTCTTAAGCTTGGCGATAAAATCTTCTATATCAGCGTGGACAAAGCACCCACCCTCAGCAGACATTTCCTGGTGGAACGCCATCTTATCAGTCGGCACCACGCCTTCGGCAAGGGCCCGCGAGGTGTCGTCATCGCCCGGAAGGAATTCTTCACGGCTATGATTAATGAAGAGGACCATCTGCGGCTCCAGGTGCTAAAGGCCGGCTGTCAGCTATCTCAATGCGCCGAGCAGATAAACCAAATCGACGATATGATAGAGCAAAAGGTAGATTTCGCCTTCAGCCCTCGTTATGGATATTTGACTGCCTGCCCGACCAATCTGGGCACGGGGGTGAGGGTCTCGGTAATGCTCCATCTGCCGGCCCTGAAGATAACGGGACAGATTGAAAAGTTCTTCAACGCCGCAAGGGATATGAGCCTGGCCGTGAGAGGTCTTTTCGGCGAAGGCACCGAAGCCGCAAGTGACCTGTACCAGATATCCAATCAGGTTACGCTCGGCATCTCGGAGTCGGATATCATCTCGCAATTTGAAAATGTCGTCATCCCTGAAATAATCGAGTATGAAAAAGCTGCAAGAAATCAATTGCTCTCCAAGCAGTCTGACGTCCTCGACGATAAAATCTCCCGGGCCATGGCACTCTTACAAAACGCACATTTGATAAGTTCCCAGGAGGCACTGTTCCTGCTCAGCCACCTGCGATTAGGAATCAATATGCACGAGTATATGGGGGCCTCAACTCCGGCAATAGAGAAGCTTTACACGCTCTGCGGCACCCCTAAGGGCTCGGATAAAACAGGCCGGCTTTCCATTGCCACCATAAATCGGCTGTTCATGCTGACCCTCCCGGCCCACTTGCAGTTAAACCACGGAAAGTCGCTGGACCCTACCAACAGAGACGTTCTTCGGGCCCAAATCATCCGCTCAGCCCTTAACCAGGACACCCCACAGAAAAGCTAAAAATGTAGTCCGTAGAATTGGCAATGAGTTTGCCCATGCAGTACTACTTCTTTTACCTTAATAATCAATCGCAAGAAAAAGCTCATACGTAAATCGCGTACGCGCTTTACGTATAAGACATATGAATACAAAAAAGGATTTGTACCGATTAAGATTAATAAAGCGCTTGCAGTTAAATTGCGGAAAGCCTTTGGACCCGACTCACAGAGACGCCATTCGGGCGAAAATTCATCCTCTCCGCCCTCAACTAGGACATCCGGGAAAAAAGCTAAAACCCTCCCTGCTTTTTTTGATTATTTTTAAGCCTTTGTGCGTATAATATTATATGGGAGTAATGCGGGCAGGACTTAATCAGGATGATTGCAGCAGTTTGTATAGATAAGTACACTATGTTTTTTGCGTACCGTTCGGTCCTTAAACATAAAGGAGCTTTATTATGAGCAATAACAATAGTAGTAGCAAAAAGACGGTTTGTTGCATTTATGGGATTACTGTCTTATTGTTTCTCGAAGCACATACCATTGCGTTTGGCCAGATACGATTGGATAATACCATCTACAATCGGAAAGCTGAGGAGGCATACGAGAAAAGAAACGCCGAAATCACTCCATGGGTGGAAGACGGCACTCCGCCGAATCCGGGCAATGCAGCCCTCCTGTATTACCAGGCATTTCTGCTCCGTCCTAAACCCAATGAGGCCCTAAGTAATAAGATTCACGAGGTTTCTTTTGGTGCCGAACCCGACAGACAGATCAGAAAATATCTGGGATCCTGTTTGGATGTTATCGAAGTTGTCGAAATCGCTTCTCGGATGCAGCAATGTACATGGGGAGTATGGGTAAAGCCCATATTTATGCCCAGCCATGGGGCTTTGCGTCGGGAGATTTATGCTATTTACGAGATTCTTTTAACGGATGCGCGGACACTCGCTGCCGATGGGCATTATCGTGTGGCACTGGAGCGTTGCCTGACAGCACTGCGAATTGTCCGGCATTTCCGAGAAGACCCGGAATTGTATACATTTTCGACACCTTTAGAGCGATATGCCCTGAGAATGGTTCGATATGTGCTTGGTGTCATACCGCCGGATGCGGACATTCTCACGTGGTTTCGAGGCCAGCTTGGCGTCGTCTTGGGGGTACCGCCGTCCTATACCAAAAGATTACAGGAATTAGTCAAAGCTCAATTAAAACACATCCGAACACATCCCGCTCGCCTTGCGAGGCTCAGGAATCTTCTTGTCGTGTTGGCCGAGGACGAACAGGCTAAGGAGAACGCACGGAATTTAACAGATGAGCAATTTCTTTTGCGCACCAGCAGGGGGCTTCAAAGCTTTCTCGACTCGATTTTCCGAATCCTGGACAGTGAAATAACTTACGAACAGAAGCGTGCCGAAATGCAGAGAATTGTCAGCAATCTGACGGAGGCGGATGACACTGACCCGGTAACTAAAGATATCTTAGTCATGATAAACATGAGAGGAACGATTAATAGACAATACCCAGCCTATGTTGAGCACCAGGCTTATATCAACGGTGTCAAGGCTGCTGTCGAGGTCTACCTTGTTGTGGCGAAAACAGGGCGGTTGCCCGAGACACTCCCGGAAGGTTTACCAAAGGACCCTTCTACCGGCCAAGACTTCGTATATGAGATAACGGATGAAGGTTTTGCCCTCCGTTGCCAGGGTAAAGATTTTCTGAATCGTAAATACCGATTACTCGAATTTAAGGTCAAAAAGTAGAAACTAAAAGATGGTTAATAAAAACGGGCTTGTGTGGGAAAGAGAACATGGATTAGAATTTCTCGTAGAATAAATAGGGCGTAAAGTCCCAAAATAGTGATGAAAAAACACTTATGATTGTTTAAAAAGTTTAAAAATGTTTTATTATTGACTTATTGTCGATATATGGTATATTTATTAAAGATTAAGTAGGTACACGGCGACCTGGCGAAATACAGAGGATGGTATCTCGCCCGCAATTAGCATATAGCATAATAAAATAAGCAGAAAAGAAAGAAGGTTGTTATGGCTAAAAGGGCGGCGAAAAAAAGCAAGAAATATGTGGGTAAATACATAGCTTTTAATCCATCCACGAGCAAAAGAGTTATTGCGTCCGGCTCAAATCCTGCTACAGTCATTAAAAAAGCTCGTAGTCAAGGAGTAGAAATTCCCGCTATTGTTTTTGTACCCGAGAAGGACACAACCTGCCTATACTAAAATGCCAATAAGGGATTATCCTTTCATTTCGGTAGTGCCTATAAGTGCAACTCAGGTGAAGATTTCTGTGAAGGGCCCACAAGCCCGTCCACGGTTGTGGATAAGAGTAATTAATCCCAATACAAATTTAGCGATTGTAGCTTCGGCGATCATAGATACTGGCGCAGACGCTTGCGCATTTCCTGCGCCAGTTGCTACTCAGCTCGGTCATAACCTTACGTCAGTGAATCCAAAAATAATGAATACAGCTAAGGGGCAAACTAAAGCTTATCCACACACATCAAAAGTTGAAATTTTAGAAGTACAATCAAACGGAGCACCGGGTTCTAACGTGCTATATACCCTACATGATACAATAATTGATTTCACCGTGGGTTTGCCAGAGTTTCTTCTTGGCCGCTGTAATTTTTTGAATAAATTCATTCTTGAAATTGATTACCCACGACAGGTTCTCTCAATTCGCATCCCACCTCCACCGCAGCGTAAAAAGAAAATAAAACACAGAAAACGCTAATTTTTCTGGGATTTTTCCGAAACCGACATTTCTGTGAGGGTTTTTTTCAGAGTGGCCTGTGTCAAAATACATACCAAACTTACGCTTAACGGTATACTCAACCGTTTTAATCCTTGGATTATCACTTAATTTTGGGCAATTCAACAAACCATTTGCATCTAAGTTGCTTATCTCTTCCCTGGTAAACCTCATTTAAGCGACAACTTTTAACAGCCTCACCTTCCCCTTCACCGGCACTTTAGCTCACTTTATCCGCCGCGGCGGATTTAGCTCACTCCTCACTAACGAGAGTCCGTCTCCTCACTTGATAAATCCGTGCAATCTGTGCAATCTGTGGCTAAATATTATTGAATTCTCTGAGTCCTCTGTAATACAATCTTGTATATTCTTGTTTTTTATGCGTGTTTTTTGTTTTAAGCGATTGTATCATCTGTAATTACAATAGGTTATGGAATATTTTGTTTAGACGAACTTTTGGTTGCGGCTACGCTGCGCCGGGTCCTCTGTGGCTAAAACAAAATCCGTGTTCTCAATCAAAAACGCTGATACCTCAGAGCAAAAATCAAATTTCTTAAAAAATTTTTAACTTACTTTACCAAATCGAGTTACGAGAATCACGAATCGACATTTGAGGACTTTTTTCGTATCAAAAGCGCAGGTAGCTCTAATTATAGAGGCACTACTTTTTTCGCCTCCGGCAATAAGAAGCCAAACTCTAAACTTGTCTTGAGCGAAGCTTGCCCCTTTTCTATTGGGGCGGAAATCCTTTAGGGTAATTACCAATCATGAGCATCGAGAATCTAACTTTAGCTCACTTTAGGCACTTTAGTCACTTTAGCTCACTCTTCACTCCCTCGCCCCTCTACATCTGTCGAGAAACCTCTACAAATCAGCTACTTTTTATGCAAAACAAACCCAATCTTGTCCGCCGTAGGCGGATTGCAAACTCAGTATGTACAATGAATTATAAAAATTTTATCCCACTGGCGGGGCAAAAAAACAAACCCAATTCAAACCCAATATCGAAACAGCTCGTAGGGGCCAAGCCGCGGTGGCCCGAATCTGCCAAAATGGCACAACAAATTGACGTACTAAAACACCAAAACATCACCCTAAAAAAACCTAACTTCTTATATCCAAACAGTTTAAACAGTTTATGTCAACCCGGCCCCCCAACTGGCACGTCTTTTGCATATCTGGAGTATATGAGATAAAATTATAGCGAAAGGAATATAAATATGGCTAAAATCATTGGAATAGATTTAGGAACAACAAACTCAGTAGTAGCCGTGATGGAAGGCTCAGCGCCGAAGGTCCTGATTAACTCTTCCGGCTCTCGGCTGACCCCTTCGGTGGTCGGCTTTACGGATAAGGGCGAAAGACTTGTCGGCCAGATTGCACGACATCAGCAGGTAACTAATCCCGAAAACACGGTTTTTTCAATCAAGCGTTTTATGGGCCGACGCCACAATGAAGTCTCATCCGAAGAAAAAATTGTCCCTTATAAAATCACCGGCGCCGCTGATGAGCTGGTCAAGGTCGATGTCCGGGGCAAGGAATACACGCCGCCGGAGGTCTCGGCAATGATTCTGCAGGACCTGAAAAAAACCGCAGAGGATTATCTGGGTGAAAAAGTCACCAACGCTGTCATTACCGTCCCGGCATACTTCAACGATTCGCAGCGCCAGGCAACAAAAGACGCCGGCAAAATCGCAGGACTCGAGGTCGAGCGGATAATCAATGAGCCGACCGCCGCTGCCCTTGCTTATGGACTCGAAAAGAAAAAGAATGAAAAGGTTGCTATCTTCGACTTTGGCGGCGGAACATTCGATATTTCCATCCTTGATATTGGCGATAATGTCTTCGAGGTCCTCAGTACCAACGGTGATACACACCTCGGTGGCGATGATTTGGACGCGGTCTTGATAAACTATCTCGCGGATGAATTCAAAAAGACCGAGGGAATCGATCTGCGAGGTGACCCGATGGCTCACCAGCGACTCAAAGAAGCCGCTGAAAAGGCAAAGTGCGAATTGAGCTCCCAGCTTGAAAGCACGGTCAATTTACCCTTTATCACCGCTGACGCCTCCGGGCCCAAGCATTTGCAAATCACAATCACCAGAAGCAAATTCGAATCGCTCGTAGAACCCATTCTCGAACGGCTTAAAGACCCTTGCCGTAAGGCACTGGCGGATGCAAAACTGAAGCCCGGTGATGTCGCGGAGACATTACTTGTCGGCGGCTCGACAAGAATCCCGAAAGTTCAGGAAATCGTAAAGGACATCTTCGCTAAAGAGCCGAACAAGAGCATCAATCCGGATGAAGTCGTCGCAGTGGGCGCTGCTATTCAGGGCGCGGTCCTGGCTGGTGATGCAGGGGTAAAGGATATTCTGCTTTTAGACGTAACGCCGCTTTCATTAGGTGTTGAAACTTTGGGCGGAGTTATGACAAGATTGATTGAACGCAACACTACAATTCCGACCAGCAAGAAGGAGATTTTCTCAACCGCCGCTGACACCCAGACCACCGTTGACATACACGTTCTCCAGGGCGAGAGGGAATTTGCCAGGGACAACCGAACGCTCGGCAGATTCCAGCTTGCCGATATTCCACCGGCTCCCCGGGGAATCCCACAGATTGAGGTTGCCTTCGATATTGATGCCAACGGAATTCTGAACGTCTCTGCAAAGGACCTCGGCACCGGAAAGCAGCAGTCCGTCGAGATTAAGTCCAGTTCAGGTCTTAGCGACCAGGAAGTTGAGAAAATGACCAAGGATGCCGAGTCCCACGCTGAGGAAGATAAGAAGAAAAGAGAGGTCGTTGACTTAAAGAACCAAGCTGACCAATTGATTTATTCAACGGAAAAAACGCTCAAAGAACACGGAGACAAGGTCTCCGCCGATGTCCGCGGCAAAATCGAAAGTGCCGTCAACAACCTCAAGGAAGCTGTAAAAGGCGAAGACGCCGATGCGATAAAGAAAACCATTGAAAACCTCGGCACCACCAGCCAGGAATTGGGCAAGGTGCTTTACGAAGAGGCAGCCAAGAAACAAACTGCTTCAGCCCAGCCCCAACCCGACCAGGCTGGACAAGCACCTCCACCACCCGAAGAGGAAGTTAAAAGAAAAAAGCCGGATGACGTAATCGACGCTGAATTCGAAGCCAAAGATGAATAATCGATACTGGATGCTCGATGCTGGATACTCGCAGCGAGAATCGAGTATCGAGCGTCTAGATGCTATTTACCTATACAGAATCGACTGAATATCTGCTCCAATATCTGCTCATCGACGTGTCCGCCTGTGGCGGATTCGATACCGGAAATGGCCTGGTAAGCGGCCCGCAGCATCATTGCGGTAACCTCATCATTGCCGGCTCTCAACTCACCGATGGATTCACTGACGTTCTCAATTGCCTCAGTAACAGCCTGTTTGTGCCGAGCGGTAAGGGCAACACTTGATACTTGATGTTCGATGTTCGTTGCTCGTTTCTGGCCCCTGCGACTCCCGTCGCAAGACGAGGCAGCGGGTTCGAGCACCGAGCTTCCAGCATCGAGCATTTCATCCTTCGCAGTAGCTCTGCTACGGAGAATGGACGAGTATCGAGCATCGAGTATTTTTTTGTCGATTGCCTCTCGCAATAAATCTAAGCCCGCGCCGGTTTCTGCGGAAGTTACTAAAAATCCCGCACCAAAATCCACTTTGTTGTGCTCGGTCTTGTTATCCATGGATGAAAAGCGGTTTGCGGGGGTCGATTTTGGTGCGGGACCGAACAATTCATTCAGTTCAGCAAGGCGGTTTGATAACACCTGTTCGGGTACCAAATCGCATTTTGTTGCAACCGGTATCATCGCTGGCAGCGCCGGCAAAGGGATGGCGGAAGACAGAGAACAGAGGCCGGAACGTCTGTCTTTGGTTTTCTGACTTCTGTCTTCTTTGTTAATGAGTTCACGTATTGAGATGTCCTCGGACCAGTTGGCTTTTGATATGTCAATGCAGAATACGACCACAGCGCTGTTTCGCAGCGCCTCGATAGCCGCCTGTTGTGCCAATTCGTCGAGGACATTGTCCGCCCCGTTAGAGACTTTTCCCGTTGGGTCTCTAATGGGGTCCGGGCAGAGCACCAGACCCGCACAATCGAACAGAACGCACCTGCAATGCGTCAATGTGCAAAGAGCGGTCAGCACATCTCTGGTGGTTTTGCGCCTGTGTGAGACGAGACTTCTTTCTTTACCGAGCAGTTTATTGAGCAGACTGCTCTTTCCGGCATTGGGAGCACCGGCAATCCCCACCGCTGGTAAATCAATTAGCGACTCGTACCTGATACTCCCGGAAAGAAGCTGCTCAAGTTGTTCCTTTACACCGAGAAGTCTTTCAATTACTTCCGCTCCGGTTTCCAGTTCGATATCTTCGGCGCTAAAATCCAGTCCCGCCTCGATTAAGCTAAGACAATCCATCATAGTCGAGCGTACCTTTGCCGTGGTCTCGGATAACCGTCCGCTTAGAAGTTTCTCAGCGGCGGCTAATTGAAATGCGTTGGAGCTTACGATAATCTCGTTCACCGCCTCGGCCTGGGCCAAATCGATTTTGCCGTTCAGATACGCCCGCGCCGTGAATTCGCCCGGTCCGGCCATTCTAAGTCCTTTGCCTAATAAATTACCTATTAAGACTTCAGTAACAGCAGGATTTGTGTGGATGTGAATCTCAGCTATGTCATCGCCGGTATAAGAATGCGGTGACAAAAATAAGTACAATTGCGCATTAACTTCGAGTTCATTATCGATGGTTACACTGCCGGTTACCAATCTCGTCCCTCGTCCCTCGTCCTTCGTCCTTCGCCTAATACTAACCGGTGGGTCGAATATCTTTTTGCAGGTCTCGATTGTCTCCGGGCCGGTTATGCGAACAATTACCCTCTTATCTGAGGTCGGAGAGCTAACAGCTACGATAGTGTCGTTTAGTTCATACATCCGGATTCAGCCCGTATGTCATCCTGAGCGAAGCGAAGGATCTGGGTAACAGTGATTATTCAGCTTATGTAGCGACTGAGTGATTTTATTCGCTGGCCGGATTCTTCGGCTTCGCCTCAGAATGACAATAAAAGCCAATTCGTTTGCCTTACATATTTTTATAAAACGGCTTGGGCTTTTTCTTTTTGACTTTCCCGCCGGTCTTGCTCGTCGCGGCAACCAGACCCTGCGATTCAGCTTGATCCTTTTCCCGGATGTGTTTGCGAATAACATATTGCTCAAAGACTCCGGCAAAGGTACTTGACATAATATACAAATTCACCCCCGATGGTGCCTTATATAACATCAGCGGGAACAGCAGCGGCATCATAATCATCATCATTTTTTGTTGCTGAGCAACCTGTGGATTAGCAGATGCCGCCGCCTGGGACGGCATTAGTTTCTGCTGCAAATAAAACGCCAGGCCCATCATAAGCGGCAGCAGATTCAGCGATTCTATTTTCCAGCCCAACAAAGGCACGACTATTGCCGCTGGAAATCTATAAAGAGCATCCGGTAACGAAAGGTCAGTAATCCAAAACGGCAAAAATGCCGCACCACGCAGCTCAATAGCGGCGTACACCGCGCTCCACAAAGCAATCCAAATCGGCATCTGAACCATCATCGGCAGAAAGCCCATAATCGGCGAGGCGCCCTGCTCTCTGTAAAGGGCCATCATCTGTTTGTTCATTTCAGCCTTGTTGTTGGCGTATTTTTTCTTTATCTCCTCGGCCTTCGGAGCCAGCTTGCTCATCTTGCTCATCGAGACCTGGCTCTTCTTCGTGATAGGATGCATAGCAAGCCGCATCAGGAAAACCAATATGATAATGACTACGCCGTAGTTGCCGATAAAGGCGTACATCCATTTCATTATCGCTAATATCCCGAAGGCCAGAGGCTTTATAATGCTGGCAGGGCAGCAGCAGCCCATAAAATCTATCGTCTGAACAAAGCCTAAATCTCGATATCGCTCGTTTTTATCGAAAAGACTTTTGTCCTTAGGCCCGATGTATAACTGGAATTTATATGTCTTTGCACTGTTCGCCTGGCCCGCCGCAGCTAACGTATTTGGCGTAATTTTCAAATCCAATCCTATTGTCTCGTCGCCGCTGTCGGCTCTGCTGTCTCCATCGGGATTATGAAACCGGCCTGTTTTATCCGTTACCCAATCGCAATACTCTTTGCCCTCTTCCGGCAGAGGAACTACTATTGCCGCAAAATATTTATTGACCGCAGCTATCCAGAGAAAGTTGGCGCCAGGTTTTGTCAGCCGATTGAGGTTCTTTACTTTGATGAGTTTTTTCTTATCAAGTCTTACACTGCTGATTTGCCCCTGCGAATCTCTAAAGCCGGCCACGACCTTTCTCATATCGCCTCTGACACCCTCTCTGCCAAGTCCGCCCGGCCCGGTTAAATTGAAACGAACTTTTTGCTCAGAAGCTGACAGATTTTCGATAGCTATGTTGCATTCCAGAAGATAGCTGTATGGGATGATTTTATAGGTTTTAATCAATTTCACGACCGGCTCATCTGTACCTACAATTTTAATTATCGCTTCGAACCGGGCCGTTTGGGAACCATCCCCTGCGGTTTCTTTGTAAAAGCTCTTCCAGTGGAGTCTATCCAGAGGCAGTTGCAACTGCTTCTGAACAAATACAAAGCTCATATTAGCCATTGTCAAAATTTCCCTGCCGTTTCTTTCCTGCACAGGGGAAATAATTACCAATGGCTGAGGGTCCTTGTAATCACGGTCGTCAAATCCGCTAAAGGTAACGTTCCTGATAGCCGCGCCTTTCGAGCTCAGCTCCAACTGGAAATTAAAGCCGCTCTTCGGATACACTGAGCCAAGCGTAACGCTTTTAGCCGAAGCGCTGTCGGCACCGAAAGTAACAGAATCGTCCGCTCCTATCTGGGGTGCTTCCTCGGCAGGGACATTCGCATCGCTGCTATTTTCGTCGCCTGTAGTCCTTTGCAAAAGGATGCAAGGCCCTGAATTTGTCAGCGAGCACTCAAAAAGTCCGGACTCAACAACAAGCCAGCCGCAAAACAAACAAAAGCCGACTACAACCAAGGTCAAAGCAATTCTCATAATCTTGTATCCTGTATCTTCTATCTCTTGCGAGTATCGAGAAGCGAGTTTATCTTCCGTTCTGCAGCCGCTCCGCGTGGAAATTGTCTAATTGTTCGATTGCTGTTATCTTTTTCATGGTAGTTTCAAAATTGTATTCGAGCCGTACAAAATGCACCTCGTTTTTATTCACATACACATAGCTGGAACGGTTGTCCTTGTCCCTGGGCTGCCCGACCGAGCCGATATTGATAATCGCCTTTTCAGCATCGACAATCGGGTAGATATCGCCAAGCTCAGCCGGCAGATAGAAGTCCGGCTCCTTAAGAAACACCCCGGGCATATGTGTGTGGCCCACAAAGCAGATGTGTGTGACCCGTTCGAACAGCAGCCGAACTTTCAGCGGATTGGTGTAAACATCATCGGGAAAAATATATTCATTAATCGGCCTTCTGGGCGAAGCGTGAACAAAATCTATTGTCGCTGAGTTTGTTCCTAATTTGCTTTTCAGCGTGTGCCGCATCGGCAGCTCACCCAAAAAGCTCCAGCGCCTGTTGCGGCACTGTTTTTCTTCTTCCGATTCCAGAACTTCCCGGCTCCAGAAGCTCGCCTGCTCTGCCCCGTAGTTGAAATTTGTCGGCTCATAGAAGACCGCATAATCGTGATTGCCCAGAACGCACCACTTGGTCTTTTCTATAATCAGGTCGAGACATTCCTTGGGATTTGGCCCGTAGCCGACCACATCACCCAGACAATAAATAGTCTTTATACCCCGTTTTTTAATGTCAGCCAGAACCGTCGTCAAGGCTTCGAGATTCGAATGTATATCGCTTAGAATCGCAAACATAAAAGCCCTTAAGGGGCCCCCGTTTCGCGGGAACCAGATAAAATCAACTTTTCTTATACAGAAAAACACTTAAATAGCAAAAATAACGCAAAAATGCCAGAATATTTATTGGCTTTTGAAGAAAACACGATTTCGGAATCCCGCAAGGGGGGAACCCCATTGCCCAAGCTCCACAGATTCGAAAAAGACGGTTTTCTTTAGTCATAAGTATTGTTATAATACTCCGTACGCAATACGATATCCGCCCGTGGCGGGCTTTTGTTTGGCGGATACACGATACGAGACACGAAAATGGTAAGTATGATTCTTCTTGAAACTCAGGGGCTGGTAAAAAAATATTCCGGCCGAATCGTTGTTAACGAAGTATCCATTACTATCGAACAGCGCAGTATTGTCGGGCTTCTGGGCCGAAACGGGGCCGGAAAAAC